>Ga0209536_100006611_pt1 | contig 17667 bp, 7 predicted proteins | sample DeeMarSeWOR28_12_FD_187461 | JGI IMG/M metagenome (GOLD analysis project Ga0209536, IMG submission 187461) | Marine sediment microbial communities from White Oak River estuary, North Carolina - WOR-2-8_12 (SPAdes) (version 2) | ecosystem: Environmental > Aquatic > Marine > Intertidal zone >... | reverse complement strand
TATAAAATAGTTTCTTTTGGATGTATCATTTAGAAGTATTAGATGAATGGAATTCAATAAATCCAAAAGACTTATGGATTTATAATAAACTAATTTTAAATCGTCTTCTAGGGCATCTCTGTGGACCTACAGGGGTGCCTGTTCCATATTCGGGGTATTATATCGTCCGACCAAGTATTAATTTGCTTGGTATGGGGCGATTTTCGCGTAAGGAATGGATTAATAATGACACTGAACACTTTCATCCTTCCGAATTTTGGTGTGAGATATTTGAAGGTGAGCATATTAGCGTTGATTACCAGAACAAAAAGGCGCAACTTGTCGTCAAAGGCGAAAGAGATCTTAATGATCCTTATTACAAATGGAAAAAGTGGTATATAATAGATAAGGAAGTAGAATTTCCGAAAATATTAGAAAATTTAATCGGAAATTATGAGTGGATCAACTGTGAATTCATTGGAAATAGTCTTATAGAGGTTCATTTTAGAAGAAATCCAGACTTTAGATATGGAAATAGTATTGCAATACCAGTTTGGAAAGGCGATAATATAGAAAATAAGGACAATTTAAAATTTATTAAGGATAAAGACTACTTAAGAGAAGGATTTTACATTGATTCCGGGATAGAAACCCCGTAAAAAGTTCTGTTAAACCTCAAAAAGGAGAAAACAGATGGCAATGAATCCAAATCCAGATAGGAATACAAATTATATGAGAGAAGTGTGGGGGACAAGTAGTCTTATTACAGATTATTGGTCATTAGAATCCCCTGCACAAGAGTGTGAAGGTTCACATTACAGTCATGGTCATGGATTTTTCAAGGGAAGAATGCTTCGTGAGATCAATAATGATGATATGACACCTAAAAAGCATGATTTTTCTGTTCAGAAAGAAATTCATGAAAAAATTCGCAATGATAATGATTATGATGACTGGGAATATGGTACAGAACCTATTTTTGGGTGATAAATAAGATAGAATTATTGTTTTTAGATGCCTTTAGAGCGGGTTAGTAAAGCTTTTAAGGATATTAGTCTGTCATTTCAGTCTAATCCCCTAAATTTTGACTTAATCGCCGTCAAAAACGAGACGGCGATATCTCGCTCTATCAGAAATTTAGTTTATACAGTCCCTGGAGAGAGATTTTTCAATCAAAATATTGGATGTAAAATCTCTCAAAGTTTATTTGAGAATATTGATCAGATTTCTGCTTCGGCAATTAAGGATGAAATTAAAAATACAATAGAAAATTATGAACCAAGAGTCGATTTAATCGATGTTGATGTAAGTCCCAATTATGAGAACAATGAATTTAACGTTACTATAAGATATTTCATTGTGGGAATTGATGCATTACCTCAACAGTTATCATTTGCATTACTACCAACACGATAATGGCACTAGTAAACTTCACTAATCTAGATTTCGATCAGATTAAGACTACTATTAAGAATTATTTGAGGTCCAACTCAAATTTTACGGACTATGATTTTGAAGGTTCAAATCTATCCGTAATTATTGATACATTAGCATATAACACATATATTGCATCATATAATGCAAATATGGTGAGTAATGAAGTTTTTATTGATAGTGCAACTCTAAGAGAAAATGTGGTTTCTCTTGCAAGAAATATCGGATATGTTCCCAAATCAAAAACTTCATCAAGAGCAACGATTAGTTTTTTTGTAGATACAACAGGTTTACCATATAATCCTTTAACAGTTACACTACAGAAAGGATTGGTATGCACTTCAGCATCATTTGGACCAGAAAACTATGTATTTTCTATATTAGATGATATCACAGTTCCAGTAATTAATGGAATTGCAACTTTCGATTCAATACAGGTTTATGAGGGAACTTATGCTAAAAATACTTTTACCAACAATTCTCTAAATCCAAATCAAAGATATATTCTAGATAACTCAAGTATTGATACATCTACACTTAGAGTTTTAGTAAAAGATTCTCAGAATAGTACAGGAACTAGAAAATTCACAAATTCATCAAACATTTTGCAAGTTGATTCAGAATCAAAGGTATTTTTCATTCAGGAAGTTCAGGATCAAAAATACGAATTGATCTTTGGGGATGGAGTAATTGGAAAAAAACTGGATAATGGTAACTTTATTGAAGCAGCATATTTAATCACAAATGGAAAAGATGGTAATGGGGTAAATTCTTTTAATTTTTCTGGAAGATTGTTGGATAGTAGATCGAATTTAGTTACTTCAGGAATATCTCTGATTACCACAGATTCCATATCTCAAGGCGGTTCTGATATAGAATCGGTTTCATCTATTAAAAATTTTGCTCCAAGACTATACTCAGCACAGAATCGTGCCGTTACCGCATCTGATTATGAAGTGATCGTTCCAAAGATTTATCCAGAAACAGACTCTATAAATGTTTTTGGTGGAGAAGACCTTTCACCTCCACAATATGGAAAGGTTTTCATTACAATAAAACCTTCTTTTGGTACATTCCTTTCAAATGCGATTAAGGATAATATAAAATCACAATTGAGAAAATATAGTGTTGCTGGAATAGTTCCAGAAATTCTTGATGCAAAAATACTTTATATTGAAACAGATTCTAGAGTATATTATAATCAGAATCTTGTAACTTCTTCAGATTTTGTAAAGACATCTATTTTCACCAATATTACAAAATATTCTGAATCATCAGAAATTAATAAGTATGGTGCAAGATTTAAGTTTAGTAAGTATCAAGGAATCATAGACAATTCCGATCAATCGGTAACATCTAATATTACAAAAATACAAATAAGAAGAGATTTAAAAATATCTCCAAATCAACTTACAGAATATGAAATTTGCTTTGGAAACAAGTTCTATATTAAAGATTCGAAAGGATATAACATAAAATCTTCTGGATTTAAAATTTCAGGATTACAGCAGACTGTTTATATTTCTGATTTGCCCAATAGCGATTTGAAAACGGGAACTATATTCCTATTCTACTTAGATTCATCATCCACACCAATTAAAGTTATAGAACAACTTGGAACTATAAATTACGAAAAAGGTGAAATAAACACAGTTCCTATCAACATAATTTCTTCAGAAAAAAATGAAGGTGGTACTCCTATTGTAGAAATATCTGCAATACCCAAATCTAATGATATTATTGGATTACAGGATCTTTATTTGCAACTAGATATTAATAGAGTAGATATTACAATGATACCAGATAATATAGAATCTGGTTCTGACTCTTCTGGATCAAATTATATTTTTTCATCAAGTTATTTTAATGGAGACCTAGTAAGAAGATAGTAAATGAATAATACAAGAATTTCTCTCAATTCAGTAATTGAAAATCAACTTCCTCTTTTTGTAAGAGAAAATTTTCCTCTTGTTGAGGAGTTTTTAAGAGATTATTATAGAACTTTAGATTTGCAAGGAGGAGTAAATGATATACTCCAAAATATAGATAAGCAAATAAAAGTTGACAATTCTTCTAATACTATAGATTATACGACATTAGATTCAGAAATAGGATTTAATGATAATATTGTGGAAGTGCAGTCTACTGAAGGATTTCCAAATTTTTATGGCATAATTAAAATTGACTCAGAAATAATCTTATATAAAAATAAAACAGATACTTCATTTAATGAATGTATACGGGGATTTAGTGCCATTATAGAATATAGTAGTGGAGGAAGAGAAGATTTTGTATTTGAAGATACCTTGGTTGAGGCACACTCTTCAGGATCTTTAGTAACAAATTTAAGTGCTTTATTTTTAAAAGAATTTTTCAAAAAAACAAAAAAGCAATTTTTGCCTGGATTTGAAGATAGAAGTTTTTATTCTGGACTTAATATTGCTTCTTTTTTAAAACAATCTAAAGATTTTTACTCTTCTAAGGGAACTGACGAATCATTTAAAATACTTTTCAGGGTTTTATTTGGTGCAAAGGCCGAAATTATAAAACCAAGAGATTTTTTGATTCAATCTTCAGATGCGCAATACAGGTTAACTAAAAATGTTGTCGTAGAAGAAATTTCTGGAGACGTAAGGGAACTGGTAAACAAAACAATATTTCAGGATGAACAGGGAACAATTCCAAAATCCTTTGCAACAGTAAATGACATAGAACCAATATTTAGAAATGGAAAGCATTATTATATTCTAAAGTTGGATTTTGATTTTAATAAAGACATTAATGTTTTTGGATCCATATTTGGAGAGTTTTCTATTCACCCAAAAACAAAAATTATAGAAAATGTTTCTGTAGGAAGTGACTCGATTATTGTAGATTCTACCGTAGGATTCCCTAAAAGTGGAACACTAATATATTCTGGATTGTCAGGAAATATATTAATAACTTATGAAGATAAAAATTTAACTCAATTTATTAATTGTTCTGGGATTACGGAAGAATTAAAATCTGGAAATGACATTTCTCAAAATGTTTATGCTTATGGGTATTCTAAAACAAATGAGGAAATAAGATTTAGAATAGGTGGTGTTTTAAATATAGACAATATTGGAATAAAGGGAAGCAATTACTCAAAAGATGATACTGGAAAAATAGTATCATTTGGATATGACGTAGAAGAAGATTTTAAATCTAATAATTGGTTATTTAATGTTTCTGTTGACTGTGAAGTGAGTAGAATAGTAGATGACGGTGGATTTAATTATACAGTTTTTACCTTTGATAATACTAACATATATGATAAGGATAAAGTAGAAATTGATTATTTTTCAAATTCTTCAGGAAGAAAGATAAGAGAATTTACTGTAAACGTATCTGATCAAAGTATACCAGGAAAGCAATTTCAAATAAAAAATGTAGGAGAAAGTGTAGATAAAATTTTTGGTGTGAGAAAAGTAATCTCAAAATACAATGATCTTTATCCATCAGATACGATAAATGTATACAAAGATATATCAACAAATTCCATATTTGTTAGTTCCAATTCATTACCAAACTATGGCGATTCTCAAATATTAGTAGACGATTTTAAAATAGAAATTAATAAAGTTGTTAATGATGTAATATACTATGAAAATCATGGATATCTTACGGGAGACTCTGTTCTTTATACTTTTAATGAAGAAAATTCTCAAGAAAATAGACTTAACATAGAATCTGGAGCAGTATTTTTTGTTAAATTCATTGATGAAAATAATTTCAAATTGTCAAGAAGTAAAGAAAATATTGCTCTTTCTGAGGAAAATTCAAATTTTAACGGATATGTAAATCTTGGAAGTGTTGATGGACTCACTAATAATTTTATAAGTTTGTTGAGGTTTGCTAGTCCGAGCAATGTTCCAGATTCTATAGAACCCCAAAAAATAGTAAGAAAATTACAAAATCCAACAATAGAAGATTCCCAGAACAACACAAAAAAAGGTGCTACTGGAATATTCTTGAATGGTGTTGAGTTGTTAAATTATAAATCGAGAGATGTTGTTTACTATGGGAACATAAAAGAAATTGAAGTTCTTGGTCAAGGATCAAACTATGATGTAATAAATCCACCAACTTTAGAAATTTCTCCGGGAATAGGAACTACAGTTCCTGCTTCAGGATATTGTGGATTGGAAGGATCATTGTTTGCAGTTTCTATCATAGATTCTGGATTTGATTATATTGAAAATCCTACAATCGATATAACTGGAGGAGGTGGATCTGGAGCAAGTGCTAAGGCAAATCTAATACCTGTAGAAAATATTATCAATTTTGATTCTAGTTCAGAAAATTCAAAAATAAAACCTGGTAATGCTTTTAATGAAATTGGATTTGGAACTTTTCATAGATTATCGACGGGAGAAATTATAACATACTCATCAAACAATCAACAATTAATAGGAGGACTTGAGGAAAATTCAGATTACTATGTAAAAATAGTTGACGATTTTTCCATCCGACTTTTCTCAACAAGAAAAGACTCTATTGAAGGAACAAATCCAATAGACATAACTGGGTTTGGTGAGGGAACACATACAATAAAATCTAAACAGAAAAAGTTTACAATTGGTTCTATATCAATTTTAAATAGCGGATCTGGATATAAGAATAAAAAAATAGTAGTTAATCCTTCTGGAATTAATACTGCCTTTGATTTAATTGAGGTCTACGATCACCCATATCAAAGCGGAGAAATAATTACATATGATTGTCAAGGATCAGTTGTATCAGGTCTAAGTACAGGAAGTTATTATGTTACTAGAATTGATAGTAAAAAGTTTAAATTATCTGAGATTGGCTTAGGTTCAACAGAAAAGGACTTTTTCTATAGAACAAAACAATATATAAACCTAAAAACATCAGGTTCAGGAAAACACATATTTAACTATGAACCAATAAATCTTTCTATAAAAGGTTATATAGGAGTATCCACATCAAATGAAAAAGAATTTAACGCTACTTTAAAACCTATATTCAGAGGTGGAGTAACTTCAGTTTTTGTTGAAGATGGTGGAGTTGGATACGGATCATCAGAAATAATAAATTATAATAGACAACCAAGCATTACATTAAATTCAGGTAGTGGAGCAAAAGCAATACCCATAATATCAAATGGAAAAATAGTAGAAGTTTTGATTACAAATTCTGGTTCTGCTTACGTATCAACTCCAGATATTTTTATTAGTGGATCTGGAATTGGTGCAATTTTAACTCCAATAATAGAAAATGAGACAATTAAAGAAATCAAAGTAATAAGTGGAGGGTTTGGTTATGATCCAAAAGATACTTTAGTAAATATTGTATCTCCAGGATCTGGTTGCAAATTAAATACTAAAATTAAAACTTGGACTATTAATAATTTTGAAAGATTAATTTCTTCAGAAAAAATTGGTTCTGACGGTGGCGTATGTTATAGGGGATTAAATCCAGAGTATGGATTACAATATGCTCATCTTTATCCACCTAAAGATTTAAGGACAAAATTATTTTCTATAATTAATCAGGATGATGAAATAATTTACAGAGCAGATTATTTTAATGATACCAATACTACAAAATACCATTCTCCGATCATTGGTTGGGCATATGATGGAAATCCAATATACGGTCCATATGGATACAAAAATCAAAATTCTAAAATAGTAAAGCAATTACTTTCTGGATATGCAAATCCAGTTGATAATCAGGAAGGAAGACCAGGAAAAACTATATTTCCTGCAGGATTTTTTATAGAAGACTATGAGTATACTGGTGAAGGTGATCTTGATCAAAATAATGGAAGATTTTGCGTAACTCCAGAATTTCCAAATGGAACTTATGCATACTTCACCACAATTGAAGAATCTTTTACAAACAAAAAGGGGATATTTAATGGTCAGAAAAAACCAAAATTTCCTTACGTAATTGGATCTTCATTTAAATCTAAACCTATAGATTTCAATTTTAGTATTTCCTCTAATCAGGATGATTTTAATTTCTTAGATCCCAGTTTAATTAGAAACACAAATCCTTATAACAGCAGGTCTTCAAATTCTACATATAGATTTATTGAAAATAATAATAAAGATTACAAATTAAAAGATTCTAAAATATTATCTACTTATTCTGGAGGAATTGATGAAATTGCAATAATTTCAGGAGGAGATAACTATTCTGTTGGGGATATTGTAGATTTTGTCGGTGGCGATTTAAATGGAACTGAACCAATATATACTGTCGATAAGATATCAGGGAAAAGTATAAACGAAATATCATTGTCTTCACTTTTATTTGAAGATGTTGAGTTTATACCATACAAATCAAATAGTAAAATAATAGGTTTTACTACAATACCACATACTTTACTTAGTAATGATACATTATTGGCAGAGCCAATAAACAATTTTAAGTTAAGAGGTAGTTTTAAAGCAAAGATTCCTCAAAACACATTGGTATTATCTGTTGGAATTGGTTCTTTAAGTGATGTTGATTACTTACAAGTTAGTGGAGACATCAAATATCCTGAAGTTGTAGAAAATGATGTTTTTAAAATAGAATCTGAAGAAGTTAAAGTATTAAATGTAGAACCAGGTTCTTCTAGAATTAGAGTTTTGAGAGGTTTTAGTGGTACTGAAATAAGTTCTCATGTTGCTTCTACAGTTTTAGTAGAAAAAAGCAATAAAATAATATTTGATTATACAAGTCAAGATTTAAATTCATTAGCAAATAGAGAATATTATTTTGATCCAAAAGAATCTTTAGGTATTGGAACAGTAGGATTTTTAACTACTTTCTCAAATCCTGGTTCTGGAGTTACCTCATTAACTATTCCACCAAGATCAATTTACCTAAAAAATCACAATATAGAATCTGGAACTTTAGTAATTTATAATTCGAATGGTGGGGATCCAATTTCAGTATCTACAGATGGGACAAGTTCCTTCACTTTAACTAATGGAGACCGTTTTTATACAACAAAAATAACAGAAGATTTTATCGGATTATCTACCGAAAGAATTGGAATTAGCACTACTGGAGAATATTTAAACTCTGATGGAACAATTGGACTATTGTATTTTAATGGGATTGGTACAAGCACATATCACAGTATAAAAACATCATACAATAATACATTAAAAGCAAATATAACTAAAAATTCTGCTTTAGTTTCTACAGCAACTACTCACAATTTGTCTTTAAATGATACTGTTTATGTTGATGTTTCTTCTGGACTATCCACATCATATAAAGTAAAGTATAACGATTACTATAGAAGACTTATTGTTGGTCAAGTTGAATTTTTGTCATCTGATGTAGATAAAGACAATAGTACCATCAGAATTCCTGCACACAATTTTAAAAACGGTCAAAAAATAATCTTCAATTCTTCTTCCAATTATCCAGATTTAGTTGATAATGAAATATATTATATTTCAGTGTATGATAGAAATAGAATAAGACTATCAAGATCAAAATATGATTCAAATAAAAAAATACCAAATTTCATCGGTATTACAACTACTGTATTAGAAGGATCAATATCTCCGATAAATTTACCTCTCAGTATTGTAAGAAATAAAAAGATAGTTTTTGATGTATCAGACGAATCACTTTCTATAGAATCAAATTCTAAAAGAATACCGTCATTTGATATAAATTTCTATAAAGACTTTAATTTATCAGAAAGATTATTCATAGTAGATTCTCAAGGAATATCAAAAATAGTTAAAACTGGAACTGTTGGAGTAGATTCGACCGCAAAGATAGAGTTATTAATAGATTCATCTTTTCCTGATATTTTTTACTATTCTTTGGAACCAATTCAAAGAAAAACTAACACTAATATAAAGAAAGAATATCAAATCGATAATGAAGTAGATTTTAGAAATTCCATTCTATTGCAGGATAGTAAATTTTCCGGAACCCACAAAATTTCTGGCGTAGGAACTGATACATTTAATTACACTATAGGATTTACTGATGAAATAGAAACTTATAATGAAACAAATTCATCTTTATCCTACGATACAAACTCAAAATCAGAAAAAGGAATTATTAGATCCTTTAAATCTTTATCTAAAGGTTATGGTTATAATAGTTTCCCATCAATATCTTCAGTATTTTCTGAAAGTGGATCTGGAGCAATACTGGTTCCAAATTCGAATAAAATTGGAAAAATTAAAAGTTTAGAATTGCAAGATATTGGTTATGATTACAGTATAGATTCTACAATAAGACCTAGAGTAAAATTTCCTACCGTAATAAGAGTAGAGCCCCTATCAAAAATAAACTTTATAGGAATTTCATCTATTGGGTTATATTATAATACCGAACCAACATTAGTAGTTTTGGATGGATTTACTAACCAAGTTGTTAATGACTTGGTTTTGGATTTTGATCAGAAAAATTACACTATAAAAATAATAAAAAATTCTAAAGGATTCTTCAATGTAACACCAAAAATAATTCCAGTACAGAACACAAATGGAGTTGGGATTTCTTCTATATCATATAGTGATTCTAGCAAAGAAGTTACTGTGACATTTAATAGAGAATTTCCTGTAGAAAATGAATTCCCGTTTAATTTAAATGATAAAATTTTAATAGAAGGAATTTCTGTATTAGAATCTTCTGGTATTGGATACAATTCTAAAGATTACAATTATCAATTATTTACAGTAAAGGAAATAAGTTCTGCAGGACCAAATCCAACACTAAAATATTCTTTAGAAAATTACCTTACAGGATCTCAAATTCCAGGTACATTCGACTCAGAGAATTCTTCGGGTTCTATTGTTCCCGAAAAATATTTTCCTATTTTTGATGTAGAATTAATTAAAAATTCTTTTAGTAAAGGAGAGATTGTAAAATATGGAAATAAAACTGGAAAGGTTTTAAATTGGGATTCTAATAATGAGATATTAAAGATAGAAACTACAAACCCAATAAAAGATGAAACGACAATAGAGGGATTTTCTTCAGGAACAAAAGGAACTATCAAAGAAAATTTATCATATGAAGATTATTATACTATTAGATCTTCTTCTGTAGTCAAAAATGGTTGGAAAGATAGTGTTGGTTTCTTAAATAATTCTTTACAAAGAATTGCTGATAATGATTATTATCAATATTTCTCATATTCTGTAAAATCCGAAGTTCCGATAGAAGACTGGAAAAACGCTGTAAATGATTTGAACCACACTGCAGGATTCAAGAATTTTGGCGATTTGCAGGTTGTTTCTTCCACACAAGAATTTAGCGGAATAACTACAAGTCAGCAAAGAGAATCTCTTGACATAAGCATAGACTTAAATAGTGAGGTGGATGTAAATTGTACCTTTGATTATGATCTTGCGAGAGAAAATTCTTTTTACATTGATAATGTCTTATCGTCAGATGAAATATTTTTCGATTCTAGAATCATACAAGATTATTCGGAATCGGTTGGAAATAGAGTTTTGCTCATAGATGATATAAGTGACCAATTTAATACTAGCTTACCATCAACTTTCGTAACCTCATTCAATATTTAAAGTAAAATGGCAACAAAAATAAGATCTCAAAAGTTATTTTTAAATGTATTGGATAATAGATTTGGTGATAGAAAGCAAATATCTATTCTTTCTTTATTAACTAATGGAAATCAAATATTTTCCAATAATTATGCCAAGGTTTTTACTCAAGATGAGATTGGTTCTTTTGATATTGTAAATTCTGGCGGAACAAATAATCTACAATTTTTTCCGATAGATGGAAGAATAAACGAGTATAATTATAGTTTTTTCTCATATGAAACAAAACAATTAATTACGGATACCGATTCTTATAATTTGGGTGATATTGTAAGTATTGGATCTTCAAATAAAATTTTTAGTTCCGGAAATCCAGAAACAATTTCTCAAATCTCTGCAGATTTTACATCATCAAAAATATTAGTAGAATTGTCTACATCAAATAACTTTTATGAGTATAAAGAATTTAATATAATAGTCAATTCTAATAACGAGATTTTACTATCAGATTATGGAACAATTTGCTTTGATAATGATTCGTCAATTTCTGGTCTTGGTACATATGATGTTTATGTTTCTGGTTCTAATATTAATTTAGACTTTTATCCTGACGATTCTTCTTTAGGAAATATTTCCGCAAATGTAATTAATGTTTCATTTGCAAATACAAATTTCAGTCAAGAAGGATCATTAAATCTTAGATCGGGAAATATAGAATCTAATAAAACGTCAATATTAGCAAGTCCATCACCTTCTCCAACCATAGTGTCTTCTTATGACTCAAATTATCAATCTTCATATGCAATAGCTCAAGTTACTGATTTAGATTCTGGAAATATTCAGTTTTCTGAATTAATTGTAATAAATGATAGTGGAGAAACTTACTCCATAGAATATGGAAATGTAGAAACTCAAAATTCTTTAGGATCATTTAGTACAAATTTATCGTCAACTACAGATATTTTATTTACTCCAAATCCAAATACAAATGTAGAAGTTGTAATATATCAAAATAAGTTAACTTACTTCGAATTTACTAATTTTTCACCATCTTTAAATTTAAAAAATGTAGAATTAAAAACGGGAGTTTCCGTATTTGGTAGTCAAGATAGGACGGAATTTGACTTAAAATATAAAGGAGATTTTATATTTGAAAAGTTGTTTAATGGAAGTCTATCTTCGGTAGTTAATGTAAATGAAGATTATATAACGATACCAAATCACTTTTTTGTTACTGGTGAACAGGTAAATTATAGATCTCAACAATTAGATCAAGATTCTACAGATAATTCTATTGGTATAGCAAACACAGTTATAACTGGAGTTGGATTAACCAATAAACTCTCCGGAGAACTTTATATTTACAAAGTTGATGAAACTAGAATTAAATTTGCATCATCCGCTCAAAATGCGTTATCTGCAACACCAAATCTAATAGATATTACTTCAGTGGGTGTAGGAATAACCCATTACATAACATCGACAAAACAGAATAGAAAATGTATAATAGCAATTGATAATGTAATACAATCACCTATTGTAGTAAGTTCATCAACTTCAAGTATTTTACAAAATAGTATAGATAATGGTTCAGATAATATTTTAACATTTTCTGGAATTTCATCATTTTTTTCTGGCAATTTAATTAAAATTGATGATGAAATACTAAAAATAAATTCTATAGGAATTGGAAATTCAGTTGACGTTGATAGAGGATTTCTTGGCACTGGAATATCATCTCACCTATCAAATTCCATAATAAGAAAAGTTGAGGGAAATTATAATATAATTGGAAGTAAGATTTATTTTGCTTCACCTCCATATGGTGAGACAAAAGGAGATCCCAATGAATTTGGAAGTGTAATTACAGAAAATACTATAAAATCTTCTTTTCATGGTAGAGTTTTTATACGTTCAGGAATTCCTGATGGAAATTCTGAAACCTATAATAGAAATTATCTATTTGATGATATATCAAGTTCATTTAATTCGGCAAATAAAGATTTTGTTTTAACTTCCAATCAACAGAATGTATTTGGAATTTCTACAGATAGATCAATAACATTAATTAATAATGTTTTGCAAATTCCTGATGATGATTTTACCCTTACGGAAAATTTGGCAGGAACAGAAATAAGTTTTACGGGAACAGCAACATCGGTATCTTATGATCCAAATAATGCATCAGTTCCTAGAGGTGGAATACCAATATCAATTGGATCAAGTAATGGACTTGGTTATCAACCTCTAGTTTCTGCTGGAGGAACTGCAATAGTCTCTATTTCAGGAACAATATCGACAATAAGCATTGGAAATAGTGGTTCTGGATATAGATCTGGAATACAAACAAATATAAGAGTTGGTGTACAAACTTATAGTTCAGGTATTCCAAATATAGAATTTATTGGAAATGCTATTGTTTCTAATGGAAATATTGTTTCTGTGAATATTACTAATCCAGGATCTGGATATGACCAATTAAATCCACCAGATGTAGTTTTTGATCCTCCGCTTTCATATTCAGATATTCCACTAATTTATTCTCCAAGTTATCCTTCTGGTGTTGGAACTGAAGCAAAAATAGATATAGTTGTTGGGCAAGGATCTAGTGTCGTAAGTTTTGAAATAAAAAATTATGGTTATTCATATCTTCCAGGAGAAATATTGACAGTAGAAACTGGAGGATCTACAGGAATACCTTTAGATCCATCAAAATCTTTTGAAGAGTTTTCTATATTAATTAATAATGTTACAAAAGATAATTTTTCAGGTTGGTTTGTAGGAAACTTAAAATTATTAGACGATTTTAGTTTTAGATTTGATGGACTAAGAAAGACATTTACATTGAGGGATGATGGAAACATATTCTCTATTATCACAAAAAAAGGTTCTAATATTGATATAAAAGCAACTATCTTAGTAATTTTAAATGATGTGATACAAATTCCGAACGAATCTTACATATTTAATGGAGGAAGTAATATAACATTTACCGAAGCACCAAAAGAAGGTGATGAATGTAAGATATTATTCTACAGAGGAACAGATGGAATTGATGTTATTGATGTTGATATAGAAGAAACTATAAAGATTGGAGATATTCTTAATATTGATAGTGAAGATTCGAATACAGACCAAAAGAATAGAATAGTTAATGTTATCACTTCACCAACTTCAGTAGACACTAATTTATATTCTTCGGTTGGAGTTTCTTCTGACTTAGATCTTTTAAGACCAATAACTTGGTGCAAACAAAGAAATGATATTAAAATTAATAATGCAGATGTGACAAAAGATAGAATAGAATATGAACCAAAAATTAATCCTGTAGGAAATCTCATAAAAGGTGTTGGAATAGGAAGCACTATGATATTTGTAGATTCTTTGAAATCGTTCTTTGATTATAAAAACGAAAATTCTTCAGATTCTTACATAAGTAAAATTGAAATTGTAGACGTAAAAGAAAACATCGTAGCAATTTCTACTGCTTTAGTTTCTGTTGCTGGCACAATATCATCCATAGACATAACTAATAATGGACTTGGATATGATTTCATACCTGAAGTATCAATCACAAGTCCAATTGGAATAGGATCTACAGGAAAGGCAACTGCAACAGCATCTATTTCCTCTGGAGTTGTTACCTCAATACAAATAGTAAATCCTGGATTTGGTTATACAGTTTCTTCTCCACCACTCGTAATTATAGAATCCCCAAAAGTTAAGAAGGAGCAGATTAGTAATGTTACATATAGTGGGGACTATGGAATCATTACGGGTGTATCTACAATTTCTGTTGGATATGCTCAAACTGGAATAGTATTTGATTTATTAATTCCAAGAGATTCACCACTTAGAAATTCAGCGTTTACAAACCCAACAGTAACTGAAAGTGGTATAAAAGAATCATATTATCTTAATGTTTTTAACACAAATATTGGAAATGGATTAGTTTCTTTAGATAGTGGTGGATCTATTATAAGTGTTGGAACAAGATTTATGGACAACATATATCAAGTTGCTTCAGTTTCTATTGTACCGGTTACTGGTGTATATGGATATGAGAATTTTGTTACAGTAAATGTTGCAAGAGTTGTAGTTAGTGTTCAAGATTATAATCTTTTAGGTGATCTTGGAAGCAACAGATTCTTTGGGGAATTTAGTTGGGGATTAATTGAGACAAAATCTAGACCACAAGAGAGGGAATTTATAGTAGGAACAAGTTATCAAAATTCGGGATTAACTACTGCACCAATTGTAAGGAGAACAAATCCTTTAAAATTTAATTCCTATACAATTATATAATAAATAGTTCTAAAATTTTAAGATAAATGTCAGCAATTATAACTGATCAATTTAGAATACTAAATTCTAGTAATTTATTATCTTCTATTGGTTCTTCTTTATTTTCTTATTATAGTTTTGTTGGACTAACAAATGCTTCTGAATACAAATTGGATTGGGATTCTTCGCCCCAACCACCAATAGATTCTTTTGACTATCAAAATGATATTTGGGATACTATTATAGGACTAAAAAAAATCAATTCTAGCGATGTTAGGCAAGTAATTAGAAAAATTACTTGGACATCTGGAACTACTTATGACATGTATAGAAATGATGTAAGTAGAGATAAAAGATCAGTACCATCAAATCAATCTAGCATTTATTCTGCAAATTATTATGTAGTAAATAGTGACTTTAATGTTTACATTTGTCTCTATAATGGAATAGATCCAGAAAATACAGAGGGTAGACCATCTTTAGATGAACCTACATTCACTGACCTTGAACCAAGATCAGCAGGTACTAGTGGAGATGGTTACATTTGGAAATACTTATACACAATAAAGCCTAGCGATGTTGTAAAGTTTGAGTCTTTAAATTATATACCAGTTCCTGCAGATTGGAATGATGATCAATATTCTTTGGTTAGAAATAATGCAGACACAAGTGGACAATTGAAAATTGTTACAGTAACAAATAGAGGTAGTGGATTAACTCAAGGAACATATACTAACATTGATATAATTGGAGATGGAAGTGGCGCAAAGGCATCGGTCGTTGTTGGTGAAGATTCTACAGTAGAATCTGTAAATGTAACTTTAGGTGGATCTGGTTATACTTTTGGAAAGTTGGACCTTGCTTCTGGAGGACTACTTTTAAATTCGGGTTCAGTTGCTCCAAAATTTAATGTAATAATTCCTCCTCCAGGAGGTCATGGAAAAGATATCTATAAAGAACTTGGATCTTATAATTTGTTGCTGTATTCGAGAATAGAAAATGATATTGAGAATCCAGATTTTGTCAGTGGAAATAAAGTTGCTAGAGTTGGAATAATAAAAAATCCAAAAAAATTCCAAACAAATGAATTGTTGTCCGACAGCATCGTAAGTGGTGTATATGCATTAAAATTGACAGGAATTACAAATCCTAATGACTATCAAAATGCAACTTTTGCAGATAATGCAGAAATTATACAAACAATAGGTGCTGGTATTACTGCAGTCGGTAAGGTTGTATATTATGACAATAAAACTGGAGTGTTAAAATATTGGCAAGATAGATCTTTAGTTGGTTTTAATACTGGAACTTCAGATTTATCTACACAAATTCCAGCATATGGATATAAACTCAATAGGTTTACTTCATCACCAACTGTAGACGGATCTTTGGTTATCGAAGGTGGAAATATAAATCTCCAAATAGATTCCAATTTTAATGGTATTACTACTACCATAAATAATACGACAACGTATAATCTAGGACAAAACTTTGATTCGGGTTTGTCAAATCCAGAAGTAGAAAAATATTCTGGAGAAATAATTTATATTGATAATAGACCATCTGTTATCAGATCTACGAATCAAAAAGAAGATATTAAGGTTATTTTACAATTTTAAGTAAAAAATCATGCCACAGGAAACTAACTTAAACGTATATCCATATTTTGATGATTATGGTGCGAAAGATTTTCATAAAGTATTGTTTAAACCAGGTTATCCTGTTCAAGCAAGAGAACTGACGACTTTGCAGTCAATACTGCAAAGTCAACTAGAAAGATTTGGATCTAGTATTTTTACCGATGGTTCTAGAGTTCTTGGTGGACAATTAACATATAACAATAATCTAGATTATGTAATATTAGAAGATCAATATTTTGGAGTTGATGTTGGAGTATATCTAAACTTTCTTATTGGTGAAGTAATTGTAGGCAGATCTACTGGAGTAAGGGCTGAAATACAATCTTTTATAAACAAAAGGGAATCGTATTTAAACAAGACTACAATATATGTAAAATATTTAAGTCCAGGCACAGATGACGCTAAAAGTGAAAAATTTATTGATGGAGAAGTATTAGAAGTAGAAAATAATGCTCCAAGTAATGGTGAAGGACCATTAATTGTCGATGGAGTACAAAGATTTTTAACTTCTGGAGAAGGGTTTGCTTTAACCACAGATGTAGATTCTACAGGAAATGCTTCGGCAGCTTCTATTGAATCTGGAGTATTTTTTGTTAGGGGATATTTTATAAAAGTTGGTTCATCTAGAATTCTTTTAGATCAATATAAAAATATTGGAAACTTTAAAATTGGTTTAAGAATAAGAGAATCTATAGTAAATTCAGATGAAGATTCTACTTTAAATGACAATTCTAACGGATTTTCCAATTTTGCAGCTCCTGGAGCGGACAGATTTATTGTATCTGCTAGTTTAGATAAAATAG
>Ga0209536_100006610_pt1 | contig 17667 bp, 11 predicted proteins | sample DeeMarSeWOR28_12_FD_187461 | JGI IMG/M metagenome (GOLD analysis project Ga0209536, IMG submission 187461) | Marine sediment microbial communities from White Oak River estuary, North Carolina - WOR-2-8_12 (SPAdes) (version 2) | ecosystem: Environmental > Aquatic > Marine > Intertidal zone >... | reverse complement strand
TACTGGATTCAGAGTATAAGCTATGGGGCAAGTTCGGAATCATCGCAGCTCCCACTGTTGTTATCTCGGACACAAACGATAATGTTCTCTGCATAAAAGCAGGACATGGATATGATTTTGCCCCGGTGGTTCAGGCTTATCTCAACCAGGCGCTCGGACTTACCCAGAAGAAGAATCCGCAAGAGGCAGGCCGCGTCAAGACGGTCGCCAATGATACAACTGCGGCCCGTATCAAAAGGCATCTGCAAATGGCAAAATTGCTCGAGCAAAAAGGCCGTCTTGAATCAGCTATTGCAGAAATCCAGAAAGCCAGAGAATTGGACCCTAATTCCATCGAAGCAGCAATGGAACTTGGTGAGCTTTTCTGCAGGGCCGGCCGAAATGAAGAGGCTTCATCGATTACAGAGTCACTTAAAGTCACCAAAAGAGTCGATAAAGCAAGGCTGCTCTTGATATCAGGCTGGGCAAAACGTCAAATGGGCGACCTTGACACTGCTGAAAAGCTTCTACTTGAAGCATCAAAAATTGATCCGAAATCCGCCCGCGCTTTGTTTGAGCTGGGAAAAGTGTACCAGTCAAAACAAGAGGTCGACAAAGCAATGAAGTCGTACCACAAAGCCTTGACAATATTATTTAATGAATAACATATTGCCCTAAAAGATTTTCTCATTAATGAGAACGATTGCCGTTCCATTCACAGTTGCATGAATATCGAAACATGTATATAAGGAAAATAATAAATTTCATTTATTTTGGTCAAGTAACGAATAATTTTCTTACTTTTTTTGCCACAAGGCTTGAAATTAGAACACAAATTGTGTATAATAACTATAGGACTTGCCAAGGATTAAAACTAAAAAATTTATGCTACTACTTGGATTTTTCAGCCTGTAAAAATTGAGTCAATTATTATAAATACAGGCGTTTTTCCAGTCGTCTGCGGATGGCTAAATAGTGCCTTTAGATAATAGGAAGGAGAAGTGATTATGAAGCAACCTTTTGTGAAACTGCGTTTACTCGTGGTTCTTGTCGGTCTTTTGACACCAACGGTCGTAATAGCATTATCGCATTCGGACCTGTTCGGATGCAATGGATGTCACACGCCCCATAATGCAGACACATTACCGGGTGTACCTCTATGGAACGGCCTTGAAACAACGACAACATTTGTAATGTATTCCAGCCATACATTCCAGGGTACAATTGACGGCCAGCCCAGCGGTAATTCCAAGCTATGCCTGGGTTGTCACGATGGCGCTAATCCCGATTTCGCATGGATGAATCCGGATCACAGCTTTGGTGCCGATGAACTGGCAAATACACACCCAATCTCTTTTGTGTACGATTCGGCACTGGCAGCCCAGGATGGGGCCTTGAAAGATCCCTCAGAAGCAAGTACGCTCGGAGGGACAATCCTGGAAGATTTGCTCGATGGTGAGAGCAAGTTACAGTGCGGTAGTTGCCATGATGTTCATTCATCCGGCGTCGGTGATAGCCTTTTGAGGGGCTATGACTATGGAAGACAGCACGGACCAGAACTGTGCCGTATGTGTCATATGAAATAGACCAATGTGAAGTAGTGCTATGTTAGCGTGATTTCAACTCAATCATGAAATCATGCTTTCCGAACTATTTCAGCAAAAATTACATCCGTAAATATTCGGAATGTCATAAGTCTTATATTAAGTGCGTTATTGTTCTTGATATAAGACTTAATATATTCGCAACTATATCATCGTCCAAACCAGGCGCTTAGGCAGATTTGCCTTTAAGGTTGATATCTATTATCTCAAAGAATGAATCGGCCGCGATAAGGATGGTGAAAGTGGTTTTTGCCGTCCCTAAATACAATCCCTGATATTTTAATAAACAGCGAAGAAAAAATCCTATCGGCCAAAAAGACTCGCACTTTGTTTGGCTTACCTCTTAAAAATTGCCGAAATAATGGGCATTAATATGCACAAATCTGTGTTAAACAATGGGTTAGGTTTTATAATAGTGATTTGGACTTTGCTCCTTTTTGCAGGTTGCAGGTCCGCTAAAATCGCGGAGCCGGAATCTAAGCCGATATTCTTCCCTCCCCTTCCGGAAACGCCCAGACTTCAGTTTCTCAAGTCATTCTCAGGGCCCGATGATCTTGGAATTGTAACAACCAGCGCTTTCGAGAAATTTGTCGTCGGAGAGCCGGAAAAAGCCGAGGGTATCAAAGCTCCTTACGGACTCGCAATTCATGAAGGAAAAATATACATATGCGATGTAGGCAGGGGAATGGTTGAGGTAATTGATCCGAGAAAACGAACATTCGATTATCTTACAAAAGACCGGCGACTGTTGAATCCGGTGAATATCTACATCGACGACGATGGTACGAAATATGTAGCAGATCCCAAATCCGGCATGGTGTTTGTGTTTGACAGGAACAACAATATAAAATCAATGCTGGGTAAGGAGCTAAAAATAAATCCCATTGATGTCGTTGTTCGAGGCTCGCTGTGCTACATAACCGATTATAACAGCAACCAGATTGTTATAATGGACAAGACTACCGGAAGAGAGATAGCTCGACTGGGAAAGAAAAGCGAGAAAAAAGGATTGAACGAACCTTTGGCTGCATTGACCAATGGCGAATTCTCCCTCATTAGCGATCTGGCTCTTGATCGACAGGGCAATATTTACGTTACCGATAAAGCGGGAGCACGCATAACACAGTTTGACAGGTCCGGGGCATTCAGACGCACTATCGGAAGATTGGGCAAGAACATAGATGAGTTCGTCAGGCCCAAGGGCATAGCCGTAGATAATGATAATAGGATATGGGTTGTCGATACGGGGACGGAAGTGGCAAAAATATATAACGAACAAGCCCAGCTCCTGTTGTTTTTCGGTCTGCCCGGCAATGAACCGGGAATGATGAATCTGCCCATGAAGATTATCCTGGATTATGATAATGTATCACTTTTCGAACAATATGCCATAGAAGGCGCGGATATAGAATTTTTAGTTTTTGTTACAAACCAATACGGCCCGAACAAAGTCAGTGTATATGGTTTTGGCAGATTCCCTGTGAACGGCAAGATAACAGAGATGCCGCAAGAGTTTGTCAGGTCATTTGAGCAACAACAGAAAAGCCAACAATCCACAATTACACCACCTATGGCCGAGAAAACGCAAGTTCAAAAACGGAGCCATCAGCAAGAAATCTCCGATCTTTATAATCGAAGTGTGACTTTATATAGAGCTGGCCAACTCGAAAATGCAAGGGAGGGCTTTCTTGAAATCCTAAACAGCGGTTTGCTTCCGCCCAATATGACAACAACAATTCAAGGTTACGTGTCAGATATCAATAGCACGTTGGCAACAGATCAGCAGAAACAGGGAATAGCCGAACTGTATTATAACAGCATGGCATTATATCGTGCGGGTCAGTTCGAAAAAGCCCGAGACGGCCTGACAAAGGTTTGGAGAAGTGGCCTGATTCCGCCGGCGATGGCAAAGACAATAGAAAAGTACTTAGCAGATATAAACAAAAAAATTGAACAAAAGAAAAAGTAACCGGCATTAAAAAATTAGTAATGTAGGATGGGCAGGTTTTCCACTGTAAGGTGTCCTGTGGACTGCCCATGCGGTTTTTACATCATTCAGCATGGGCAAACAAGTTGCCCATCCTACCGTTATATAAAAGTTATATTTTCGTTGCTGTATTGAGTAGTTATGTGTGGTTTTGAAAATCATTATATTGCGAAATTTCGTATCATACCTGTATCAACCGGGTTAATGCTACTGGTCTTTTCCGGTATATTCTTTGTGAGTTGCGATGAAGTCAAACACCACGAAACCCTAACATTCTTCTTTGACGGAGTTCCGCCCTTGCAGCCGGAGATGCTTGAAGGAGAACTCGTCGATGCGAATTCCTTGGAAACTGACCAGCCGGGGCAGAAACCTCTCTGGTATGTACATGAACCACGAAAGGATTGCAGTATTTGCCACGGCAAGCGGAAGCAACGGGGATTTTCTTCTCAAACATATCTTACCAAATCCGTTCCCAAATTATGCTATGATTGCCACACAGACTATACTGAATCAGCATCATTTGTTCATGGACCGGTGGCGGTTGGTCAATGCATTTTTTGCCACAATCCACATAAAAGCAAAATCAAAAATCTGCTCGTAGCGCCGGAGCCGGGGCTTTGCTATCTTTGCCATGATACAGACACAATCGAACTAATAGCCGCCCATTTAACAAAACAACTCTCTCCCTGCACTGACTGCCATAATCCTCATGCAAGTTATACGAAGGCACTTTTAACAGACAGCGCATCCCGGGCATACGAAGAAAGCAGTAAGCTAAATGCCGTCAAAGCAGCACCGCAAGAAACCATTCAGGTCACGAAGGATCCACATGAACAAGGTGATTCCAAGCCAGGAGCAATGGCGCCTGCTCCTGTACAAAAAAGTAAAAGTTTATCTGAAGTGTTCCGTGAGACCAGCAGATTGATTGAGCTGGGGCAGTTACAACAAGCCCGTGCGTATCTCGAAAAGTTCAAAGACAGCAAAACTTTTACCGCTGAACAGCGACAGCAAATCGCACGCATAATCGGAATGATCGACTCTGTCATAAACAACGAAAAAGAACAACCCGAGATCGACAAACAGTCTGACAAAAAGACAAGAGAAATTACTGATCTCTACTACAGCAGTATGGCCTTCTATCGCACCGGCCAGCTTATACGAGCAAGGGAAGGCTTTATGAAAATTCTCAATAGCGGCGTAATCCCGGAATCAATGGCAAAGACAATTCGAGGTTACATATCGGATATAGATAATTCTCTTTTCGAGAGTGAAAAATCGGAAAAGTAAAACCAAAGAAGCACTTAAGCGAGGGTACTGAGAACATTGCAGAACAGAACGTACAACAACGTGATGCCTGAATCCGATGGACGGATACCTGCCGGAAGAATCCGCAGGGCCCTTGCGTTTTGCATCATAAGCGCATTTGTTCTGTCAGGCTGCAATGTCAACGTTGGCGGAAGGCAAAGACCTCTTGTAAGTCATAAAAGAATTCAGGGTGAATTGGAATTTGTCGCTGAGAACCGTACTGACGAACAGGGAATAAGCGATAATAAACGCAAAAGCGAAACAGAAGTATTCGAAGAAAGAGTAAGACTCAAAACTGAAGGTGACATATACCATCCGGACCTTCTTTTCTACAATGCCGTTCTTGGTTTTGGCCTCGCCCAGCAAAGCCTCGACTCCGATGAAGAATCCGACAGACACGCTGAATCACTTAATGATTACAGCATATTTACTCAATTGCTGAGAGGAAAATCATATCCAACAACCTTTTACGCGAGCAAGTCAGAGGAGCTGATCCCCCGTCAGTTTTTGGGATCCCTGAGAACCGAAAGGCACAACAGGGGTGCAACGCTTTCACTACGCTCCAGGGATTGGCCTATGACATTCCAGTACACTGCCAGCGAAACTGCCCAGGATGGGCTATTGTCCCTCGAAAGAGATTTTTTCGAAAGAGACGATGAACGGCTCAGATATTCCGTTAATCATGATTTTGGTGAACTATCGCACCTGAATATCGACATCGACAGCACATCTGTCTCACAACGAAGTGTCGGCGCGTCAATAGAAACCGATACGGATCGCTACACGATTTTACACGACTTGATATTTGGCAGCGACGAACAACACAGGCTCGATTCTTTTTTCAACTACACCGATCAATCCGGCACATTTAACTTCGAAAACACTCAATTGAATGAACGTTTAAGATTACAGCACTTCGATGATTTCCTGACCAATTATGAGCTGCGGCTCACAGATTCCGAACGGGATGCGGACAGCAGCAAAGAGGTTAGAGGCCAGGCCGGATTCGAGCACAGGTTATATGAAAGCCTCGTCACCACAGCAAATGTTTTTATATCAAAAACCGACTTTGAGTCGTCGGCTAACAACCTTGAGAACGAGGGAGACCTTAAGCAACAAGGCGGCACTCTGTCTTTTAATTATCGAAAGAATAATCCCTGGGGCATATTGTTAAGCACATATACAGCGAGCCTGACCGAGCAATCAGGAAGCACTGGAGGCATCGTTACGGATGAACAACATACCGTGAATGATCCCCTGCCGGTAATCCTGAACAGAACAAATATCGATATATCGAGCATTGTGGTAACAGACAGCACCGGATTGTTCACATATACTTTGGGTGACGATTACACAATTACAGAAATAAATGGGCAGGTTCAGTTGGAAATTATCATTCCAGGAACCATACCACCCAACATTAGCGATGGTCAGGAAATTTTAGTAGATTATAAAGTCTTGATCGAGCCGGACAGACAGGAAGATACACTTCGTCAGAACTTCACTATCAGGGAGCGTTTCAAAAATGGTACGTCTGTATATTACGCTCATCGACGGCAGGAAGAAGATGTCAGCTCGGAAGTAATGGTAATTACACCCGATGAATACACGGTCAATACGGTCGGTGCAGATTATACGAAAAAAGGTCTTTTCTTACAGGCCGAGTACAGCAAAGAGGATTCGACTCAGGTTCCATCGACCAGCAAAAAATTACAAGGAAGATATAGCTGGCCTGTAAACAGCAATACAAACGTTAGCATGAGAGTTATTAATCACTGGCTTGATTTTAGGGAGCCTGATGAGCGTGATGTCGAGCTCTTTAAGACCGGCGCCGAGGTCTTTAGCAGATTGACTAATGAATACAGCATCTCGGCCCGTGCCGACTATCGGGATGAGGATGACACAAGGTTCGGCATTACCAGAGGATTTCAATTTAGTTCTGAATTAAAGTATAATTTTCGTCAACTGAGTGTACTTGCAGGTGTAGAGTTCAACGTGCTCGACCGTAGAAATGACGAAATAGACAGCAGTCTTTTATATTTTCATTTAAAACGCTTGTTTTAATCAGTACAAGGAAGAGTTAAATGGCAGCAGAAAAAAGAAACTCACAAGAATATTTCATCTCAATGCTATTACACATTGCGATGATTGTGCTGTTATCATTCTGCAATGGATGCGACAGTAATCGTAATGAACTGTCCTTACGCCCTGATGTACAGCTTGCCTGGCCGGCACCTCCGGAGAAAGCTCGTATAATTTATCTTGGTGTGATATCGACAGAAGCCGACCTGAAAGCAAAAACCTCGGTGACTCAGGGCATCGGAGAGTTACTCTTCGGCAAGAGCAAAATCGGCGTGCTTGTTGCTCCTTCAGACGTCGCTATTGACCAGAGCGATAGATTGTTCGTTACTGATAGCGCTGGCGCAGCAGTGCATATCTTCAATCTGAATAAACGCACATATAAGCAATTCTCGGCCCTGGCCGACGAAGAAAAGCTGCTTAAACCGGTCGGTCTGACAATAGCAGGCGATAGGATCTATGTTGTCGACAGCATACTTCGCAAAGTGTGTGTCTTCGACAAAAAAGGGAAATTCATATTCTCTTTTGGACATGAACATTTCGAAAGGCCGTCCGGGATCGCCTATTCGCAGGAAGATGAAATCGTATATGTGACAGATACAGCCGATCACGCAGTTAAAGTCTTTACAATGGGCGGCAAGTTCGTCGAACAAATCGGATCCAGAGGAATGGAGCCAGGAAGATTCAACTTCCCAACTCACTTATGGGTGGATAAAAGCGGCAATATATATGTCAGTGACACATTAAACTATCGCGTACAGGTATTTTCACGCCGGCGCAGATTTCTTCAGATGTTCGGCACCCAAGGAGATCGACCGGGCAACTTTGCCCATCCATGCGGACTCGCCACGGATGCTTTTGGTAATATCTATGTAACAGACCGTCAGTTTGAAAATGTGCAGTTATTCGATCAGCAGGGTCGGATACTTCTGGCCTTCGGGCAGGAAGGAACACAGGCCGGGCAGTTCTGGCTGCCAGCAGGCCTCTTTATTGATCATCGAAATAGAATCTATGTCGCCGATTCGTTCAATAAACGAATCCAGGTGTTCGAACTCGTGGAGTGATATGACAAATGAAAGTCAGATATTATAAGTTAATTGCACTGCTCTTGGTTTTCGTATTCACATTTCAAAGAGCATTAGCCCAGATTGAAGGTACGCCGCACGACTTGTCTGCCGTTACCGGTGGAAATGTCTGTAGCTTCTGCCATACTCCACATGGAGCTTTAGCAGGAACTCCGCTCTGGAGTCACGAGCTTTCCTCGGCCGTTTATAACATCTACCAAAGCTCGTCACTTCAGGCCAATGTTGGTCAGCCTACCGGTTCGAGCAAATTATGCCTTAGCTGCCATGACGGCACTGTTGCCTTGACAGAATCCATACGGGGCGGCCCTTCCGGCGGCGCTTATATAAATCCTGGTGCAGCAAACATCGGCACTGATCTCTCGGACGACCACCCAATCAGCTTCGTTTACTCCACCGCCCTGTCAACAGAAGATGTGCAGATATGTCCGCCTTCGGCATTGCCGGAGCAGCTTAAGCTCGACAGGTCCAGCGAATTACAATGCACTACTTGTCATAATCCACACGATAACCGGCACGGCAATTTTCTGGTAATGTCCAATCGGCTCTCAAGAATGTGCGTGGCCTGCCATGATTTGTCCGGATGGAGGCTTTCATCGCACGCGAACTCGATGGCTTTGGCTTCTGTCGCCAATGATCCGTATTTGCAAAGCAATGAGTACGACACAGTTATAGAGAACAGTTGTGTAAATTGTCACCGACCACATTCGGCCGGTGGACATGAACGGCTGCTTCATTTCACAAGATTAGAGGACAACTGCCTGAACTGCCACGATGGCTCAGTGGCGAAAACCAATTTGAAATCCGAGATGTCCAAGTACAGCAGGCACGACGTGGTACGATACGAGGGCCTTCACGACCTTAAAGAATCGCCGTCGGCATCAATCAGGCACGTCGAATGCGTTGATTGCCACAATCCGCATGCTGTTCAGGATACGCCTGCAAATGCTCCTGTCGTCTCCGGTTCAATGCGCGGTGTCTCCGGCATAACAGCCTCCGGAAGCAGCACAGAAAACGTTCAGTACGAATATGAAGTTTGCTTCAAGTGCCATGCTGACAATCCGAACAGGCCACAATCGACTATAACCAGGCAGATAACCCAGACGAATACGCGGCTGGAATTTGATCCATCCGCTTTCTCGTTCCATCCGGTTGTTGCGCCCGGCGTGAACCAGAACGTCCCCAGTCTCAAACCGCCGATGACCGTTGCGACTATGATATATTGTACCGATTGCCATAATTCAGACAGTGCTTCAGGCGCTAAAGGCCCCCATGGCTCTAATAACCCGAATCTTCTCGCTTATCGGTACGAAACATCCGATTATACACAAGAGAGCAGTTACTCGTACCAGCTCTGTTATAGATGCCACAGCCGAAACAGCATTCTAAACAATGAGAGTTTCACAAAGCACGCCGAACACCTGCAGAAGCAAATTCCGTGCTCGGTATGTCACGATGCTCACGGCATCAGTTCCGTTCAGGGCACACGTTTGAACAACAGTCACTTGATTAATTTCGATACGACTATCGTAAGGCCGGAACCGTCAACTGGGCAGTTGGAATTCGAAGACACTGGCATATTCCACGGCCGGTGCTATCTTCAGTGCCATGGTAAAACGCATTCTCCGGAAGAGTACTAACAAGGCAAATGTTTTACCGACCAGTGTCACCGGTTCTTTCAAATAAAAACCGGGACCACCCTTGAGGCAGTCCCAGTTTTATTAATCATCTAAGCTTTCAACACTAAGGCAGCTTATTCTTTCATTGCTGCAATAGATGCTTCGAGCAGTGCTTTCGTGTATCCTGGGTTGTGGACGCCAAGGCTGCCATCCTCAACTTCAAGCATGATATAGTTCCAGAGTGCGGCAGCTTGCGCTGCGGGATATTCACCGACAATCGGATGTCCATCATGATACAAACCCGCGGCCTCGAGCAGTTCGCCAAGTTCGGCAATAAGTGCTGCAACTTCGGTCTGCAAAACATCGACGTCGAAGTCTTCATCATGACATACCGCGCAAGACGCATCAACAGCCTCGAATGTATGACTATTGTTTTCACCAATGTGACAGGTTACACAAGTATTTTTTACCAACATTGCGTGAGCACTTGGCGTACCTACAACATCGCCGGCGCCACCCACACCAAGCAGCACTGCGCTCTGCGGGCCGTGGTGAGGACCCCAGTGTGTGCTGGTAACGGCGATCATGTCATTCGCATCAGGTGCAGCAATCTGTCGACGCGGCTGGTGGCAGTTGGCGCAAAGATTGCCCTTACCGCCATCATAGACCACCTCGTCAAAAGCGTAAAGCGGCACCGCCGCGGTTGTCTCCAAAGCCCAGTCAGCAGAAGTGTAGCTGGTATGGATTTGGTGGCAGGCTCGGCAGTCCTGGCGGGTCGGATTGGGATCTCCTGCCTCGACTGCGTCTGGAGTGAGCCCATCAGCAACCATCTTGCTGAATGCGCCGCCGGAGTGACAAGCTGCACAACTGGCACTCCTTCCACGCACATAGGCTTCACCGGTTCCATGCACGGCTTCACTGATGCCGGTCTGCTTATCGGTGATCACCGTTGTGTCATTGTGGCATTCCATGCAGTCTGTTAATTGTACTTGAGCGAACGCACTCGAAGTACCCACTAACAGGATGACAAGGACCACTAAACTAATTCGTTCTTGCATCATTTTCTCCTTTACATTGTTTTCTTTACTAAAATTTGTGCACAAAAATTCAGTTTGTTTTGGCTATTACAAGAGAATTATCAACATGTAAAGCCGGTTACTCTCAGCTTAACTTCGGGGGAATTCACCTCCTTTCCAATTCAACCACGACGAACCAAAATGTTTTTAACTTAATGCTTATAATATGTTTACATTATACTATACTAATTTTTAAACGGGCGCAAACATAGCACCATCTATTTTAGCAGCAAACTATGTGCCAATATTTTGAAAACTACTGCATACAACTCATTATCCTTCATTACTATTTATCATTAAAGGACTTATGCTATGTCTTAAAAATTATTGTTATAAAAATACACCCCCTGCTACATCAGGTTCTTTCCAGCTACGAGAATATACAGTGTCCGGATTCTCATATCTAAGAATTAGCTTCTTCATCGGTACTACTAAAATATCAGCAATGATTTTCACTTAATCTGGTTCATATACCGACCGCAGGGAGCGATTTATCTATTTTCACCGCTCCTTTCTGCTGAGCGGAATCCTGAAATTGGTTTTGTTCGGCTTTGTTTTCTTCATTGCCGACTGGCGAATTATTGTCATAATCTCCTTTCTCCATAGACTTTGCGCTAATATGGGCTACTGAAAATTGGGTTTGCTTTTTCAAATCACTATTTTTCTCTGTCGAGTGGTTTTGTTCCTGTCTCGGCAGCTCCTGCTCAGCTTCCTGCTGCTGGTACTGCCGGATCAACTGCCGTCTCTCAAGCTCTCGCATGATCTTTATCATGCTGTTTTCCATCCGACGTTCGTACAGTATTAACCTGTCCAGAACTCTCGAATTGGCAAAATCCCTGATAACCGACCTGCCGAGCACCAGCTCCGGCCCGGCGGCCCTCGTGTCGTAATCGATTTCCTGCAGGTCTTTCGGAAGACACTCGTGCAGACGTTTCGATAACGGGCTCGGCTCATCGCGTGCTATAGTCACATCGATAGCTTGGTTCTGCATGCGTTCAGCACGTTTCAGCCGCCATGCCAGGCTGACGACCCGCTCGGCCAGCATTAATTCCACCGCCCCGGCGGGATCAAGCTCAGCAAGGAAATTGTCGTGAAAAGCTTCATAATCAGCCTCATTTTCGCCTTTTATTACCGATTCAGCAAACAAGCCGTGCTTGACTGCGTTCTGTGAGACCGCCGCCTTGCCCTGGTCGGTCTTGGGCCCGGTCGATTTTTGTGCGTTTTTACGATTAGCATTGATTTGTTTTTTAGAAGCCATAATACCCTCCCTTCTGAAATGATTATTAACTTTTTAACTTTTTAACTTTACACTTTTAACTCTAAACTTGTATGTTAACTGTATATTGTATCGTATATAGAGTTAAATACCAAGTGAAATCTAAAAAAATGTTCTTGATACGGCGTTTTTTAGATTCGCCACGAAAAACCACAAAAAAGCAATAACATTGTAGGGTGTGCAACTTGCCTCTTAGGGGCTTGTTGCACACGCTGAACCATTAACGAATAAAGCGTTATGATCAGTAGCAATTTGATATTAAGAAATAATAATTTAAACCGCGTGTGCAAAATGGCTTTTACACCCCCTACACAAGATATAGGATTCCTTGAATCACTCCTTTTATTATTTCAATCCGAAAAAATTCTTAAAATTTCTGCAATATGGCTGATTTTCTGCGTATGTTTTAGTGTGGAAGCAAGAGAAACAGCAAATTGTTACTATAAGATAAGCGGAAGGCTGAATGCTGAGAGATATTATTGAAAGGGTAGAAAGATGAGATTCCAAAACTGTTTAAGAAGACAATTGATTTTAGTGCAGATCATGTTGCTGCTGGCTGTAACGGTGCAGGCGCAGGAGATGGAACGGGCAGACCACGTGTTGATGCCGCAGAGCCGCGTGTTTGCCTATACCGCCGAGCAGCAGGGCGCGATTCGGGTGTATGAGGTGGATGCGGAAATACTTATAGTGGAATCCGCAGCAGTGACCACGCTGACGATTAACATTGAGAATATGACGTCTGTACGCCAGGAGGCGGAACTGCTGTTGCCTGTGCCGGCTGGGGCCGCGGTGAGCGGTTTTGCGTACGATGGACCCGGGATCATGACATCGGCCGAGGTGCTGCCTATTGAAGAGGCCATCCGAATCTACAATCAGCTTGTGGCCAAAATAAGGGACCCGGCCCTGGTGGAATTTGTAGGGTACAACCTGATCCGGACCAGTATTTTTCCGGTGGAAGCCCATGCCCGACAGCAGGTTGTGATTACGTACGAACACATCTGTCAGGTGCAGGACAACCGGGTGGATTATATATTGCCCCGTACCGAGTCATTGCAGTACCAGATACCCTGGACCATCAAGGCCAATATTTGCTCTGCTCAGGCGATTTCCACGGTCTATTCACCTAGTCACTTAGTATATACACTTCGGATCAGTGATAATGAGGTCTCGGTGATGATCGAGTCTGAGGCCAAGTTTACACCCGGTCCCTTTCAGATGTCATATGTTGTCCAGTCAGAAGACATTGCGGCCTCGGTCCTGGCCTATCCTGACGGGACAGGCAACGGAGGCTATTTCATGCTCCTGGCCGGCGTTCCGGAGGTCAATACTTCGCATGAGGACAGCAACGGTATTCTGCGTGAATTGACCCTGGTCATTGATAAGTCCGGCAGCATGTCCGGCAATAAGATCGTGCAGGCCAGGGACGCAGCCATGCAGGTGATAGAGGGCCTGGATGCAGGAGAGGCCTTCAATGTGATTCTCTATGACGATAACCTGCAGATCCTTTCATCCGAGCCCTTAATCAAGACCGCCGAAACTACGTTCCAGGCGTATGACTATATAGGTGCAGTGAACGCCGGGGGAATGACTAATCTATATGGGGCCTTGGAACTGGCACTGGGCCAGGAGCCGGTAGCGGATATGCTGTCCATTGTCTTATTCCTGACCGACGGACTGCCCACGTACGGCAATACCAATGAGGTGGATATTCGCAATCTGGTGAACACCGCTAATCCCTTTGAGCGACGCGTGTTCACCTTTGGCGTGGGCTACGATGTGAACGCCCAATTGCTCGATGCCCTGGCCGAATTATCCCGGGGCCGGGCGACCTTTGTGTTGCCGGATGAGAGCGTGGAAGCCAAGGTGGCTGAGGTATTCGGCACCCTGGCCGGACCCGTGCTGGCAGATCCAAATTTGCGCATCCTGGATGGGCAGGGACAGGAAGCAGTGGGACGTACACTGGATGTCCTGCCTACGGTACTGAGGGACCTGTTCGCAGGTGACAGATTGGTAGTACTGGGTCGGTACGTAGGCAGCGAGGAACTGATCTTCGAGTTGACCGGCAATTACCTGGGCGAACAGCGCAGCTTCCAGTTCGGATTCGATCCCAATCAGGCGGATGTGCGCAACAGCTTTGTGCCGCGCCTGTGGGCGAGTCGCAAGATCGCTGAAATGATCACCCAGATCCAGATCCTTGGGGCCGATCCCAGCCTGACTGAGAATGATCCGCGTCTCACGGAATTGGCTACCTCGATCATTGCTCTATCCACGGAATTCGGCATTATCACCGAGTATACGGCGTTCCTGGCCCAGGAAGGGACGGACCTGAGCAATGCTGCGGATATACTCGGCCAGACTGCGGGCAATCTGGCTGCGGGGGCGGCTGGCCGCACGGGCGGCTATTCAGTCGGCCAGTGCATAAACAATGCCATGCAGCGGTCTCAGGACGTACTCAATCGTGACAGCTCCTACCTCAATTCCAGTATGGAACGCACGCGTATTGTCAATACCCAGCAGGCCAATGACCTGACCTTTTTCTTTAAAGACGGCTGGTGGATCGATAGTCGCCTGGCCGACATTCAGGACCAGCTCGTACCGGACCGCACGGTCGTCTTCGGCACGGATGAATTCATGGATGTGGCATTGAGTCTTGCACTGGAGAACCGCCAGGGGGCCCTGGCCTTCGCCCAGGACATTGTAATGCTTGTGGGTGAAGAGATCGTGATGATCGACATCCCCCAGGAAATCGAAGAACCCTATGAACCAGAAGATCCCAGCGAGTTGGATAGTCCAGGCAGCGGCAGCAGCGGCGCTCGGGGGGGAAGGTGAAAGCACAGATGCGTTGAGTCATAGCCGAGTGGGAATAAATAGGGATAGACCATTAATAAGTTAAAAGTTCAAAGGCAAAAGGTAAAAGCCCTTATCATTTACGATTTTCGATTTGTGATTTATTATTTAGATTGCCGCGCCGGCCAATGGGTTCCTCGCAATGACACAAGGTGCGTTTCAACGCACCTTACGTATTGAAATCCGAAGCACGAATCCTTCGACCACACTCAGGATAGGTTTTTAAATCCTAAACAATACCTAATCTCAAAAATCTCAATTTTCTACACAGGATGCCTCACGGCAAAAACAAATAAATGATGTGGCAAAAAAGCAACTTATTATTGATTACTGGCTATACCTAAGGCATAAATTGATTGTACCCGCCTTCGCGGGCACAAGTTTTTTTATTGTTATTTTCAAAATTGTAGAAGTTTAATAGATCCCTCCACTCGGCTGCGCCTCGGTGGAGATGACAAGTTGTTTTGTTGCGGCTTGATCGGGATGACAAAGGCACAGATTTTATTCACAAGCAGTATTATCCTGAATATAATCACAGGCCATGAATTTTTATTGACTTTTATCTTTTTAGCCGATTAATTTATAGTAGTCGTATTAATCTTGAATGTCGGTCGACATAATATTAAACACCGATTATGAAAGGACTGTCAGATGTGCAAAACATGCGGATGCAGTTCAGGGAAGAAAACAAAGAAGAAATCAAAGAAAAAAGCTAAGGCCAAAAAGAAATAAATCCTGACGACCTAATCTAAATTTTAGTAATGATGTTAGCCTGCTCTGTAAACTAAAGTTGTCATTAGCCCATGGTTCCGAGTGGGAGGGGGCTTACTCCGGCAAATAGCGGATTCGCCTTTGCCCGGCCGGCGTTATTGTTTCAGGCAGAGTGTTTCTATCCTTCTTTCCAGTATCGCTTGATGATACCGTCTCTGACCTCGAACGCGACAGTATGTTCAATATCTTCTTCGTCTTTGATAACAATCGGAGGCGGGAACATAACAAATTTGTTGTCTTTTGTTCTGACGCATTTGTACTTGAGTATCTCGCTGCCGTCATCGTTTAGAATTTGCTCGCTCGGTTCGCCGAATGTCTCGATCACCCAGTCCCTTGTTGTCTGGCCGCACTCGATTTCTTTTAGCGCCTGGTTTTCAATGCCGGTGTAACGCTCGTCTGTCTTGCAGACTATGCATCCGACACCCAGGACCGACACTGCCAACAACGCCACAAAAAGACCGATTTGATTGCATTTGTGTAATTTCATTTTATGCTTCCCCTTATATCATTGTTTTTTCCTGCAAATTCATGCATGACGCTGGTTGTATTTTTGCTTCCTATTATTATAGGCGTTTAAACCGGCAAAAGGTTACAAAAAATATAAAATTTTTTGCCGGGCCAAAAGACATTTATGAACGAAATGTTGACAAGAACCTCAGCATCATTTTCGCAGCGGCAAGTGTCACAAAGTACTGAAGCATGACCGCAATAGCCCCGCCGGTCAGCACTATCACGAAAAATATCGGTGCGGTAATGGTAAATGTTTCAATTCTGTAGCCTATCATCTTGCCCGCTATGGCCCAGAGCGTTATCAAACAGCACATCAGCGTCATGACAGACGCGCTGAAAACAGCCGTCCTTTTGAAATATCGCTTTCGGGCTTGTTCGTTTGCTTGCGCGAGCTGCATCTTTCGAGCGGCGTAAAGACCAGCGGCAATCCCCAGCGTAAAACTGCCTATCGGCAGGCCCATAAACATACCGAGGGTGACTATCGAATAAAACAGATAAAGGACGCCCAAAGTTATGCCGCTCATTTGGTAAGCACCCTTGATCCATTTTTTCATGAAAACTGCATCGAAAACTATCGCCGGGGCGAACGACCACAATGCCCATGGCCCAAGGATTTCTGTGCCGAATAAAACTGATGCGATGATTACCGTAACCAATAAGCAAAACAACACCGGCACGAAACCGAAATAAACGGCAAGCATGACACATTCAACGCCTCTGAATATATTAAATGTATGGCTGCTTCGCATTTCGTACAAATCCCTGTATGTGCAGACCGACAAGAACTATCGTTATCGCTGTGACAAGCGTCAATAAACGATAGACAATTTATGGCTTAGCTATAGTCAATAATCACAATATCTTCCGGGATCGCGACGACGTCACGGTGTTTTGGTCCGAGCAGCTTTTTGATTTCGGTGCTGTGCTTGCCGGCCAGGGTTTTTAGTTGTGTGCTTCCGATGCTTGTGACGGCTTTGGCGTTATCGTTGAGCATTACGACCTCGCCGGGCTCGAATGTGCCTCTAACGGAAACCACGCCGCTTGGCAGCAGGCTCTTTCGCGTCTGGACCGCTCGCATCGCACCGTCGTCGATTAATATCGTACCGGCCGGGCTGCTGTTGAGAATCCATCTCGAACGATTCGAAAGCTTTCGCTTCGGCATAAAAATGGTGCCGATTTCTTCGCCGGCAATGATCCTGCCGATGACGTTTTTCAAGCGGCCGTTTGCCAGGACGATTCGACAGCCTGCGTTGGAGGCAATCTTTGCCGCCTCGATTTTCGTTTTCATGCCGCCCGTGCTGTGCCGGCTGCCTTTGCCGCCGGCATTGCGAACGATCTCGTCGGTAATCTCGAAGACAGTAGAGATCGGCCTGGCGTCGGCATATTTTTGCGGATTCTTATCGTAAAGTGCATCGATATCACTGAGCATAATTAAAAGGTCGGCGTCGATCTTGCTGGCAACCAGCGCGCTTAGTCTGTCATTATCGCCGAAGGCCGTGCCGATTTCATCCGTGCTGACGCTGTCATTCTCG
>Ga0209536_100006609_pt1 | contig 17669 bp, 16 predicted proteins | sample DeeMarSeWOR28_12_FD_187461 | JGI IMG/M metagenome (GOLD analysis project Ga0209536, IMG submission 187461) | Marine sediment microbial communities from White Oak River estuary, North Carolina - WOR-2-8_12 (SPAdes) (version 2) | ecosystem: Environmental > Aquatic > Marine > Intertidal zone >... | reverse complement strand
AGCAGTTCCTTGTCCACCCTGGGTTTGTAGTAGAAACCTTCGAAGTTGGCGAGGGTCAGTAGCTTGATCAGGTTGCGGTAACCGGTGTTGTTCTCCGCCAAAAGGACAATGTGATAGTTGCGTCCACCCAAGTTACTGTCACCGCGATCTCGGCGGCTCTTGGGCGCCACGTAGACCTCGCAACCGAGAATGGGTTTGATTCCAGCCTTGATGGCCTTTTCATAGAATTCAAGAGCTCCGTGCATGTTGCCGTGATCCGTCATTGCAACTGCCGGCATGCCGAAGGTCGAAGCGGCTTGGAGCATGTCCTTGATCCGGATGGCGCCATCCAGCAGGCTGTACTCGCTGTGGACATGGAGATGGACAAATTTTTGTGGGGGCATATGAGACAGTCCTTAGTTGTAGGAGACCTTGGGTTCCAAATAAAAGCAGGCCAAATTCGGATTTACCCTGACTCCAAATGCGAAACTATTCGGTTCACAGTGTTCCTAGGCTTCGGCGAAGCTCCTCCACCGGAATCGGCCGAATGACCGGCTCTCCAATACGCTTGAGAAGGACGAAGTGACAGATCCCTGCCTGGATCTTCTTGTCTCTTTCCATAGCGTCCAGCAGTGTTTCTGAATCCAAGTCCGCAGGAATTTCCGTGGGGAGATCGAACTTTCGGATCAGGGACAAGGCGCGAGCCGCCTCATCTTCACTGAGCCCCCCCCATTGTCGGGAAAAGCGGATGCCAACCCCCATCCCGGCAGCCACTGCCAGTCCATGTGATATATCATAGCGGGAAGCAGCTTCCACGGCATGACCCAAGGTGTGACCGAAATTGAGTATCCGCCGTAGCCCGGCTTCATGCTCATCCCGGCTCACCACTCGACACTTTACTTCGCAGGCCTTGACGATGACAGTTTCCAGCAGTGGATTGCCAACTTCAAGAGCACCGGGGCCTTCCCGATCTAAAATCGCAAAAAGCTCGGGGTCGGCGATCAATGCCGCTTTGATTACCTCAGCGAAACCCTCGAGTCTTGCTGCCAGGGGTAATGTGGCCAACACTTTCGGGTCGATCACCACCAGCAGAGGCTGGTGAAAAGCGCCGAGCAAGTTTTTGCCGGACGATAAGTCCACGCCGGTTTTACCGCCAATCGAGCTATCCACTTGAGCGAGCAGAGTAGTGGGAATCTGAACGTAGCGGATGCCTCGCAAGAATATGGCGGCGGCAAAGCCAGTGATATCACCGACAACCCCTCCGCCAACCGCCATAAGCAGACTCTTGCGATCGAAGCCGTGGTCAACGAGTCGCTGGCAGAGGTCAGTAATGGTTTCCATGGTCTTGGCCGGTTCGCCGCCGGGAAAGGTGAGCAATACTGGGTCAATACCGTGTGACTTTAACTGAGCTTGAAGCGGTTCGGCCACCAGCGGTTTCACCCGTTCGTCGGTCACCAACGCATAACCAGTGAAGTCCCCCAGCCGTTTTATATTCGTGTGAAGATCGCCCAGGATACCGAGGCCTACGAGTACATCATATGAACGGTCCGTTTCACCCTTCAATTTTAAACGAATACGTTGCATGGTTCACTTGCCGGGCTGCGCCTTTGGGAGCAGGCAGGAGTCACTTGCGGTAAGAGGTCTGAACACCATGTACCGGCGACTGAAATACTTCACATGGCTTGGCCTTATTTTGGGGCGCTATTTGTCGAGGTAGTTCTCTTCTTGAGCTGCCGGCTGCAATCTTCTAGCTGGTCAGCCGCTCCGGTCCTGTTGCAGCTTTGCTCGTTGCTCCTCGGTGAGGATGGGAAGAATTTCGTTGACCATTTGGGCGAATTCATTGGGAAAAAGCGATTGCAGGCCGTCGCTCAACGCCCTAGCTGGTTCATGATGCACTTCTACCATGAGGCCGTGGGCTCCGGCAGCCACAGAAGCCCGACTCATGGGGATCACCTGGTCACGGCGGCCGCAAGCATGGCTTGGATCCACGATGACCGGGAGGTGACTCTCTTTCTTAACCACGGGGATGGCGCTCAAGTCCAGAGTGTTTCGGGAATGGTCAGCAAAGGTGCGGACACCGCGCTCGCAAAGAATCACATTCGAGTTTCCCTGGGACATGATGTATTCGGCTGCCATCAGCCACTCCTGTATGGTGGCGGCCATCCCCCGTTTGAGCAGTACAGGTATCTGGGCCTTACCCGCTCGATTGAGCAAGGTAAAGTTTTGCATACTCCGGGCGCCAATCTGGATGATGTCAGCATACTCCTCAACAAGATTGCATTGCTCATGGTCCATAGCTTCGGTGACAATGTAGAGCCCGGTCTCCTCCCGCACCTTTGCAAGAATCTTCAGTCCTTCCTCTCCTAAACCCTGAAAGCTGTAGGGTGATGTCCGCGGCTTGTAGGCGCCTCCCCGAAAAATGCGGGCGCCTTGGCTTCGGACTGAGTGGGCGATTGTAAGAGCCTGTTCTTCGCTCTCCACTGCACAGGGACCGGCAATAAGCACGAAGTGGTCGCCACCGACGGCCACATCCCCCACCTGAACGATGGTGTCGGTCAGCTCCAACTCTCGACTGACTAACTTGTAGGGTTTAGAAACCGGGATGGTCTCTTTTACCCCGGGTAGAAGCAGAAAAGGAGCGGGGTCGACTGGTCCACGGTTCTGCAGGATGCCGATGGCCGTGCGCTCTCCCCCTTTTATCACTCGGGCAACATAGCCTTCTCGTTCAATGGCAGTTACGACCTGAGCGATTTCTTCCGCGGTGGCGTAACTGCTCATGACCACCAACATAAGATTCTCCTTTCATATGGGTGTCAGATCAAGTTAAGCGGGCAGAGACGCCCGCTCCACTTTTCCTGGTAGGGCAACCCTCTGTGCCTGCCAAAAAGGAAATTCCTAAGCGATCGAGTTACGAGAAGGAGAAAACCGTTCGTTCAGATGTCCGACTGATTTGAAAGTGATGCGCTCTAAGCTCAACTGGTCGCTGATTCAGGAAAATATTGTGAGCAGAGTTAAGATGTCCCGGCTATCCATAAATCTTACAGGAGAGATCGGACGACTTACCGGGTCTTTCCCAGCAGGCCAAGTGCTTTGGTCGCGAGAAACTATCGATCTCGCGGAACCCACCAGCGGCTTTCCTCTACCACAGAGCGCCACACCCTGTCAACGCGTATGAGCTACAGGAGTTTCCCCATTCTTTTCGGGACAAATACAATAACACCCAAGGCCAAGTGGGAGGCTGCGAAACAACGAGCATCTGAGCCACCGCTATTTCGGCTATCTCAGCATGGTAAAGGCCAGCAGAGAAATGTGGTGCTTTCTTCACTGGAGCACTACCATCAATGCTGCGAATTGCTCGTTGTGGAGCAGCCTTTCACTTGGCCGATTGAAACGCATTTTCACTTTCAAACTGCACATAACCTCACGAATCACCTGAATCCACAACCGTCGACCATCATTTTTTGGGGAAACTCCTGGTATGAGCTATTGCTCAACTAGCTCGCAGTCGGCTCAATCTCGTGGCAGTGGTCAGTCGAAGTCTAGACTCCCCCATTGCAGAGCGAATCAGCGCACCGCGTCAATCCAAAGGAGGACAGCTATCTTACCTAAATCCCGTGCGATCTGGTGAGCACGCCTACTTCTTCTTCGTTATTGCGGATACAGACCACGAAGTAGCATGGCCTCCTCGACCCGTTTCACCGCCAGCATGTACGAGGCCATTCGCATGTTAACCTTTTCCTCCCGGGCGAGTTCCCAGACCCTGTCAAAGGCTCGATCCATGATGTTCTTGAGCTTGGAGTTCACCTCTTCTTCGGTCCAGAAGTAGCGTTCCAAACCCTGTACCCATTCAAAGTACGATACCGTCACACCTCCTGCATTGGCGAGTATATCAGGCAAATGGCATTTGCCCCTCTCAAAAAGAATCTCATCGGCTGCCGGAGTCGTGGGACCGTTTGCGCCCTCGGCAATAATATCAGCTTTGATGCGGGCGGCGTTTCTTTCTGTGATCTGATTTTCCATAGCCGAAGGTATGAGGATGGAGCAGTCGAGTTCAAGCAACTCTGCATTGGTAATGGTGTCTGTACCTGGGTACCCGAGAACCGAACCACTCTCTTGCTTATGTCTTAGAAGATCTCGGGGGTCCAAGCCTTTGGGATTATAAACACCCCCGCTGCTATCGCTGGCTGCGATGATGCTGGCTCCATCGTCGTGAATTATCTGAGCGGCATGATAGCCGACGTTACCGTAGCCTTGAACCGCAACCGTTTGCTGATCTAGATGGCGATTCAATCTCCTGAGCGTTGAGTGGATGGAAAATACACAGCCGCGGCTGGTGGCCTCATTCCGGCCCAGGGATCCCCCAACCGCTATGGGTTTGCCCGTAACCACGCCGGGTTCGGCATAGCCAACGGACATGCTGTAAGTGTCCATGATCCAGGCCATGATCTGCGGATTAGTGTAGACGTCCGGTGCTGGAATGTCCGTTTTGGGGCCAAATACATTGACGAGTTCAGCGGTATAACGGCGGGTCAAATGTTGCAGCTCAGTTCGCGACATCTGCTTGGGGTTGCAGGCAACGGCGCCTTTCGCCCCGCCATAAGGGATGTCAACCACCGCACATTTCCAGGTCATCCACATGGCAAGGGCGATGGTTTCCTCCAAGTCGGCGTCAGGGTGGTATCGAATACCCCCTTTGGCAGGCCCACGAGAGGTATTGTGATGAACGCGGTAACCCTCAAATACCTCAACCCTGCGATCATCCATCCGGATGGGAAGGGAGACGATGTAACATCTTGCTGGTTTGCGCAGTCGCCTGTGGATTGCCGGATCGAGTTTAACGCGCTCAGCAACCAGATCAAGCTGGCGGACGGCAACTTCCAGGGGACTCTCCTTGAGGCCCATAGCTATTCTCCTTTCTAGCGCGGCGCAAAGCGAATCCGTGGCGAGACGCGGGGTCGGGCGACGCGAGCGAGAATGGATAGGTGGTCGCCAAAATAAAGCGGCTAGCACGGCTCGCCCGTCCGGTTCGACGCCCCTTCCCTGGTTGATCATTGTCTAGTGCCCGGTTGCGCCTGCCCGCTGAGCATGCCCTTTGCCCGGGCGGACAAGTCTGATAGACGCTTTCACTCATTAACGTCTCGGCCAACTATTGCCTCCCGAGCAGACGATGCAAATTCTTCCGCTTCCACGCTTGCAGTTTGCCGTGATGGCGATAACGGGCTTCAAAGTGCCGAAAAGTTTTGGAGTGGGCAATCTTCCGACCGTTGTGAGTCTCCACCCCCAAGTAATGATGCAGCATTTCGTGGTAGATGATGCCCTTGACCACGTAGCGTCTTACGTAACGGTTGTCTAGTACAGGATTGACGCGGATAGTTTTGGTTCTGTCGGAATAGCTGGCAAGCTTGATGGAGTTCTGGTTTCTGACCCGCCGGTTGGCGCCCCAAGTGATGAGACAGTCGATGTCATTTTCAAAGTATTCGCTGTTGACCTCGTCAAAGAGCGTTTTGAGATCAAAGAAGCGTCCCCTCTGACGCAAGACCGCTCGCCGGGATCTGCGAGCAGACTTCTTGATCTTGGTGGAGTTGGCCTTGACAAAGGTTCGCAGCACCGATGGCGCCCTCTTTCTTCGACTCTTAATAAAATGTGCCAGGGAGGTGAGTATGTCTCCATCTGCATCAAGGAACATGTGATGGAGGCGGATATTGTAGCCGTCTGTGGAGGGTCTGATGCTCATCATGGAGTAGGCATTATCTGTAATGGTGAGGTGGACCGGTTTGTTGACCAGGCGGGAGATGTCGCCTTGGAGATGTGCCACAGCCTTCGGATTGAGTTTTTCCATGTGGCTACTCCGCTGGTTGAGACCGCCACCACCCAGCCCCTGATTGGGCTGTGTCTAGAAGTTCTAGCAGAAAAGTGGTGAACAACACCAGCGTTAATTTCATTCCCCATGGGGTCCCGGGTTTGCAGGAGTTTTCCCTGTCTCGAGATACTGCAGCCGCTCTGGGGTCGTTGTATGAAGCACGATCCTAAACGATAGAAAAAGTGGGAGAATCCTGCCAAGTTTCTTGTTGACAAGTCCCATTCGAGCGCTAAGCTGTACCATTGATGTTCTGAACCGGATTTCAAGGAAGCTCAGCTCTGAGAGAACCGAAGCGTGGGATGTGGACTACCCATGTTTTTGGGATCTCACATCGCACAGCAGAACCTAGCTTATGCGAGGTGACCCAATGGAACCGAAAATTAGGGATGCTATGCAACGGCAGGTGGAGAAGGAACCCTTCGCACAGCAACTGGGCCTCAAGTTGATCGACGTGGGCGAGGGTTACGCGGTTGTGGAGATGGAGTGCACCAAAAAAATGGAAAACATTTTTCAGATGATCCACGGGGGAGCAATATTTACTCTGATCGACGAGGCCTTCGAGATCTCCTGTAATTCACACGGCACGGTGGCCGTGGCCCTCAATGTGAACATCACTTATCACCGGGCGCCATCGCCCCAATGCACGCTCCGGGCAGAGGCCAGAGAAATCGCCAAGACTCGGAGAACCGGGAACTATTACATCACCGTGAAAGACGAGAAAGACAATCTCATTGCAAGCTGCCAGGCGCTTGCCTATCGGAAAGGGGAAAGGTTGCCCTTTTTACGAGATTGAATCAAATCATCAAATACTTTTTCTTTATCTCCTCATTGTTACTCAGTTCGTCAATGCTTCCCTGGTATCGAATCATTCCCTTGTCGATCACATAGGCCCGTCCTGCGACCATGGTGGCAAATTTCACATTCTGCTCTGAAAAAAGGATTGTTTCTCCCATTTCTCTTAGCTTTAGAATCTGCTCACCCAAGTGCTTAACCACCAAGGGCGCCAATCCCTCTACTGGTTCATCCATCAGAAGCAAGTCAGGATTTCCCATGAGGGTGCGCCCTACCGTGAGCATCTGCTGTTCTCCACCACTGAGATAACCGCCTAGATTTTTGTCCAGCTTCTTCAGCGAAGGGAAAAGGGTGTATACTTGCTCGACTGTCCATGGTTCACCCTGGAAGTTTTTGGGAATCTTAGTGGCAAGTGCCAGATTTTCACGCACCGTGAGGTCGGGGAAAATCAGTCGATTATCCGGAACATACCCCATTCCTTTTTGAGCGATGTAATAGGGAGGTTTGCCCCTGATCTCCTCCCCATGAAACTTGATCGTTCCTGATCGGGGAGGGGTTAAACCCATAATGCTTCTCATTGTCGTGGTCTTGCCCGCGCCATTTCGACCCAAAAGGCAGACAACTTCACCACGGTCCACAGAAAGCGACACGTCAAAGAGAATATGGCTCGTGCCGTAATAAGTGTTAATCTCTTTGGCCTCCAGTATCATGCCTCTTCCCCGAGATAGACCCTCTGCACTTCTTCATTCGCCCTCACTTCCTCTGGAATGCCTTCAGCAATAACAGTTCCTTGGTGCAACACGATGAGGCGACGCGCGTACCCGAATACTACCGACATGTCATGCTCTGTAAAGAGGATGGTCAAACCCATCTCCTGGTTCAATCGTTTTACCAGCTCCATGGTTTCATAGGTCTCTTCTCCGGACATCCCAGCCGTGGGTTCATCTAGGAAGAGCAACTCTGGCTTGCTTCCCAGGGCAATGGCCAGTTCCAGCCGCTTTTTGTCTCCCTGAGAGAGAATGCCGGCAACCGTGTTGGCGTACCGGGAAAGCCCCGAAATTTCCAAAAGCTCCAGAGTTTCTTCCTTGGCCAGCCGGTTGGCAGGAGTAAAAAAGATCAGGGTTCTTTTTTGCTGCGTCAGGATCGCCTGTCGCACATTCTCATAAGTTGTCAGTTTAGGATAAATATTGCTGACCTGAAAAGCACGGGCTATCCCGAGACGGGTGATTTTATGCGGAGGCCAGTTGGTAATATTTTTGCCCAAGAAAAACACCTCGCCAGAGTCAACCGCATGATATCCGGTTAAGAGGTTGAAAAAGGTACTTTTCCCTGCGCCATTGGGTCCAATGATGGCAGCAGAAAGTTCTCCTCTCATCATCTCGAAGTTGACATTATTAGTGGCTTTAACGCCACCAAAGGTTTTACACAGGTTCTGCACCCTAAGGATAACATTGCCCTCCATATCAAGACCTCCCCGTATCCGAGTATTCATCCGGAGCAGGCTCCAAGGCTTTGCTTCTAAAGACCTTCACCCTCTCTGCAATTAACCCCAAAACACCGCCGGGTACATAGAGGACAACGAATATGATGACCAATCCGATGGTCAAAGGCCAGTATTCAGTAAAACCGGTCACAAAAGCCATGAGGAAAGTATAGATCACCGATCCGACCATGGGTCCCAAGAAGCTCAAGGGTCCGCCAATGACGGTCATAAAGACTGGGATACCTGACTGTTGCCAGTTACACAAATCTGGGGCAATACTCCGGTTAAACGGACCCCACAGGCCGCCTGCCAAACCGGCAAACATGCCCGCGATGACAAAGTTGATGAGCATATACCGCCGTACATTAATGCCGATGAATCGAGTCCGTTCTTCATTCTCCCGGATGGCTTGCATCGTGTAGCCGAAGGGAGATTTACTGATAAGCCACATCACGAATAGTGCGCCGGTGACGATGATTAGCGTGAAGTAGTAATAGGCATTGGCGCTAAATAGGAGGTCTGGCGGGATGATCCCCTGCAACCCATCGTCCCCACCGGTAAACGAATACCACTGGAAAATGATGTAGTACGTCAACTGGCCGAAAGCCAAAGTCAGGATGGCGAAGTAAATACCGGTTAAGCGAACACAGAAGTAGCCCAAGATCAAGGCACAAAGACCGGCAAAGATCATGGAAGCGGCCAGACAGATAGGCAACGGGACAGAGGTTTTAACCATAAGCAAGCCTGTGGCGTAAGCTCCAACTCCATAATAGGCGGCATGGCCAAAACTAAGCTGTCCCATATAGCCGAAAATCATATTAAAACTGACCGCAAATAGGCCCAGGATGAGAATCTCGACGGCAACATGAATCCAGAACTCCCCTACAAGCAGGGGCAGGAGCAGGGCTGAGACAAAAATCAGTCCGAGCCACCCGTATTTCTTCATCGGATCAACCCCTCTGAGTAAACAATCACGCCCGCATAGGAGTGCCAAACAAGCCCCACGGGCGGATGATCAAAACAACTGCGGTGACGATAAAAATAAGAACCAGGGCCCCCTGGGGCCAAAAAAGGATGGAAAAGGCGTACACCTCACCCACGATGATCGAACCCACCAGGGTACCCAAGAGACTGCCAAACCCCCCGATAACTACCACACAGAAGGCCTGAATAATGATCGCCATGTCCATTCCCAGGGTGATGGAGCCCACCGGCGCCTGAACAGCTCCGGCGAGGCCAGCGATGAAGAGTCCCAGGACAAATACCCCAGTATAGATCCTGGGAATGGGGATCCCAAGGGCGCTCACCATTTCCCGGCTGTAGACGGCCGCTCTGACGATGTGACCATATCTGGTCTTCTGTAAAAACCACCAAAGCCCGATGGCCACGCCAAAGCCAACGAGGATAACAAAGATGAAATAGGAATCGAAGGGCATGCCAAAAACAAAGACCGGCCCTTCAACCAGCGGAGGCCTGGCAATGAGTTTGTCCTCCACCCCCCAAACCACTTTGATCAGATCGCCGATAATCAGGACCATGGCGTAGGTGAGCAGCAGTTGTTCGGGAAGATCCCTCTCATACACCCGTCGAATTAATATCACCTCAACAATCCAGCCGATAACAGCTAGAGCGAGGGCGGCGAGAGCTATACTGACCCACATCCCGAAAGCATAGTCTTGGAGCAGATACCAGAAAGAATAGCAAAGGTAGGCGCCAACCAGCCAAAGGGAGGCGTGAGCAAAATTGAGAATGTTCATCACCCCAAATATCAGGGAAAGTCCCGAGGCAAGCAGAAAGAGCATCATACCCCGGGACAGTCCACTCATGAATTGAGCTATTAGCAAGGAGGCATCCATATCAGTTACCGCTTATTTTTTACTTTGACCTAGCATCGACAATCTCAGCCTCGGGTCGCCATGAATCAGGCCCCTTGATCTCAATCAGGTCGTGATAGATGGGGAAAGGATAATTGGGATCGTCCGCCACCACACCAAGATAGGATGAGCAACTCAGTTGATTGTCAATATTCCGGAAGAAGAGTTTGCCGCGTGTGGTCTCAATCGTCATACCCTTCAGGGCGTCTTTGACTTTTTCGGTATCGATACTGCCGGCCTTCTCAATGCCCTGTTTCAAGGCATAGACCGCGTCGTATTCCATCACAGCCCAATCACTGGGATAGCGCTCATACTTCTCTCGAAAGTTCTTGACCAAATTTGCCATCATGGGCACATCCATGTGAGCAAAGAAGGGAGCCCGACACAGACCCACCAGACCTCGGCTGAGCGTTTTGGCTTGTACGATCAGTTCAGAGACGCTGATCAACGAGCCGGGATAGGGAATTTTATCGAAAAATCCGTATGCCTTTGCCTGCTGCATCCAGGCGACATTGTCCTTTGAGGCCAAAGAGCCGATGACAAAATCGGGCTTTTGCCCCATGATCGCCGTAATGTAGGAAGTAAACTGCGTTTCGCCAAGTCGCGGCCAGAATTCCTTCTTCAACTTCAGATCGGGCGCCACTTGATTCAGAAGCGAGACTGTGCTCTGTTGGGTAGACCGTCCCCATTCGTAGTCCGAGGCGATGGTGACGTATTCCTGCCAGCCCTTTTTCTTGGCCAACTCGGCTACACCCAGAACTACGGCCTTGGCCTGCATGTAACTGTTGGGCACCACCTGATAGGTGTACGGACTGAAGTTGATTTTCGTGATATTTTCCGAGTTGCTGATCGCGGCGATGTGCAAAACCTTGTATTCCTGAGCAACCGGTTTGATGGCAACGGCGCAGGCGCTGGAATAGGTGCCCAGAATGCACCTGACCTTGTCTCGCAGGATCAGGTCCTTGGCCTCACGCACGGCCACATCAGGCTTGGTGTGGGTATCCCTTATAAAGAGCTTGATTGGATGCTTGCCCAGGAACCCACCCTGGGCATTGATCTCTTCCACAGCCAGTTTGATAGCATCTACCCCATCTTTACAGTATAGAGCTCCGGTTCCGGTGATCGCCAGATCAACCCCGAGATGATAAGGTTCTGCTGCTAACGCATAGCCCTCGTTGACCAAAACGCAAAGTAAAATGATCGAAAAAACAAGTAATGTTATTCTGAAATATTTTGAGTTCATCGATAACCTCCCTTTTCTATGACTACCTTACCAGAAAATAGTGCTAACCATCTCTCATACGAGGTCTCTATCATCACCCCCTTTCTTAGCCCGGATAATTCATGAATTGGCTGCTCCCACCTTGGATATGACCGTAGCAGGGGCGGGACCCAAGCCGGGCAAAATAGCACCTCCGGAAACTATACATCCTCGTTTAGCACGGGCTTCGTCGTTCGCTCTAAATCACGCCTCCATTCTTCAACTCGGCCAGTCGACCCCTGCCAAACCCTAGATACTTCAAGTAGATGAACTCATTGTCAGCACCGATGGGACGACAAAGCCACTTCAGCCGGGGCGAGGTTTCGCTCATTTTCCACAGCGGCCCCTGCAGGGTCACTTCGCCATAGATGGGATCCTTGACCTTCAGAAAAGAGCCACGATCCCACCAGTTTTGTTCTTTGAGAGTATCAGCAGGTCTGGTAACTTTTCCGGTTACCACCGCCGCGGCCCGGCCTTCCTTTCTTGAAATAGCCTCTTGCACACGTTCAATCACTTCATCAACTGGGTACTGAGTGCTCCATTCCTCCAAGATTTTCTGTAAAACCTCCTCGTTTTCCAGGGAAGTTCGGTTCATAAAAGAGGAAAAACTAGGATCTTCAGCCAGTTCTGGACGTCCGATGATCTCCATCAAGGTCTTAAACGCTTCATCGTTATAGGCGGCCATGAAGGTGTAACCCTCCTTGCACTTGATGAACGTATATGGAAAGACAGAGGGATCATAGCTGCCCAATCTTTCCTTTACTCTGCCGTCCATGTGGAACCAGGAGAGGTTGTAGTCAATAAATTTCATGATGCATTCCGCTCCAGAAACATCGACAAACTGTCCCTTGCCGCTGTCCTCCCGAAAGTTCAAGGCTAGCAGAATGCCGTAGGCTCCGAACATTCCCTCACCATACCACCCGTACCAACTTCCTGTCTTGGTGGGGACGGCGTATTCTGCGGAGCCTTCCAGCTCGGGTTCCCCGTTGATATAGGCCAGACCTGAATATGCCTGATTAGTGATCTCAGAGCCTGGACGACCTGTGGAGGCCATTGGCCCGAACTGCCCATAGCTATAGAGAGCGGCGTAGATTAGAAGGGGGTTGAATTCCCGCAGTTGTCTGTACCCTATGCCCCAGCCGTCCATAACACCGGGTTGAAATGTTTCAACGATAATGTCGGCATGCTTTGCTAGAGTTCGGAATATTTCTTGGGCTCTGGGGTTATGCAGGTTCAGGGTGATGTGACGTTTATTTCTCCCTTCGGCGAGATATCCCAACCCTGTATCTTGATGCTTTATCCCAAAAGGAGTGAATTCTCTTGATATATCGCCATCCGGCGGCTCGATTCGGATGACCTGGGCGCCCAGTTCAGCCAGCATGGACGAGCACACGAGCCCACCGATATTCCCGTAGCTGAGATCCAGGACCAAAAGGTCCTCCAGAGCTTCAAACTTTTGGGATGCTGTACTGGGATCTGTTTGTTCTTTGGCCCAATCGTACCAGGACTTTTCCTCAACATGGTTCATGGCAGGACCCTTCACTTGATGTGGGATATGAGATCTGTGATATGACATGGAAATTCCGGATGTGAGATGTGCAATGTGAGATTGAAAGCCTTGTCAATTTTCGCCAAATTACTTTTCGAATCTCTCATGTCTCACATTACATATCCCACATCTCGTATCTCTGTCTGACATCACATATCAGAAAAAAACACCGTCCTCTCCATTCCAATCATCCGGCGGTTTGGCGCCAATCCGGTTCATCCAGGCGCCAATGACTTGTTTCTCTTTCAGCTGCTCCATCTCTCTTTCGCTAATGTTCAGCAAGTTTCGGCAAACGTGGTCGTTGTGGAACCCCACCGGCCTGGTGTACCACCTGTGGCGGCCAGGGCTTTCCGAAAGCTTGGGTCCAGGACCATATTCCACCAACTTGCCGTACACGGGATCTTCAAATTCCCAAACCGCTCCACGTTGCCGAAGATGCTCGTCGGAGTAGTGGTCCTTGGCACTGTTCACGCCGTGGGCTGGGAACCCGTATCGGTCTGCTAGGTCTTCGATTTCTCCTTTTGTTCTTGATAGGGCCCACTTTGATATTATTCCATGTAATGCCTCATTATGATCTTCTTCAAGCCGGGCAGCGAGGGTCTTGAAGCGATCGTCCTCCAAGAGTTCGGCCTTGCCCATGGCCTGGCAAAGCTTCTGGAACTGTCCCTCATCAAGAGCTGCTACGGAGACAAAGCCGTCTTTGCACCTAAAAATTCCAGAGGGCGAAATTGACATATCGCGATTGCCATAAGGGCCCCGTTCTTTTCCGGTGAGTGTCTGATACAACCAGGTCCAATCAAGGACACGGATCAAACTCTCTCCCTGGGACACGTCTATTAATTGCCCTTTCCCTGTTTTTTTTCGATAGTAAAGAGCGGCGAGGATTCCCAGAGCAGCAAAAAGCGCCCCGGTGTAATCTCCGATCCAGATTCCTATTTTCAGAGGCGTTCTCCCTGGGAAGCCGGTAGTCGCGGAAAAGCCGCTCATGGCCTGAGAAGTTGCGTCATAGGACGGCCTCTCCTTGAATACACTCCATTGACCAAACCCACTGTTTGCCTGGTAAATCAGTCCCGGATTGATTTCTTTGAGCTGCCTATAACCCACCCCCCAGCGATCCATGGTGCCTGGACGGAAATTTTCCACAAGAATATCGGACTTGGCCACCAGCCTCCTTAGAAGGTCAGCCCCTTCGGTTCTCCGGATATCTATCCCTACGTGGTATTTGTTATGATTCATGTGGGTGAAGGCCGGAGAGATATTTTTCCAGAAAAAACCCCGGGGGGCCACGTAACGCATGAGATCGCCGACACCGGGAAGTTCGATTTTGATGACTTCAGCCCCAAAATCCGCCAGCAGGTCGGCGGTCACTGGACCGAACACGCGTGTACACAGCTCGAGGACTCGGGTACCTTTCAGCGCCTCAGGTTTATCGAATATTCTTGCCACAGAGAACAACTCGCCGGTCCAGTCAAAATAATCCTGGTTTTCCATAGCTCCTGCCTCTTTCGGGTGATGGATGGAATCATTTTATTCGGCTCGACGGCACACAAAGACAACTACTGACCATCAGCGTAATACCCCTTGGGGCATACTACCCATTATGAACTCGACAAGCAACCCATACCCATGGCACCCCACACAACTCCACCCGGCCTGCCCCGCCAAAGCGGTTCAAGCCTTTCTCTGCACTTTTGGTCAGGCCTGAAAAAATGGTTCCAGTTGAGTGTGCAACTTCCCTCGAGCAGGTGGAAGGACCCGATTGGAGTGGGAGGCGAAGATGAAGCTCAACCAGTGGGAGGGATGAGCCGTGATAAGAAGGTCAGGAAAAAGGGAAGGCTAAGTGATCCTTGCCAGTTATCAAATCCTGCGACTGCAGAACAAGATCATTCACCAACCGGCCGGTTCTTGGAACCAGAATATTGCCGCATAAACTGTTCCAACAGCGGATAGAGGGCCGGATTCACGATACCCCGCACATGTCCGCCGTTGACTTTGATTGTCACCTGATCTCTTGCAGGAGTTCCGATTAAATGAGCAGTGGATAGAGCGGTAGGGAATTCCACAATATGGTCGAACAGTGCAGCCACATTACAGAAGGGAACCTTTAAGTTCTTGAGATTTATCGTTTTGTTGTGAAGTCTCATCTTGTTCTTGGCCAGGTTGTTTTCATGATAAATCTCCCATAAGAATTGGCGGTGAGCAGGTCCGGGTAAATCTCGAGTTGAGTGTGTGTTCCAGAAAAATATGGCATCATTGCCGTACTTGTACGCTCTACCGTAAAAATACAAATCCATAACCATGTTGGCTGCCTTTTCCGGTTTCACCCAATCGAAGAAGCTCTTCAATACCGCTCCAGGAAAAACCCCATCATGTTTGTCGATAAACTCATCGATGTCATATATGGAGAAGTCAGAGTAAGCACCCATGAGCCCGGCGCCAGATTCACCTACCTTGGAATTCAACAATGTAGTCAAGTTTATGATATACTTATACTTTCTATTTAATGCCGCTTCAATATCCAAGTAAGTTCCGCCAATACAGTAACCCAACCCACCGATTTTTGTCTCTCCCGTTAGTTTGCTTACTGTTTCTCTTGCTTTTGTTATTTCAACAATGTGATCTTCCAGACTTGCACTCTTGGTTTCCTCTGTGACGGGATTCCAATCGGTCACAAATACATCAAAGCCCTTGTCGACAAAATACCTGATCATGCTGAGCTCTTCGGTCAAGTCCAGAATGTAATAGCGATTAATGATAGAGTACACCATGAGAAGAGGGATTTTGTAGACTACTCTTCCTTGAGGTATGTATCTTCTTAACGTGAGGAGAGGGGATTGATAAACCACCTCGCATGGGGTGGTCGCAATGTTTTTGCCCAGCTCAAAATAATTGCTCGATTTTTCCACAAGTTTTAGCGATGCCATTTGATCGTACAACAAATTGGACAACCCGACGTAACTGCCCAGAGATTGATCAAATATCTTCAGTGTGTTATTCAACAGTACTTGAGGACTCATCCAGAAAAAGGGGTTAAAAAGAGAAAAAAACGACCTCGCAAATGTGTTGATATATTGGACATAGTTTTTTACCAGAGCCACCCGGGCACGCGTGGGGATACTATCGAATATCTCTTCGTACAATTCTTTGTAGTGAGCATCGTCCCGGACACTCACCAGATGACGATATTCATCACTAAATGGATCTATGACTTCCAGTTCCTTCTTTTTCCGCTCCACAGCCACTCCTCAGGTTCACCCCGGAAATGATGATTGGCATCTGTTCTTGCCCGGATGCAAATTAATCACTCTCTGTTCCCATTGCACCGTCCCGCTTATTCTTATCAGCAACAAATATGCCAACCCTCTCCCAACTGATTTCTTGCTCTCTTTCCTTTGCTGAAAAGTATTTACACCTTACCCTTTTGCAAAACAAAGGCCACCAGCCCCTGTCGAGGCAGTGCACGGTAGGACCGAAATAAAGGGGGTATGAAGATCACCGTGGCGCTATCTTCCACCCGCACGTTGAGTTGCGCAAGGTCAGCCAAGTCGATGAACCTGGCATCTCTCATCAGCGGGGGGAACAGGCCGCAAGACACTGCCAGGTGCGCGGCGGCCTGAGTGAAGTAGGATTTCTCCAGAAAAGCCAGGAGCATCTGCCCACCAGGTTTCGTCACGCGAAGTAACTCGGTAAGGCCAGGTAAGCCGGTATAGTGCAACACATTTGAGCAGATTACCTGCTCAAAGGTGTTGTCCTCGAATGGAAGCTGTTGGATGTCCCCCTGGATGAAGAATCCCGGTGTTCCAGTGTCTCGAAAGCACTTGATCTGTTCCCAGGTGAGGTCCAGGAAAAAGCCATATCTCAGATCCATTTCCCCCGCCAGGTGGCCCGACCCCGAACCAGCCTCGAGGACTCGCCCCTTCCGGCGCAACCGAGGTCGAAAAAAGGGCGCCAGGGCCTGGCGATTGACCTGTTGATAGAGCTCATCGAAGAAAGGACGTCTCCCCCGTCCGTAAAAGTGCTGCACCTCATAACCAAACACACGCATTTGGCAGCAGCTCCCTTTGGGGTCAGACGATGAGCGGACATGAGTCAAGGGCGTGGCGCAGTGACATCGACAAGAACTTCTCTGAACCGCTGGACAACGTCTCTCCTGGCGGCGATTCTCTATTTGGTTCCACCCGCTGTCCGCTTTGTAGATTTTTTGGCCGGCTGCTTGGAGGAGGATGGCAACGCATCCTGCTTAGAGCCGGTTTGGGCCAGTATCTCTTTGATCCGCTCCGCCTCGTCTGTCAGACTGTCCAGTTTGGCTTCCATTTGGGTTACGGCTTCTTTGACCAGGCCCAGTTCGGAGGCCCCGGCGATGCGCTTTACCAACTCATTCAATGTCTTCTCCAGGGACTTGAGGTCTTCTGGTGAAGCTACCGTTCCCTTCTTCAGGATTCTGGAGTCTACCTCCTCGGCCCAGTCCCGCTTCTGAAGCTCCACCAGCAGCGATTCCAGGTGGTTGACCCGCTCGTGCAGCCGGGTCACCTCTTTTCGTGAGGGCAAACGAAAATGGCGCCACATCTCATCCATCACTTGATCTGCCATCTTGTCGAATTGCATTGATTGGTCTATAAGCCCGCCCCAGTCCATAAAAAAATAGGGCTGCTCTTTAAACATGTCCAGACAACGGGTGGAGGCCTGCTGCCACCATTGAAAGTAAGGGTCTGAAAGCTTCATCCAAGTCATCATGTCCTCTCAACCTCCATGCGGTGGTCGATTTTTCTGCGCACCGCCTTCATGTGGTATACAGCAAATAAAGCGACACATCGATAGTGCCCGCATAAAATTCCGGCTAGAACCAGGATCTGTGGCTCCACATCTCTTCC
>Ga0209536_100006608_pt1 | contig 17670 bp, 10 predicted proteins | sample DeeMarSeWOR28_12_FD_187461 | JGI IMG/M metagenome (GOLD analysis project Ga0209536, IMG submission 187461) | Marine sediment microbial communities from White Oak River estuary, North Carolina - WOR-2-8_12 (SPAdes) (version 2) | ecosystem: Environmental > Aquatic > Marine > Intertidal zone >... | reverse complement strand
GCTGGCGTAAGCCGGTGGAGTCGGCAGATCATAGACGCCCACCAGGCCTTCGTAGTCGTTCATGATCGCGTCACGCTCGTCGCCGAGCAGGCGCCAGCATAGCCCGAGATACGCCAGCGCACGCTGATTGAAGGGCATCCGCAAGGCGCCGCGTTCTGCATGGCGCAGGGCCTGGTCGGGGCGCTTGCAGGCGAGCAGCGCCCTTGCGTAGCTGACCTCGTGATCCGGGTTCGAACCCGGCATGCCGACAGCCTGTTCGTGCGCGCGGAGCGCCGCGTCCCAGCGCCCCTGGCCCTCGAGCGCGAAGCCGAGCAATGCTCTCAGGTCGCCGGACTGGGGACAGAATCGCAGCGCTTTTTCGAGCACCCGCTGGGCCTCTTGGTAGTCTTCCTTCTGGTTGAGGGCGACCGCATAAGCGCGCCAGAGATGCTCCATCGTGGGGTCCCTGTGCAGTGCATCGCGATAGGACGCCAGGTAGTCGTCCAGCAGGTCCTGCTGCCAGAGCAGCAAGTTCAGGTTGCGGTGGCTATCGGTGTCGCCGGGGTTGCGTGCCACTGCGCTGCGGAACGCATCGATGGCCGCGAGTTCATCCTGCATATCGACCAGTGCATTGCCGATGTTCAGGTAAAGTTCTGCGCGATCGAGGCCCAGCCCCTTCGCGGTCTCGTAGTGTTCCAGGGCCTCCTCGGGCCGTCGCTGCAGCCGCCGGCAAAGGCCCAGGTTGTGGTGGGCCTCCGCATAGTCGGAACGCAATTCGACCGCCTTTTCGTAACAACGGATGGCCGCATCGAGGTCGTTTTGGCGGCGCTGCGCGTTACCCAGGCACAACCACGTGACGGCGTCGCCCGCGTCGATTTCGAGGCAATGCTCGAAACTCGCGATCGCTTCAAGGGTTTGCCCGAGCGTCAGCTGGCAGAGCCCGAGGTTACGCCGCGCGTCGACATGGCGAGGCTGGAGTTCGAGCGCCTGTCGGTACCATGCGAGTGCGGCCTCCGGGTTGCCGCCGCGTTTCAACGCGTTGCCGAGATTGTTGGCGACTTCCGGCTGCCCCGGAAACAGGCGCAGCGATTCCTGCATCAGCGCGATGGCGGTGGGGTAGTCGCCGCGCTGCGAATGCAGCAGCCCGAACATCTGCAGCGCCATCGGGTGACCGGGCATCGTCTCGATGAATTCACGGTACAGCGGGTAGGCGTCGTCCAAGCGGCCCCTTTCGTGTGCGACGATAGCCTGTTTGAGCAACGTCGGCAGCGTGGCATGGCGGTCAGGGCCGCTACTGACGGTCGAGGATTTCATCTGCAGGTTTTGACCTGTTCGGGATGGATTGTTCGCATAACTGTGCCACAAAAAGAAATGGCGGGCCCGGAGGCCCGCCATTTGCTGGTCTTGCTACTCGAACGCCGCTTACTGGATGCGGACGTTGAGTCCGACGTAGTAGTAACGTCCCATCGCATCCCAGGTGCCCGGAATGGTGTTGCCATTGCCGTACACCGAAATGTTGTTGAGGCGTCCGAAGATCGGCGGATCCTCGTCCAGCAGGTTGGAGACACCGACGTTGATCGTCGTCTCCGTGCCGAACCACTCGCCCAAATAGTTTGCGGACAGGTCGAAATAGTCCTGCGCCTTGGCCGTGAAACGGTCCGGGAGCTGTCCCTGAGGGTCGAACTCCTTGACCTCGCCGACGCGGCGCCAGCCGAGCACGAACTGCGCGTTCCACGGCGTGTTCCACGTGGTGGCGAAGGTGTGCTTCCACTCCGGCCGTGGCCGCTCGCAGGTGCCGAGGATGGCTCCGGCGCAGTCGTTGACGATACCGCCGGGAACCGGCTGTTCGTCCCACTTGGTGAGCACGCTGCCGCGCAACGCGAAGTCCAGGCCGTGCCCGTTGTCGAGATCCCAGGCGTAGTTGGCGTTGATGTCGATACCTTCGACCTCGAAGAAGCCGATGTTGACGGTCGTCGCCTGTATGCCCGCGTCGCCGACCCAGAGGTTGCCGTTCGGGCCACGACTGATCAGGCCGCAGAACGCCGGATCACCGGTCGAGCCACAGAGGTTGATCGTGTTCTCCTCGCCGATACCTGTGGCGATCGCCTTCTGAACGTCGATGGTCCAGTAGTCGATGCTGAACGACAGGCCTTCCGCGAAGCCGCCGGGCGTGACGACGATACCGGCCGTCATGGAATCGGACTCCTCCGGCTCCAGTGCCGTGTTTCCGCCGGTGAAGTTGTTGTACTGGCCGGCCGGGCTGCGCGGGATGCTGCCGTACTGCGCGGCCGTGACACCCTGGTTCGCGCATGCCGCCGCGGACAGTGCTGGCGTCGGACCCGCGCAGCCATCCGTTCCGGCCCAGAGGCCCTTGCTTTGCGGCTCGAACAGCTCGTTGATGTTCGGCGCGCGCACCGCTCGGGACACGCCGCCGCGGAGCATGACGGTGTCGGTAATGCGCCATTCGCCGCCTATGTTCCAGGTGTCCGTGGTGATGTCCAGGTTCTGGTAGTCGGAATAGCGGTAGCGGAGGTTCAGTGCCAGCGACTCGAAGAACGAGCGGCCCTGGATGATCGGGATCCGGGTCTCGCCGAAGAACTCGCTGACCCGCACCCGGCCAAGCACTGGCTGTATAGCTCCGCCCTGTCCGGACGCGTCGCCGCTCTGGTAGCCGAGGTCGACATTGAAGTCCATGCTGTCCTGGCGATATTCGTAACCGAGTACCAGCTGGATGCCTTCTTCCGCGGTCGGGATCACGACGCCGGCGTCGGTCAGGTCGCCGCTCACGTAGCCGACGATCTGGTTCTGCTCGAGATCGGCCTTGGCAAACAGCGGGATCCTGATGTAGTCGAGCGCCTCCTGGGTCACGCCGCCAGCCTGGAAGATATTCCACGGCACGCAGTTCGGATCGGACCCGTCGACGACCGAGCGGCACGCCACGCCACCGGCGCCGTCATCGACGGCGTCCAGCGCACGGGTCATCTTGGTGATGGACAGGTCGTTGTTGTAGACGTCGCTGTACCGGGTGCGTGAGAAATTCGCGAATACGTCGAATTCCCAGCCCTCGGTGATGTCGCCGCGGAGACCCACCAGCGTGCGCGAAGCGGTGTGACGAAGGTCCTGGAAGCGTGCACCGCCTTCGACGTTGCGGCGGCCGATGTACCAGGGCACGACGTCGGCCGTCGAGGTGCAGCCCAGTGTCGCGAATTGCTGGGCGGAGAGCAGCGGGTTCTCGCACGGAATCGAGTCGATATCGAAGAACATGCCGGACGGTGCGATCTGCGCGAGGCTGCGGTCGTCCATGTACGTCACTTCGACATAGCCTTCGAGGCCGTCACTGATCTCGTAGAAGCCGTATGCGCCGGCGGTAATACGCTCGTCCGGGCGCTGGAAGTAGTTCAGCGGCGCGTAGTTGTAGAGCTGGTAGTCCCACGGCACGAACTGGTCGCCGGCAACGGTGAAATAGGTTCCGTCGAACGGGGTGAACAGGCCGGTCGGGAGCGTTCCGGACCCACCGCAGGTTACGCCGTCATCGGTGTCCAGCGCACAGGCGCTGTAGTCGCGGTCGCCCTGCAGGATGGCGTCGATCTCGCGGTAGCCGATGTAAGCCGTCAGGTTGCCCGTACCGTCGTCGGAGTTGATGCCCATGACGACATTGATGTTGCGCGTGTTGCCGTCGGTGACGCTGCCCGAAGGAACATCGAAGCCTGCATCCCGGAGCGCACCCTGCGCGAAGCCGTTGCTATTGTCGTGCTGGAAGGCCGAGTACTGGTAGTCGATCATGAAGCCTTCGAAATCGTCTTTCATGACGAAGTTGACAACGCCGGCGACGGCGTCGGCGCCGTATACCGAGGATGCGCCACCCGTCAGGAGTTCGACGCGTTCGACGAGGATCGACGGAATCTGGTTGACGTCGGGCGCGAGCGCGAACGGGTTGCCCAGCCCCATGCGATGGCCGTTGGTGAGCACCAGCGTGCGGTCGGAGCCCAGTCCGCGCAGGTCGAGCGTGGCCGTTCCCGTGGCGCCGTTGGATTCGTTGGCGGTGAGTTCCGGCACGACCTGCGGCAGGTCGTTGACGAGGTCCTCGACGCGCGTGATGCCGCGATTCTGGAGCTCGGCCGTGGTCACGGTGGTTACCGGGGATGCGCTCGTCAGGTTTGCGTCCTGCTTGATGCGGGAACCCGTGGTAATGATTTCATCGAGATACTCGGCCTCGCCGGTATCCTCCTGCGCAATGGCGGATATTGGCAGCGTTGCCGTTGCCGTCACCAGAGCGGCGCCGTAAAGAGCGCGTTGAACCGCTCTTGAAAGCGGTGTTTGTCTAGACATCAGGATTTCCCCCTTCTGCGGTTGAACTACGAGTCGTTGTATCTGTGACACAGCGATTGCCCAGTGGTTCCGATTGTGGCGCTATTATCGTCTAGCGGCAACAACTTAATCGGAATAAGCAATGTTGCTTCTCGGCAACAAAAGGTACAGGTCGCGGACGTCAGTACGGCGCGGCCCGGACACCCGACGCCCGGGCAGGGCGCCTGATCCTGTGGCTGTCAGCTGCTGTAATCGTCGACCAGGGGGCCGAGTTCCACCTTCAGCGGGCCCAGCCAGGGTTCGTAATTGCGCCAGTGCTCGAGGCCCTCGCGGAAGATCGGCCGCCGCACCTGCTCCGCGCTGGCGGTACTGACGGCGCGCGCATTCTCGTGGAAATTCAGGCACGACGCCTCGAACGGCAGGTTGCAGTAATCCAGCAATCGCTGAATTTCCGCCTGGGTGTCGGCCACCAGGGACTCGTAAACGACCCGGTGCACCCGGCCGGGCAGCACCGCATCGAAATGGGCCATTAATTCGAAATAGTTATGGTAGTAGCGGCCGATGTTCTCGAGGCTGTAGCTGAAATTCTGGGCGCGTGCGAAATGTTCCTTGAACAATGAGAAGCCGCAGGCCATGGGATGGCGCCGCACGTCGATGATTCGGGCGTTGGGCAGGATCAGGTGAATCAGTCCGATGTGCGCGAAGTTGTTCGGCATCTTGTCGATGAAGAAAGGCGTGCCGAGCTTGCGATTCACCTTCGTCTGTTCGAGGTATGACCGACCGAGTTCCGCCAGTTCGTCCTTACCCAATCGGGCCAGCGCAGAAAGATAGCCCCCCTCGTCGTCGTCCGACGCCGAATCCTGGAGCGACTTTGCGATCGACGCGATGTCGGGCAGTTCCATCGTGCCTTCGACGGCCGAGTGGCTCGCGAGAATCTGCTCCACGAGCGTCGACCCGGAGCGCGGCAGGCCGAGCACGAAGATCGGGTCCGGTTGCGGCGACCCGTGACCGGCGCCCGCAGCAAAGAATTCGCCGGTCAGCAAGGCCTTGCTTTGACGCACGTGCTGCTCGAGTTCCCGCGGATCGTACGGTGCTTTCTCCCGCCGCAGGCGATTGCCTTCCGCATAATGCCGGAAAGACTCCTCGAACTCGGATCTGTCCTCCAGCGCCCTGCCCAGGGCGAAATTGAAATGCAGCCGGTCGGTAGCGGACAAGGAAGGGTTCTGCAGCTGAGAACGCATGGCCCCGAGAAGCCCATCGTCGACCCGATAGGTTTTAAGGTTAGCGAGACTCCAGTGAGGTTCGCCGTAGTGCGGTGCGAGCTCGATGGCTTTGCGATAAGCGGTGATGCAATCTTCCCTGCGCCCAACGGATTTCAGCATGTGCCCCAGGCTGTTCCAGACGGTGGGTTGCGCAGGATCTTCTTCGAGCAGTTCTTCGCATATCCTGATCGACTCATCGTATTCCAGCAGGCGAACCAGGATAGCGGCCTTGAGTTTGCGGCAGTCGGTGTTCTGCGGGTCCTCGGCCAGCATCTGGTTGATTTGCTCGAGCGACTGCTCGAGTTTGCTCTGTCGCAGGAGCATCACCGTGTGGTTGTAGCGCGCCCTGAAATAGCTCGGTGCAAGTTGCAGGCAGCGGGCGAGCAGGGCATCGGTCTCATCGACACGGCCCTGGCGCTCGGTAACGTCGGCAAGCATGCACAGCGCGACGACGTCACTCGGATGGCCGCGAAGACGGTTCCGCAACAAGGCCTCGGCGTCCCGGGTCCGTTCTTCCTGCAGCGCGCGGCCGGCCTGGACGAACAGCGGAATATTCTCCGCGAGCTCGACGTACCTGCCGAGCGCCTCGTCGGCGCCGGTCGTGTCGGCCATCGCCGCCAGCAGGTCGCCGAGCGCCAGCCAGGCGTCCGCGAAGTCCGGCCGGACCTCGGCGGCCCGGCGCATCGACGCTACGGCGGCCGAATCGTCGCCGACTTCCCTGAGCGCAAGGCCCAGCTGGAGATGCGGCATCGGGGCGTCAGGCCATTGCTCGGTAAGGCGGCGCAGCACGTCAACTGCCGCCGCGGGATTGCCGAGCATGCGCCGGGCAATTCCCTGGTAGAGCTGTGCCATGGGCTCCCCGGGCACGGCCTCGAGTAATGCCGTCGCCTTCGCATCAGCGGATCCGGGGTCCGCGCCCAGCAGCCGCTCGATTTCTGCAAGCGTGGACTGGAGGTGCTGGTTCGAAAATGGTTGCGTATCGGAAGACGTCAAAGTCGATGGCCTGAATTACGAAACGCGGCGGGAACCCTAGCTGGCCGCTTTGCGCTGCTTGTAACGCTCCAGGAGGCTGTTCCAGTTGTCGAGCGAAAACAGGTGTGCATAAATCGATGACAACGTGCCATCCGCGTGCAAAGCGCGCAGCGTCTCCGCGTCCATGTTTCCGAATTTCTCCACGTCTACGGCCACATAGGTCTTGCTCGACAGTCGTTCGCCACCGCCGTCGACTTCGAACGTCGCCTGCTGTCCGTTGAGGAGTTCCAGTTCCGCCAGTTTCTCGCCGAGGCTCGCCGACGATTTGAGATAGGTATGGTAGTTGGCGCAATAATCCACGCGGGCCTGGATGGGTGGCGTCAATTCGTTCTTGTCGTCGAAGAACGGTTGTTCTGCATCCTCCGCGATGCATGCCGAAGCGCGATCGATGACGACCGAGAACTGGTGTTCGTCGTTGCGCGTCGCCACGGCAAATGGATGGCAGCGCAGGTACGCAGGGATGTAGACGCCGGGAGCCCACTCCCCGTTCTCGTCGACGAACAGGTTGTCGCTGTCCATGAGGGACAGGATTGCGAGCAGTGTCGGTTGCTTGGGGCCGGAGAATACGATCGGGTAATGCCTCTGGGCCGATACGATTTCCGCCGCCGCGATCGGAGCGAATTTCGCGGACTTCGCGAACGCGTACGGTTGCCTCGAAGGGTTGATGCCCAGCCCGCCATGGTCCCGGGCGTTGAGGAGCTCCGGTTTGGAGTACAGAAACATATCGCCCTTGAAGTTGGGGGATCCTGTGTTCGCGCTTTGTTGGCTCATCTTGCTCTCCGGTTCCTGCCGGCATGTAACCATTAGTCAGCGGAATGTACCATGTGTTCCCCTGCGTCGTGGGTCCTGTAAGATGCGTTGAGCTTTGTACGGTACAGCGATGATGCTTTCGAACGGTATTCCCCCCAGGCGCGTCGTCATTGCCGGCGGCGGCAGCGCCGGCTGGATGACAGCCATTATCTTTCTGCACAGTCTCGGTCGGGCCGGCAGCCGGATCACGCTTGTCGAGTCGCCGGACATTCCTACGATTGGCGTGGGCGAAGGAACCACACCGCTGTTCAAGCGATTCCTGAAATTCCTGGGGATTTCGGAACAGGAGTTCATGGGTGCCTGCAAGGCGACATTCAAGCACGGTATCGAGTTTCCGGGCTGGACGGGTCGCGAGGAGTTCGTATCGTATTTCCATCCGTTTGCATCTCCTGCCTATCGCCAATTCGAGCAGCAGTTCTTCGCCAATTGTGATCAACGGCGAAAAGGCGGGCGGGCCGACACGAACCCTGCCAGTTTCTTTTTCAATGCAGAGCTCGCGAGACAGTGCAAGGCGCCGGTCAGCGCACAATCGCACGGTACCGAGAACATGGACTACGCGTATCACTTCGATACGGCGTTTCTAGCCGAATTCCTCAAGCAAAAGTGCATCGCCGGCGGCATAAACTACGTTGTCGATAACATTACGGACGTCGCACTGGACGCCAACGGAGATCTCGACTACCTGGTGACATCGGGCAACGGCAACCTGGATGGTGATTTCTTTGTCGACTGCACGGGCTTCCGGCGCATGCTCATGAGCCGAGTGATGGATTCGGAGCCGGTTTCGTACGAGCCGAGGTTGTTCAACAACAGTGCGGTGGTGATCAGGACGCCGGTTCCCGAGGACGGCGACCTGCCACCGTACACGGAATCGACAGCGCTCAATTGCGGCTGGGCCTGGCGCATACCGCTGATGAACAAGATCAGCTGGGGTTACGTGTACAGCGCAAACTACACGTCCCGCGAAGATGCCGAGAGAGAACTTCGCGAGCATATCGGAGAAGATGCGGCCGAAATCGAACCGCTACACATTAAGCTGCAGGTAGGCCGCATTACCGAGCATTGGAAAAGGAATTGCCTGGCTGTGGGTTTGTCGCAGGGATTTATCGAGCCACTGGAAGCGACCGCGCTCGGCCTTACACAGTTTACGATCAACCGGTTCGTTACCTATTTCAGTCGTGGTGGATTCGGCGCGACGTACCGCACCCATTTCAACGACATCATCAACGAAGCCTTCGATCGGACCATCGACTACATCCAGATGCACTACAAGCTGAACACGCGGGACGACACGCAGTACTGGCGTGACTGCAGGGCGAACGAGAATATGACGGCGACGATGCGCGCCATCATCGAAGCGTGGGACGATGAGTCCGCGGATTTCATATCCGTGCTCAAGGACGAGGTGCACCGGTCGTCCTATGCACCCTATTCCTGGTATTGCATTCTGTCCGGCATGGGTCGCTACGGCCGCGACCCGGACCGGCGGGACCTGCCGGATTTCGCGAACCCCTACCGCGAAGAGGTGAGCGGCTACCTGGGGCATCGTCGCTACCTCGAGGGGCTGCAGTCACCGTTGCAGGAAGCTGCCGGCTGAGAGCCGGTCGACATCGAGCGCGTCAGGCCTGCCTAGAGTACGGTGTCGGCATCGCTCGCCGACGCTGTCTCCGAAACCAGTATCCTGACCTCCGAGCCCTCGGACAGGTTCTCGGCGCCGCGTATGGCGACCCGGTCGCCTGCCTCGAGTTCACCGCGCACGGCAACCAGGTCTCCGGCCGAGTCGCCGATTTCCACCCTGACCTGCTCGGCCTTGTTGTCGGCGCTGATGCGGAACACGAACGAGCCGTTCTGGCGCAGCACCAGGGCGTCGCGGGGTACCGCGAGCGCGAGCTGCCGGGCGCGGATCGGGATCGCCACGCTGACGAGCTGACCCACGGTCCAGTCGTGCGTCGCTCTGGCCGGCAGGTCGATGCGTGCTTCGAAAGTCTGTGAACGTACGTCGCCGGTCGGCACGAGCGAGCGAATGGCGCCGGTGTGGGCCGCGTCGGTGGCAAAGACATCGATGCTCTGGCCCGAAGCGGTGCGCGGCAGGTGCTTCAGCGGTACGAATGCGCGCACCTCGAGGTTTTGCGTATCCGTCAGCTGGCCCAGCACTTCGCCCCTCGCGACTTCCTCGCCCGGGCGGCGGCTGCGGCTGATGACGACCCCCGAAAACGGCGCCCTGACGTCGGCACGCTGCAGAAGATCGTCGATCTGGCGCATCCTGACCCGGATGATGTTTGCATCGCTGACAGCAAGGTCGCGGTTGGCCTCGGTCTGCTCGAGCTCGAATTCCGAGACGAGGCTCGAGCTGGCGAGTTCCTTCTGCCGCCGCAGCTGGCTCTCCAGCTGGCGGATATTGATCTGCGCGCGTTCGAGCAGCGCCTCCTGTTCCGCGCGCTGCAGCCGCAGGCTCTGCTTGTCGATACGGGCGAGGTAGTCGCCCTCCGCAACGACGGTGCCCGGTTCGGCGACCATCACGAGTCGGCCGCCCACGCCGGCGGTTATCTGCACCTCGTTGCGGCTGTACACCGTCCCCGGCACGGCCACCGTCGGCGCGACTTCGGTCTGTGACACGGTCGAGATCTGGACGGCACTGGCAGGCAATTGCTGGGCATGCGCCAACGAGGTGCACAGCAGCATGGCGCACGAGACAACGAGTCGGGTATCAGGCATCAGCGGGTACTCCCGGGACGGGATCCTGGCCGCGTCGCAGCGCCCGCCGCAGTGCGAGCGGCGGGAGGCGCAATATGCTCGGCATCAGGATCAGGGTGAACAGGGCGCTGACCACCATGCCGCCGATGATGACGGTGGCGAGGCCGCGGTAAATCTGGGACCCGACGCCCGGCACGATCATCAGCGGCAACATGCCGAAGATGCTCGTCAGCGTGCTCAGGTAGATCGGGCGGGCGCGAATGCGCACGGCATCCGCGACGGCGGCGCTGCGATCGAGCCCATTGCCAAGGCCGTTGCGGACCTGCATGACCAGCAGGATGGCGTTATTGACGACCAGCCCCAGCAGGATGAGGAAGCCGATCATCGTCAGCAGGTCCATGGCCTGGATCGTGAACAGGTTGAGTACGCGCAATGCGCCAACACCACCCGCGATCGCGAGCGGCATGGACAGCATGACCAGGGCGGCATCCCGCAGCGACCGGAACATCGCCGCCATGATCAGGAACAGGACGACGGCAGCAGTCGCCAGGTTCACGGCCATGCTCGAGAATGCCGCGTCGAGCCGGTCCGCCGTGCCGCGGTACGCGAGACTTACCCCGGCAGGCATGAGTTCCCTGATCTGCGGGCCGGCGGTCTCACGCAGCGCCTGCAGGGCTTCCTGGACCGTCATTTCCGGGGGCGGGGTCACGGAGAGCGTCAGCGTGCGCTGGCCGTTTACGCGCAGCAGCTGGGTCGGCCCGACGGTTCGCCGGATGTCGGTGAGTTCGCCGAGTGTCTGCAGCCCGGCGAGCGGTGTAGCGACGGGCGTCGATGCCAGCTGCTCCGGCGACGTCCAGGTCGGACCCTTGAGGATCATGTCCATGCGATCGTTGCCGTCGAAGTATTCGCCCACCCACGTGCCGCTCGTCACCGCCCTCACGATCGTTGCGATTGCCGCCCGGTCGAGCCCTGCCGCAGTGATGCGGCGGTCGTTCGGCGCCAGCTGCAGTTCGGGTTCGGCGATGGCGAGGCCGGGAATCGGGCGGACCTGTGCACCCGGTACCGCTTGGCTGACGATGGGCATGGCCTGCACGGCAATCTGCGACAGGACGTTGATGTCCGGACCCTGCAGGTCGACGTTGATGGCGCGCCCGCCGTCGAAGCCGAAGTTGAGCAGCGACGAACGCTGCACGAACGATTGCGTATCGGGGAGGTCCACCAGCACCTCGTCGCGCACGATCGAGATCATCTCCTCGATACGTGACGGGTCCTGCGGGTAAACGTACATGCCGCTGAACGCGCCGAAGGAAGACATGTTGTAGCCGCGAATGTAAGGCTGCTTCTCGTGTTCCATATAGGGTCGCATGCGCTCCACGATCGTGGCAGCGATCTCGTCGCGCAATACGCCGACCGTGCTTCCCGGCGGCGTGATGAAAAACGCGTTGAGCGAATCCGACGGCGCCTGCGGCAGCAGGTTTGCCTTGGGCATCAGCGTGACGATGGTGATGATCGAGCCGCCGAGTATCGCCACGACCCACGTACGGCACAGGGCCGGCGTGCGCGTCAGGTGCATCACCAGTTCCGTAATCCGGGTCCACCAGTGACGGCAGGGGTCACGATCCTCCTGCCTGAGAAGAAACGACGCGGCAACCGGCAGAACGGTGATCGCGATCAGGAAAGATGCGGACACCGCGACCGCGATCGTCAGTGCGAGATCCTGGAACAGCTGCCCCTCGATGCCGTCCATGAACAGCACGGGGGCGAAGATCGCGACGCTCGTGACCGTCGACGCAAACAATGCACCGGTGATCTGCTGCGTGCCTTTGGCGACGGACTCGCGCAAACCGAGGCCGGACTGCCGGCATCTCACGATGTTCTCGAGCGTAACGATCGCTGCGTCCATGACCAGGCCGACGGAGAATGCGAGACCTGCCAGCGAGATGACGTTGAGCGACTTGTCGAACAGCCGCAGTGCGACGAAGGCGACGAGTAGCGACAGCGGCACCGTCGCGGTGACGAGAAATGTGGCGCGGCGGCTGCGCATCAGGAAGTACAGGACGCCGACGGCGAGCAGCAGGCCGGCGCCGAGATTGCCCTGTACGAGCGCGATCGCGCGGCGGATGTGAATCGACGCGTCGAAACTCAGGTCCATCTCCAGCCCGGCTTCCGCAAGCGGGCCGGAATTGAGCTCGACGATCGCGCGGTTGACCTCGTCGAGGATGCTGACGGTGTTGGCGTCGTAAGAGCGCTGCAGGGTGATGTAGTACGCCGGGTAGCCGTTCCTCAGCGTGAAGCCGTCGAGCTTTCGCGGCACGATGTCGATATCCGCCACTTCGTTGAGATAGATCGGCCGCTCGTTGCTCCAGCCGACGATCAGGTCGCTGAGGTCCTGCGGCTCGAACTGTCCCGCAAAGCGCACGGTGTACTGACGGCGGCCGACGTCCGCGAACCCACCCGAGGCGTCCGTTGCACGCGACAGCGTGGCGATGATGTCCGTTACGCCGATGCCGAGCGCTGCGGCACGGTAGGCATCGAACGTGATTTGCATTTCCCGCGGCTGCTCGCCCGCCAGGTTGACCTGGGACACGCCGGGGATGCGGGCGAGGCGCGGTTCTACGTGCTCCTCGATGAGTGCCTGGTAGCTCGCGAGCTCCTTGTTCGGGTTCTGCGGCAGTACACGGATGAGCAGCGATGCCGCAGGCGGTGATTGCTGGCCGCCACCCGCAAACACCTGCGGTTCGACGGCGTCGGCCGGCCGCGGCGGCGCCTGGTTGAGGTTGTTGATGACGTCGAGTTTCGCTTCCTGGATATCGGTGCCGACATCGAAGGTCAGCGTGATGAAACCCGCGCCGCGGCTGATAAAGGCATTGATATCGGTAACGCCGGGCGTGTTGCGCAGCACGTTTTCCTGCGGCTCGATGATGCTCGATTCCATTTCCTCGGGCGCCGCGGCTCGCCAGAAGTTCTGTATCGACACCTGCGGCTGCTCGATTGTCGGCAACAGCTGGATCGGCAGCTTCGCAATCGAGATGAGGCCGAACAGTGCAACGAGCGCGACGGCAGCGGCCACCGACGGCCAGTGCCTGGTGCAGAGCTGCGTCAAATTCATCCCGACCCCTCTTTATTGTATGTCGGTCTGACTTGATGCCCGGTGACGAGTTCAACGCCCGGGGCACCCGCCCTCATTACCGAATGGAATAAAGGAACGTAGTTGCCGACAAAGTCTCTCGTAGATGCGGCGAGACGAGAAAAGGTCGCAGCGAAAAGATCCGGGCCGGCGCGAGGTCGCGGTCCGCTGCGCGGAACCGGGTCTTAGGGGATCGGCTGGTTGAGCATCAGGGCGCGCACGAAGCGGACGGGCGGCGAACCGTAGGAAAGCACCTGGTCGTGGTAGCGGCGCGGAGTGAATTCATCCGCCCACGCCGATTCGACGTCGGTACGCAGGGCCTTGTGCTCCTGGTAACCGACGAAATAGGTCGATAGCTGCGTCGACGAAAGCTGCGCGCGCACCCACTTGCCGGCCGCTTCGCGCTCCTCCTGGAAGCCGCCCTCGACCATCAGCTTCATGGCCTGCTCCTGCGACATGCCGTCGACGTGAATGGCCGAGTCGATGATCGCATTCGTAATCGCCCGCAGGTACCACTTGCGATTGATAAGACGCATCAGCGGATCGTGATCGAGGTAGCCTGCCTCGATCATCACGCGCTCCGCATAGACCGCCCAGCCCTCGACGAAAGGCCCCGACCACAGCGCGCTGCGCAGTGCCGAAGGATGCCGGTTGCTCAAAGCCAGCTGCAGGTAGTGGCCCGGCACGGCCTCGTGAATCGTGAGGCTCTGGATCGAGTACAGGTTGTACTCGCGCAGAAACGACTCGATCTGTGCTTCGGTCCAGTCGGCCGGCAGCGGAGCCACTGCGTAAAACGCTTTCTGGTCCCGGTCGAGCGGTCCCGGCGGACTGAGATAGGCCAGCGCGATGCCGCGCTGGAACTCCGGCATCACGATGATCTCGACGGGTTCCTCCGGCATCGTGACGATGTTTTTCGCGACGACGAAATCGGTGGCCTGCTGCAGGTACTGCCTGGCGATCTCGACGATCTCGTCACGCGGCGGCAGTTGCTGGTAGGCCTTCTCGAGAGCCGCCCGGATGATTGCCTGTTTGTAGGACTCGTCGGGGCTGTCGGGAAACGCCGTATACGGGTGCTGCTCGGCGTAGACCTGCTTCGCGATTTCGTACATCTCGTTGCGCACGAATTCGTACTCGCGTTCGGCCAGCGTCCTTATCTCCCGGCGGCTCAACGACGAGTTCAGGGCGAACGCGAGTTTGCGGTCGTAGAGTTCGGCGCCAATGCGGAAGTCGCCGTTCGCCCGCGGCAATAGCTCCTCTTCGAGCCAGGCCTGTTGCTCGGCGATTGCTTCACGAGCCGTCGCGATCGCCGCCTCCAGGCGCATTGCCGTTTCCGGCGGCAACTCCTGCAGTTGCGGCACGATCATCGAATCGATGATCGTCACGAGGCCGCGGTTCTGCTGGATTGCGGTCTCGGCATGGATCTTCGGAACACGCTCCGGCTGCAGCGAATCCCGTGCCTGGGCGAAGAAGCGCGGCAGTTGCTCGAGGCGCGACGCCGCGTTATCGAGTCGCTCTTCGAGCGGTGCAAAATCGCGCGAGAGGAGTCCGTAGATCGCGTTGCCGGAGAGGCGTACGTAGTAGAGTGGGTTCCACGCCCACTCCTCGAGCGCGTCGAGTTCGAACAGCGTCGACTCGATTTCGTTCGACAGGATTGCAGCGTCGACCTGGTTGGCGCGCGACAGTTCCCCTCGCTCGATGGCAGCCAGCGTCTCCCGGTATTCGATGAAGGCCTTGCGGAGGCGTTCGCGGGCGGCCGTGTCTACATCGTCGAGGCGGCCATCCGCCCGATGGTCACCCAGTGCAGTGGCCGCAACGGGCGAATGAACGGAAATTTCGTCGAGGTAGCGGGCCGCAAGCTGCGAGAACGATTCGTCCGGGCCGGGCGCGGCGGCGGCGACCGCTTGGACGATCGCAAGTCCTGCAATGGCCAGGGATTTCTTCACGACTATTCCGCGATGCGGCTGCCCGGACTAACGCTGGCTTTCGCGTGCGATCAGTTCGTTGATGACGGCCGGGACCGCATCGTAACTGCCGGCCTCCTGGCCGCCCGTACGGTACTTGCCGTTGACGACGACTGCGGGTACGCCCTGGATGTTGTAGCGGCGGCCAAGGTCTTTCGCGACGCGGAGCTTCTGGTCGACCTCGAACGACTTCCAGGTCTTGTCGAAGGTATCGGCATCGACGCCGAAGCGCTCGAACAGGCGCCTGACCGAATCTTCGCTGGTCAGGCGGTTGCCGCGCGTCTGGATCTCCTGGAACACGGTGTTGTGGAATGCCTCACCGTCGGCGAGATCGCCGTTGCGGGTAAGAACTTCCATCGTGTAGAACACCCGCGCATGCAGTTCGTGCATGGTGTTCCAGACGACCGGGATACGTACGAAGCGTGCGCCGGCCGGTATCTCCGCCGCCCACGCGTTGATGGTCGGCTCGAAGCTGTAGCAGTGCGGGCAGCCGTACCAGAAGAACTCGGCCACCTCGATCTTGTCCGCGCCACCCATGGTCGGCTGGCTCGGCACCATGCGAATGTAGTGCTGGCCTTCCTTGAATTTCCAGTTCTGTGCAGGCTTGTCCGTGCTGTCGGCCCTGGCGAGCATGATCGGCTGTTCGTCGCCCTCCGGTTCGGCGGCGGACTCTTCCACGACGACCTGCGCTTCGTCCTCGTCAGCGACGGTTTCTTCGTCGGTGGCCACCTGCTCATCGACAGGCGCTTCATCCGCCGGCTGCGTTGCTTCCGCCGCGGATTCCGGTTGCTTGTCGCCGCCGCAGGCAGCGAGCCCGATCAGTAACAGCAGGGCCAGCGCCCCGCAAATCAAAGCATTTTTCATTGTCTCTGTACCGTCCTGCTTCCGGCTCTTACTTCAGTCCCTGGACATAGGATGCAAGCGCGACGATTTCTTCTTCGCTTAGCTTCCCTGCTATCTCGCGCATGACGCGCGTCTTGCCGTCCGATACGCGTTCACCGGAGGCATAATCGCGCAGCTGCTTGGCCGTGTAGGCCGCGTGCTGGCCCTTCAGCGCCGGGTATCCCGCGGCCGGGTTACCGGTCCCGGTCGGGCCGTGGCAGGCTATGCAGGCTGCTACCTGGTTTGAGACCTCGCCACCGCGATAAAGTGCCTCGCCCGTGACGACGACACCCGGGTCGGCGACCGCCTGGGCCGGCGCGGGGAGGCTCTCGAAATAGACGGCCAGGTCGGCCATGTCCTGCTCGGAGAGCATCATCGCCTGGCTGGTCATCAGGGGATTCTTGCGGGCACCGTCCTTGAATGCCTTCAGCTGCGTGACCAGGTACGGCGCGGCTTGCCCCGCGATGTTCGGCCACAGCGGGTTCGCACTGATGCCTTCGGCTCCGTGGCAGGCGGCGCAGGTCACGGCCTTGGACTTGCCGGCTTCTGCCGAACCTCCTACGAGGCTCTCGGCCTGGACCTGGAGAGCTGCCAGCGCCAGGCCGGCAAATGCGCAAACGTAAGCGAGCGTGTTCTTCATGTTATGTAACCGTTACTTCTTCACGGTGGACGGTGCCATCGTTGTCATTTTCGACGTGTGTATAATCTGGTCCGCCTGGCCGGGGGACCGTCAATTCTGCGGCCATGAATTATACACAGAAACCCGTGGCCATACCCCCATGTCACAATACCCGGACGCCCGATTCCTGAAGAGTGCCAACGCCTCCAGCCAGTTCGTGGCGGACACCGGGAGCGAGGTAGCCGTAGCCGGCCGCTCCAACGCCGGCAAATCGAGCGCGATCAACGTCATCGTGAATCGCCGGCAATTCGCCCGCACCAGCAAGACCCCGGGGCGGACCCAGCTGGTTAATTTTTTCGAGCTGCGCGAGGGGCAGCGGCTGGTGGATCTGCCGGGGTACGGGTTTGCCCGGGTCGCGGAGTCCGTGCGCCGGCACTGGGGTGAGCTGCTGGCCGAGTATTTCGAGACGCGAAAGAGCCTTGCCGGCCTGATACTCATCGTCGACATCCGGCGCGGCCTTACCGATTTCGATCGCCGGATGATCGCCTTCGCCGAATCGGTACAGCTGCCGATCCACGTCTTGCTCACCAAGGCCGACAAGCTGAAGAAAGGACCGGCCGCCGCGGCGGTACTCGGCGTGAGAAAAGAACTCGGCGATCGCGCGACGGTGCAGCCGTTTTCCGCTTTGAAACGCGAGGGCGAGCAGGAGGCGCGCGCGGTGCTGGAGCGCTTCCTGGCCGCGCGTACCCTGTAGGAGCGGTTCTGGAACCGCGACCCGGTCAAGCGACGATTCGCGGGCCCAGGCCCGCTCCTGCAGCTTGTTGATCGGTATCACCCGCGGAGATCGGCAGGAGCGCTTCTCGAGCCGCGAAAGACACAAAAAAAGCCCCGGATTGGAATCCGGGGCAAGAAGAAGCAACAGGCTTGGGGTTACCGTGTTGCGCGCCTGTCTAGGGAGGTAAACAGGCAAGTACTCACGCACTCGATGATTTAGAG
>Ga0209536_100006607_pt1 | contig 17670 bp, 12 predicted proteins | sample DeeMarSeWOR28_12_FD_187461 | JGI IMG/M metagenome (GOLD analysis project Ga0209536, IMG submission 187461) | Marine sediment microbial communities from White Oak River estuary, North Carolina - WOR-2-8_12 (SPAdes) (version 2) | ecosystem: Environmental > Aquatic > Marine > Intertidal zone >... | reverse complement strand
CGTTGAGACATTCGACAACCCATTTCCCGTATTGGGACGTTCCACGCTGCAATGAAAATAGAATGCCGAACGCCCGGTCCATCTACTGCACCGGAACGGGAATCGGAGGCATGGAGCAGCCAAATTCAAAATCACTGTCCCATAGAATGGAATAACTATGCAGAGGTTGATCTGATATTACACGGATATACCCATATAAACGATCTGTCTCTCCGGGAAAATAATCGTTTAAAAATCCCTCAACCCGGTTATTCGGCAACAGAGTTATATCCCTCACCTGTTCGGGATTTGTTCCTCCGGCCGCCCCCCATAGCTCGATACGAACTTGTGCAGGTTGATCGGAGGCATTCAGCAATGATATGTCGGTACGATAATCGCTGTTTTCCGCGGCCAGCGGTACAATAAAATCGTCCATAGGCGTGCCGGAAAGCTCGAATACCGTCTGAATATTCCCTCCGGTTTGCCCGAAGGAGATCGATCCGACAACCTTGTCTACCGTGCTGGACACTTCAATCCAGCCTTCCTGTCCGATAACTTCCGGATCGTTTTGAAAAATAGTAACAAGATCATCGTTTAATTGATAGTTCGAGGGAAGCTCCTGTATTACCGGCGCCCCCAGAATATTTCCATTTGAATCATACAGCGTGATCGTTACGGTAGCGTCATTCTCCTGATTGGCATTGATCAGATTCAGGACAGTCCGGTCGTTCTCCAGGGTAACGAACCTGGGAGAATAGATCCTGGTCACACCCGTAAATCGATCCACGTCAATGCCATTTGTACCGATTCTTGCTGCAGCAGCGCCGCGATGCTCCCTGAACATCAATCCTTTAACAGACACGCCCCGCAAATAACCTGCGACCAGTTCCTGCAGTAAGGTTGCGGTATGCTGGCGTTGTGCTAACTGGGATCCTTCCAGTGATGAAAAGGCCCGGCTCTCCGGATTATATATATCGGAATTTGGAAGAACGTCAGTGCCATTTGTACCGCTCACCAACAGAACCGTTCCATCCGGAAGTAGAGTCGCCGTATGTTGGCTTCGTGGTTGGGTTAAAGTTCTTGGCAGGAGGATAAACTGATTGGCCTGTGGGTAGAAGATTTCAGCCGAGTCGAGCACACCTGAAGCGTTTGTGCCTCCGGCTATTAACACAGTCCCATCTTGAAACAGGGTGACGGTATGGTTAGCCCGTGCATCGTTCATGGATGGAATTTCGGTAAAAGTTCCGGTAGCAGGATCATAAAGCTCGGCAGAGCTTAAATATTCTCCATTATACCCACCCGTAATCAGGACTTTCCCGCTATGAAGTAGAACTGCTTCATGAAATGCCCGGCCCGTGTTCATAATCCCTGTCATACTGAATGTAGATGTCTCAGGATCATAAATTTCAGCGGTGGATGACAGGCTGATGCCGTCAATACCTCCGGCCAGAAGTACTCTTCCATCGGGCAGAAGAGTCGCAGTATGGGAATCCCGGGCAGAATTCATGAAACCGGCAGTAGCGGAAAAGGTGTCTGATTCGGGGTCGTAAAGCTCGGCGGTTCCATTAATGGAAACGGAATTCTGGCCACCGGCGACCAGCACCTTTCCATCATCTAGTACTGTAGCCGTATGCCGGTAACGGTCATGTGTCATCGTTCCCACAATTGGGAAAAATTGGCGGAATACAGGGCTATACACCTCCGCGGTGTTGAGAACCTGAAGTCCATTCCTCCCTCCGGATACGAGGACATTCCCTTCTTTCAGAAGAGCAGCGGCATGGCCATGACGAGGTTCCGCCATGCTTCCCGTTCCGGAAAAAGCCTTAGCATCCGGACTGTATGTTTCCGACCGGGACCTGGAAATGACATCCCTCCCACCGGTAATCATTACCTGACTGATCAGGGAATCGGTAAAAAGTTCCGTTTTCTCCAGAGTATCCATAGATGATGCGTTTGTTTCATCCCCGGTATTTGCTTCCAGAAGCGAGCCATCCTTGCCGTAACGAATAACTTGATAGTCGGTATCATTATAATTAGGATTCGTAAAAACAAATAAAGATGGCATGGATTCCTCTTCAGGAACATCAGGAGCAATCCAGTCATAAAGGCGTTCCGGGAAGCGATATAAAGAAATCCCTTCCAACCCGGCTAATTGGGATTCAAGGTATGCTGCACGAATTTCACCTGCAACGGCGAACCCGACAACGGCCGATTGATCGGAAGAGATCTCAAGATGCCCCTGGCTAAAAATATAATCATTTAGATTAATGATTTGGGAAAGGTCCATAGAGAATTGTGCGTTAGGAGCTAAGGGCGGAAGATTTACAGGGGTGACATGATCTGATGTCCCGTCGGACAACTGGAATATACTCCCTCCGCTAGTATTCAGCGCAGTCAGAGTCAGGTTGGCATAACTGTCCGAAAGATTAATCAGTGTGATTCCGGTGAATTGATTCCGGTCGTTTATAAACTCCGGAACTCGCAGCATTGTAGCATCGACAAGCAGATCCAGCTCATTGCTTACTGTGTTCAATACTGCAATAGTCTGTGCATCCGGGGTTATGGCAATACCGGCGGGTTGATCAAAGCTTACATCCGGGACGTCTCCGACCTGATAGGATCCTACAATACCGTTCGTCTCCAGATCGTGCTGCAGGATCCGATCACTGGTGGATGCCGCATAAAAAGCGTACCGGTCGTCCTGGGAGAAGATAATATTGGACGAACCGTTTGGAATTCCAACGGTTGTCTCCACACGAACCGTTGAAGCCGGATCATCGACCGGAATTATAGCCACACTGTCCGAGCAGAGAACCATCCAATTTTCACCATCGGGAGTAAGGGTGGTATATCCAGGCCGAGGCCCGACAGCTCCTATATGGGTAATTTCTCCGGTAGATGGGCTGAAGCGAAAAATGGCATTTATTGTGGAATCACCTGTATCATCAATATCCTGGCTGCCGATAATTCCATATTGCCCATCGGGAGACAGAACCGGCTTATTGAAAATAGTAAAAGCCGTGAGGCTGTATACGGTTCGGGGAGCTATCTTGAATTTTGTATTCATTGATGATGTGTCGACTACATTCAGTTCCGCTGTCCCGGTATCAACCACAAGCAGTGTACGGCCGTCGGGAGTAACCGTTATCTGGGCTGGCGCATCAAGACCGTCCAGCCGCTGCAACTCGTTCCCGGTCGCTGGGTCAAACTGAATAACCTCCCCGGTACCGGTTGAGGAAATGTAACCCCGACTTCCGTCGGGAGAAAGAGTTAAAACGCTGCCGAAACCGAACTGGGCGCCCGGGAAGACAAAAGTTTCCTTCAAAGACAACGTGTCCATTTCGATCAGAAAAATCCGATTGTCGAAAACCGAAACGACTGCAAGAGTATTTTCATCAGGAAGGACTGTAATAAAAGCCGGTTCCCCGCCTGTAACAATCCTTTCGAGCACCTCGCCCGTTGAGGTGGAAAAGGCTACAACGGTACCCGAACCGGTATATGGGACGAATCCGATCTGTGAATCCGATCTATATACAATATTCGGAGATACGTTATCGGTAGGAACCTGAATATTGACGTCAAAAACCAGGAGGTCGGAATTCAAACCTCCTGTAAGTAGAATTCTGCCGTCGGATAATATGGCAGCTGCATGATGCAGTCTCTGCGTACTCATTGATGAAGCCACCGGGCTGAAAGTACCGGTGGAAGGAGTAAAAACCTCCGCACTATTCAAGTAACTTCCGGAATATCCTCCCGCCAGAAGAACCCTCCCATCTAACATTACGGTGGCTGTATGCGCCATACGGGAAGTCCCCATATTGCCTGAATACGTAAAAGTGCCGGTTGCAGGATCGTAGATTTCAGCTGTCGCCAGCGGAGTATTGCCGTCTGTTCCTCCAGCGATCAGTACTCTCCCATCCGGCAAAAGGGACGTTGTATGTTCTGCACGCGCTTCGTTTAGCTCGCCCGTCAGTTCAAAAATTCCGGTCACGGGATCGTAGATTTCAGCAGAGTTGAGATATTCGTCGCAAACCATCCTATTGCTTTCAGCATTGGCGCATCCGCCTGCAACAAGCACTTTACCGTCACTCAGCAGTGTCGCAGTATGTCCCCTACGCGCCGTAGTCATCGACGATGTAAAAGTGAACAAATTTGAAAAAGGATTATAAATCTCTGCCGAAGAAAGGAATGCGGAATTAAACCCGCCGGTCAGGAGAACTCTGCCGTCGCTCAGGAGAGTCACGGAAGGGCGGTATCGAGTTTCCTGCATACTTCGGGCAGAATCAAATACCCCTGTTTCCGGATCGTAAAGCTCAGCAGATCTGAGATAGGAGCCGTTATACCCGCCCGCAATTAAAACTCTGCCATCCAGTAATAAGACCCCCTCTGCGCCGCTCCGGGCGGAACTCATATCTCCCACTGTCGTGGTGCTCAATCCGGTTATCGGGCTCGTAATCGTCTGATAATTCAGCTCAAATAGTCCGGTAGAGGGATCGAATATCTCTGCTGATTTCAGGTAGCGGTTGTCTCTCCCACCCGCTATGAGGACTCTTCCGTCATTCAAAGTAATTGCTGTATGTTCTTCGCGCGCGACAACGAGATTCCCCGCCGTCGACACAAATTCGCCGCTTTGCGGCACATACAGATCCGCACCTGCATTAAAAGTATCGGCATTGGGATTGACTCTGGCGTGGGTCCGCTTCTGTGCAAAAACAGAAGGCAAAAACAGAAGCCAAATAGAAAATGTGATGAATACGGATCGAATATACATTGTATTTCTCCAACGGAATCGCCTTAATCTGTTGCGGTGAAAGGACGTCGCGATTCTCTAGTGATCGGGGCGTTACAAGGAATTATTAGTCCAGGTTTCGAGTAATTCCGCCTTGCCGAAAATTCTACAGCAGGCAAATTCGATAAAAAAACTCACACAATAATGTTGTCACACGTCACCCAATCGTTTCAGAAACCGATTCTCTCTGTTTCCACAATGTGGGAACGCGATCATTATATACGTCAGAGGTTAAGATTTGGACTAAAAATTATCTCCGGCGGTATCGCGCAAATGAGATATTGGGAACTAAACCCTCCATACATTCGTATCAGGAATGTTTTCACACTATCGACAAATGATCCCTCTTAATGTAACAATTGGCACTGCATTTTTATATTAGAGGGATTCTTTGCTGGAACGGGCGTGCTCGTTCTCGAATCGCTGAAACATCACAAGGAGGCAGGGCGTGATTCGAATCACTTCTCATTCAATCTTTATTTTTTTCATTGCAACATTATTCGTCATGCTTTTGTTGCCGGGAACCATTGAGGCACAATCCACTTCAGCACGCCTGGAAGGAACAATCTGGGATCCCTCCGATAATCCCACCCCGGGGGTCATTCTTACAGCGGTTGAAGAAAATTCCGGATGGCAATCGGAAACTGTCAGCAACGAAAACGGCCGGTATCTGTTCCTGGCTTTGCGGCCGGGTTATTATACCGTCTATACAAGGGCCCGAGGCTATCAGCAGATAACCCGACGCCACATTTACCTGCCTGTCAATGGAATCGTAATAGAATCCTTCACGCTTGACATTACGGCGGCTGACGAAACCCTAGGGATAGAAGAAAGAGTGCCCGTTGACCGTTCGGATATTCATGATGATTTATCCCCACAGGACCTTGCCTCACTCCCGGTCTATTCCCGAAACCCGCTTATCCTTACAGCTCATTTTCCGGGAATTCAAACAGACGGCGGGGCCGAAGACGTCTCTACCTCGAATGGTGCCCGAAGGGGAATGAATTATGTAAGTATTGATGGCTTGGCGGTTTCTGATCCGGTGAATCCAAAACTTGGCACATCATCCGTTGCCATCAATCCCGATTCCGTGCAAACAGTTCATTTGATTACAAGCGGGGCAAATGCAGAATTCGGTCGCGCAGCAGGAGTTCAAATAGGGATTGTGTCCCGTTCCGGAGGAAACTCGTGGCATGGAAATATATACGATTATATTGGCAACAAATCCCTGAATGCGAATGATTTTTACAATAATGCCGCAGGAAACGAACGTCCTAATTTCCGCCGTAATATTTTCGGGGGCACTGTTTCCGGACCGCTCCGGACGAATCGGACTCTCATTTTCGGCAACTATGAAGGCCGCCGCATGGGTTCGCAGATCAGAAGGAACCGGCTTGTTCTAATGGACGATTCGGACGATGAAGACGATGAAGTTGAGAACGACGAAGCGAAATCCGGCGTATTTCAATGGAGAACCCCCGGAACCGACGAGCTGCAATCCTTCGATATTGTCGCGAACGATCCCAGGAATCTGGGGATCGATCCACAGGTAGCCGAAGCGCTTGCCGTTCTTCCATCCCCGAACAACACCCTGATTGGAGATGGACTGAATACGGGCGGATATCAGTTTATAAACCCAACCCACAGCAATGCAGACCACGTGACCGTTCGCATAGACCATACGTTGAACAGCAACCACCGCATTCACGTGCGCTTTAACTGGTCCCAAACCGATGCTACCGATGTAAGGAACAGCGCGGACCCCGTGTACCACGGTACTGCTGAAGGTACACTTGAAGAATTCACATGGGCCCTTGCAGCCGGCTCACATTTCACGCTGAATCCAAGGATGATCAATGAGTTGCGCATCGGGTACGTCCGTCCTAAAACGGATTTGAATCGTCCCGCAAGATCATCCCAGTCCATGCTGCTGGCGAACTCCTGGACCGATCCCCTGGATCCCGATTCTTCAAGGGCATACATATCTCCATATTGGGAGATTTCAGACACTCTCGCCCATTCCATGAACCGCCATACCTTTAAATACGGTGCGACAGTCCGGCGTACAGGGCAAAAAAGCGTGGATTACACCGGAGTTTATCCCGACATTGCTTTTGGAAACCATATGGGCAACGCACCGGCAATCGGTCCTGTGGGGAATACCGTTATCTCAGACGAGGATCGGCTGACTTTCGAAAATCTTTATAACGACCTTCTGGGTAGAGTAGAGAGTGTGACCCAGACCTATCATTTCGACCTGACATCCGCGCAGATCCCGGGAAGTGCGCGGGTGCGAAATTTCAGCTCTTATGAATACTCAGCCTTTATACAGGATGACTGGCGGATTCTGCCGAACCTGACCCTCAACCTCGGGCTGCGCTGGGAATTATTCAGCGTGCCCCATGAAGAAAACGATCTCCAACGCGTACTCGATCCCAAGTCGGATGTCAGTGCGAGCGGGAATATTTCCGATTTCAGCATCGTTGCAGGCGATGGATGGCGAAACAGGAACCTGTCGGACTTCGCTCCCCGTATAGGATTTGCCTGGGATATCACTGGATATGGTTCCTCCGTTCTGCGTGGTTCCTACGGGATCTACTACGACAGGCCTATAGGAGCCATAACCAGTTTCATTGATTCAAACACTTATGGTTTTTCGCAAACGATTTCGACTTACCCGAATCTCGGCGGCGGCGATATCAGGCTCAGAGACGAATTTCCCTATCCAAGTGTGCCCGAGGCTCCGGATTTAACGCTCCCAGTGTCTCGCTCCGCGTCGATCGCAATCCTGGATCCCAACCTGCGTACGCCCCGTATCGACCGATTCAACCTGACCCTGGAGAGGAGAATGTCGAATCATCTGGTTTTTGAGGTAAGCTATGTCAGTGCTCGAGGCAGGAGACTGTATCAAAACCTTAATTACAATCAGACAAAAACCGAGGGTGATTTCCTGCAGGCATTCAACGAAGTGCAGGCATACAGGGACTTTGGAACTCCGGTTTCGGAATCGAACACACTGGTGCAGATTTTTGGATCACCGATAGATGTACTGGATTCTGTCGGTGGGTATTATTTCGATTCCGGCCAGGCGGGGCTGGCAGCGGATACGGTAGACAAAGGTTATTACGATCTGTATTCTGATGCAGGGGTATCCGATTTCTACCTGCGGAATTATCCCCAGTTCGATCAGTTCATCGTCGGAACCGATTCCGGCCGATCCTGGTATGATGCCCTGCAGGCCGGATTCCGCGCAAACTCCAGTCCTTTCCGAATGCGCTTTTATTACACATGGGGCAAATCAATCGATACTCTGTCCGTGGACGGGGCTGAGTTTGTAAGCCCGTCAGACAGCCTGAATCCAGGCTTAAACAAAGCTTACAGCGATTTCGATCGTAACCATATCATAAATATATCCAGCAGCTTTAATGTACCGGTGGGAAGAAACCGCCGCTACGGTTCCGAAGCGCCCCGTGTCATTGACTGGATTTTAGGCGGTTGGGAAGTCGGCTTTCTTTCCGTCTGGCAAAGCGGCCAACGGTTCAGCGTCAATTCCGGAAGAGAGACTCTTTACCCGGGCGTAACAAGCCTGGCAAATTACAACGGGATCCTCCATAACATAGGAGAACTGTTTTACCGGCCGGATGGTGTGTATTGGTGGGATCCTGAGCTGCAGGAATTGTTCACCTATCCTGAAGCGGGTGAGATGGGGACATCCGGACGGAATTGGTTCAGGGGGCCGAATTATTTCAACGTCGACCTGACATTCTTCAAATCCTTCCAGGTCGGTGACAACAACCGATTCCTGATTAGGGCGGAAATTTACAACCTGTTCAACAAGTCTCACTTCGGTGTCCCGAACACGAATATATTTGAAAACAGCTTTGCCAAATTCACATCGACCATAGGAACACCTCGAATGGGTCAACTGGTTTTACGTTACGAATTTTAATCGGTTATCCGTTCAAAGTTCCACGTTCAGGGTTCTGTAAACGGGAAACCGAGAGCCTTTACGGATCGGCCAAGTCATACTGTTTCACACGGCTCATGACCGTTGTTCTAATTAAACATAATCCGATATATGCCTCATAAGAAACATATGCCGGAATGGATCCTGGCATCCGCTTCCCCTCGACGGAAAGAAATCCTGGACCGACTGGGCATGAGCTTTCGCATCGATCCAAGCCACATCAAAGAACCTGATTGCAGGCCTGATGAAGCTCCATCCAGCTATGTCGTCCGGATAGCACGTATGAAGGCAAGAGAAACCGCGAAAGGATATAATGCCGGAATTATTATAGGCGCCGACACTGTAGTCGTTTCAGGAAATGACCTTTTGGGGAAACCCGCCTCAAGGGAAGATGCAAGAACCATGCTCTCCCGGTTGGGTGGTCGCTGGCACGAAGTACTGTCCGGTTTATGCATCTTCGATTGCGACAAAGGGCTATCCCGGGCTGGCTATTCCCGCTCCCGGGTTCATTTTCGCCGCCTTGCCTCTTCTGATATCGAATGGTATCTCGATAGAGGCGAGTACATAGACAAGGCAGGGGCTTATGCCGTTCAGGGCTATGCTTCATTGTTTATTGACAGCATAGAGGGCTGCTACTTTAATATCGTCGGATTCCCGATCGCACTCTTCGAAAAGTTATGCAGGAAGATGGGGATTCGCCTTCTGGATCACCTCAAGATGAACTTAAAGATCGTTGCAGGTTGAACGTTTGAACGTTGCACGTTAAAACAAAAAACTTCGTTACACGTTGAAAACACCATGATTTATGGGGTATTGCTGCAAAAGATGAGAAACGTTTAACCGAAGCTTTTTCAGTTAACGTGCAACGTTCAAACGTTCAACCTGCAACGACGCTTTAATTCCGTTTATCCCCACCCCAGCTTTTCACGAAGCAGACTGAAAAAAGTGCTCCCGTACGGAAGAATAAGGTTCATGGACGATTTTGCCCTGCTGATTTTAAGGCAGTCCTGTTTGTGCAGCGGCACCCCAACCTGCCCGTCCACGGTAAGCATCACATCGTCTCCACGACACAGGCTGATATTCACGATGTCTTGGTTCGGGATAACGACCGGCCTGTTGGTCAAAGCATGCGGGCAAATCGGTACAATTACCATGGCATCTAGGGTCGGGAAGAGTATGGGACCACCGGCGGCGAGGGAGTAGGCTGTGGACCCGGTCGGGGTGGAAATAATGAGACCGTCGGCTCGGGTCAACATTACCGGCTGTGAATTGATGCTGACTTCCAGATCTATGATTCGTGCCAGAGCCCCTTTATTAATTACAGCGTCGTTCAGCGCCAGGTAACGCGCTGCCGTTTCTCCCGCTTTCAGAACCTCCACATCCAGAAGCATCCTCGCCTGCAACTGATATTGACCGGAGAGTAGATCCTCAAATGCGGAGTGCATTTCCTCGATTTTGAATTTCGTAAGGAATCCAAGAGAACCAAGATTGACTCCCAGAATGGGCACACCCTTCGATCCGACGAGCCGCGCGGCATGAAGCAGCGTTCCGTCGCCGCCGAATACCCCCAGTACATCAACCTTCTCTGTAAGTTCATCAACAGCAACGAAATTCGCCTGGATAGGATACTTTCCGACAATCGTTTCGTCGAGGAAGACCTCGATATCCCGGGATTGCAACCAGGGAACGATATCATTCACAATCCCCGGCACGCGCTCGTCACGCCACTTGAATATCAGGCCTATTTTTTTTATAGAAAAATTCATGTGGATGATAATAACTCCGTTGGCAACTTAAGGTACAATAAAAACTCTCGATTCCCTCCGGTTCCGGAAACAGGAGATTCCAGGCTGCCTTCAACCATGTATCCGTTTTCACGGGCAAAGTTCATAACCGATTCCAGGGCTTTCACACGTTTCCGCTCATCCCGGACGATCCCACCCTTGCCCACCTCTTCCTTTCCAACCTCAAACTGCGGTTTAACAAGCAGCACAATATCAACGCACTTTATGCTATCCTGCTTCGATTTCTTAGCAGTAAGAGCCTCTTTCAACGGTACTAATATTTTCGTCAACGAAATAAATGACAAATCGCCAACAACAAGAGAAATATCTCCCGGAAGATCCATGTCCGTTATGTTGCGGACATTGAAGGCGTCCCGGACAAACACGCGGGGATCAGACTGAAGCTTCCATGCAAGCTGCCCCCTGCCCACGTCGAACGCATAGACCCTGCATGCTCCTTTCTGAAGCAGGCAATCGGTAAAGCCGCCGGTGGATGCCCCAAGATCGGCACAAATCCTGTCTGCAACCGATATTTGAAAGTGTTGCAGAGCACTCTGCAGTTTCGCTCCTGCACGGCTGACGAAAGGAAGTTGCCTTAGAATCCGAATTCTCGCACCGGAATCCACCAGCTGCCCTGCTTTCGTTACTTTCTGCCCCCCCACCAACACCTGCCCTGCCAGCAACAAAGCGTGGGCTTTTTGCCTGCTTTCTGCATAGCCGCGCTCAACCAGTACAATGTCCACTCTTCTTTTCATGCCACCGCCCTATACCGCACCGTAAAGAATACGGAGACATAATACCTGTTTCCGAAGAAATAGGTATTATGTCCCTGCATTTCCTGTTATAAACGGGTGTTGCCATGACCATACATGAAAACGGACACCTGGGAAAACCAAATGCGGAAAAGGAAGAACCTCCTCCGTTAATGAAGACCTGGAACAGGATCTATATTGCTATCGCACTGTATACCTGCGCCCTCATCGTCGTGCTGTATGTCTTAACCGTAGCCTTGAACCGCTAGCAATCTATGCATCTTGCCGATTGGATCGTCATCATTCTCTACTTCACCTACGTTACTGTAGAAGGATTCCGGTACGGCAAGAAAAATCGGAATATCGACGATTATTTTCGCGGGAAGCGTTCCCTGCACTGGTGGGCCGTCGGTTTATCCGTTATGGCTACTCAGGCCAGCGCCATCACATATATAGGCACCACCGGCCAGGCTCATGATGCAGGAATGTCTTTTATCCAGATATATCTTCCCCAGCCGATCGTAATGATCGTCTTGTGTATGACCTTTGTTCCCTTTTTCTATCGAGCCGATATCTTTACTGCCTATGAGTATCTCGAAAAGCGTTTCGACGCCAAAACACGCAGCCTGACGAGTTTTTTGTTTCTGTTGTCGCGCGGTCTCGCGGTGAGCCTTGTTCTATACGCGCCGTCGATTATACTGGCCGTCATTTTCGGCTGGAGTGAAGTCTTCACGGTCATAGTCATGGGCGCATCCACGATTCTTTATACGACGGTCGGCGGCAACAAAGCCGTCATTATGATCGACGCCAAACAGATGATTCTGATGTTTGCCGGAATCTTCGTAGCGCTTTTTCTCTTCATATCCCAGTTTCCGTCTCAATATTCGATCATGGATGCGGTCCACCTGGCCGGCCTTGAAGGGAAATGGAACAACATCGATCTTTCCCTGGATCCGACAAAATCCTACACCCTGCTTTCCGGCATGCTGGGCGGATTCTTCCTGGCCCTTTCCTATTTCGGCTGCGACCAGAGCCAGGTTCAACGCTACCTGACGGGGAAATCATTGACCGACAACCGACTGAGCCTGGTTTTCAACGCTTTCCTGAAAGTGCCCATGCAGTTTTTAATCCTTGCCATGGGCGTATTCATGTTTGTTTCCTACCACTTTGTAAAACCACCCCTGAATTTCAACACCGATTATCATCGGACACTGACGGAACAAGCGGGTAGCCGGTACGCCGAACTGGAAAGGCAATACAATACGGCTTTTCTTGAAAGGAAAAACGCTGCACTCGCCGTGAAGCAGGCTCGCAATAACGGTAGTCCCACCCAGCTTCAAGCGGCCGAAGTACGTTATTTGCAGACTGAAAAGAAATTCCTGGAACTGAAAAACGCCAACCATTCGCTTCTAGAATCCGTACTGGGAAAGAAACCTTCCAGCGAGGTGAATTACATATTTCCGTCCTTCATCGTCCAGTATGCGCCGACCGGCATTCTAGGAATCATCCTGGCGGTTATCTTCGCAGCAGCTATGTCCAGCTTTTCATCCGAAATCAACGCTCTGGCAAGCGCCACGGTTATCGACTTTTACAAGCGGTACTTCCGGAATTCGGCGAGTGAGGCACACTACCTCCGGGTATCAAGAGGCGCCACGCTTTTCTGGGGCATATTCGCAACTACAGCTGCCTGCTTTGCCGGGCAGTTGGGATCCGTGATTGAAGCCGTAAACAAAGTGGGGTCCTACTTCTACGGACCTATCCTGGGAGTTTTCCTTCTGGCATTCCTAGTAAAAAGATGCAGTGGAACAGGAGCATTCTGGGGGTTGTTGGCCGGACAAGCCGCAGTTTTGGCCGTAGCCCAATATTCTTCCATATCGTATCTCTACTACAACGTCGTGGGTGCAACCGTAGTCCTGGCTTTAGGTACTGCAATCGGTTACTGGCCAAAAGAATTAAACACTCAAAATTAGAAATTGAAAATTGAAGCTGGATACCGGTTCATTGTCTGAACGATATGGACTGAAAGCATACCCCGCATTATCCATGCTTCACTATTCACACAAAGAGGATCCGGAGTTTTTATCTAACGTTAGATTTGTGGAGGCGCCGAGCGGACTCGAACCGCTGCATCGAGGTTTTGCAGACCTCTCCCTTAGCCACTTGGGTACGGCGCCCTACTTCCAGCATGATGGCATTGTATTCCATGGATTACATTCACGCAAGGGGCTAAATAGTATGCTGCATGGAATGCCGGCATTTCATACAGCATATTGTTTAGCTTAGCCCGCATTTCTCACAGGGTTTCGTAGCGAGGCGGTGCAGAGGGCCATGGATACAAGGCGCGCGACCGAAAACCCCGTGAGTCGGCCTGAAGCTTTGCTTCAGGTACTTGACAGTACGTCGAGGAGTTTGAGGGAGCGCGCGCATAAAAATCATGCGTACGCAGTAGACATGGTCCTCTGTGATGCCACAGTAGAAACCTTGTGAGAAATGCGTGCTTAGGAACATCGAAGACATGTCTCCGGTCTTCCAATCTGAAATCTTCAATTTTCAAACAATTAATAACTGTGCTCGGTGATTCTGGTTTTTCCGCGAAACGCCCAATAGATGGCGGCTGTGTAACCAAGCACAAAAGGCATTCCTATCACGGCTATTACAGCCATTATACCGAGGGTCTTTTCTGATGAGGCTGCATTGTATATCGTGATGCTGAAATCCGGATTTTCGCTTGAAACGACCAGGTTTGGGAAAAGGCTGAAACTGAACAGGAATACAAGAGCCAGGATGGTGAAGGATGAAGACATAAAGGCCATAAAGGGGCGGCCCAAGAAAATTGCTCTGGGGATATTGGCAAAGGACAATATCAGGAGAATGACAATCGCCCAAGCCCATGGATGATCGTGAAAATTCTGGGCAACCTGGGGTTGACTCACCAGAACGAATATAGTCGCCAGCATATAGCAGATCAGGGTAAAGCCAAAACCGCGCCACATCCATCGGTGGATCGCTTTCTGCATTTCCGATTCCGTCTTCAGGTACAGGTAGATGGCGCCGTGCATAAGGGCAAATGCAACCGTTAGCAGTCCGACAAGAATGGGGAAGGGTTTTAGAAGACTGAAAAAGGATCCGGTAAAAACACCTTCAGCATTGATGGGCATACCGACCAGGGCATTCCCGGCCGCAACGCCGAACAGAAATGTCGCCAGCAGGCTGGCCCCGAAAAAAGAATAGTCCCAGAATCGCTTCCAGGCCGGAGAATCCCTCTTTCCTCGAAATTCAATGGAAACGGCACGAAAAATAAGGGCGAAGAGCAAAACCATGAATGCCACATAGAAACCTGAAAAGACCGTGGCATAGGCGTTTGGGAAAGCTGCAAACATCGCTCCGCCGAAAGTAACCAGCCACACCTCGTTGCCGTCCCAAAGAGGCCCGATGGAATTTATCATGATGCGTCGTTGCTGATTGTTTCTGGCGGTAAGGTGAAGAATGCCTACTCCGAGATCGAATCCGTCAAGAATGGCATAACCCGCAAGAAGCACTCCCAGCAGAATAAACCAAAGCAGGTTCAGATACACAAGCCGACTCCTTATTTTTTAGCCCGTCGGAGGACCCTCACTAATACAGGGGAAGGGACACACACTTACTCCGATGCCAATTTTGCCGGCTCCGGACCATTCTGGATCTTCTCATTGAGAAGATAAATCCAGAGAGCAAAAAGCATTATATAAATCACTCCGAACATTACGATCGATCCAAAAACCTGGGAAGCTGCCAGACCCGGTGAAACCGCATCGCCGGTCCGCAGTAGGCCGTAGACAATCCAGGGCTGCCGGCCGACCTCAGCTGCAATCCATCCGAACTGGTTGGCCATGAAGGGACCGATCACCGAGAAAACGAACACCCAGAGAAGCCATTTCTTCTTGAACAGGCTTCCCCGCAAATGGCACCACAAACCATATAAAGTCAGGATGATAAAATAAATTCCAAGACCGACCATAATGTGAAAGGTAACAAACGGGATCGCGACCGGGGGCTCATCAGGTTCATACTGGTCCAGGCCCGCAACTGGCTTGTCCTTATCACCATGCACCAGGAAACTCAGCAATCCGGGAATCTCGATGGAATAGCGCATGGTTTTTGTTTCACTGTCCGGTATTCCGAAAAGAACCATAGGAGTTCCCTGATCGCTCGTCTTATAAATTCCTTCCATCGCAGCAAGCTTTGCAGGCTGGTATTTTGCGACAATCTTACCCTGGGAATCGCCGGATATTGCAACGGCCAGCGAGGCAATCGCGCCCAGAACAAGAGCTGGAACAAAAGATTTTCGTGCAAACTCCGTATTTTTCTCTTTAAGTAAATAGTATGCCGAAATGCTTAGCATAAAAAAGGACGCGAGAATCAGCGCTCCCAACAGTACGTGTACCAAACGGTCCATTGCCGATGGATTAAAAACCACATCCCAGAAATCGGTCAATTCTGCCCTTTGAACAATTCCTGCGGGTGTTTCGACATTCCGCACGGCATATCCATCCGGAGTTTGTTGCCAGGAAATCGCGACGATAATCCAGATGGCCGAAAAAATGGAACCCAGGGCCACCATGATGGTCGAAAAAAAGTGCACACGGGGAGAAACCTTATCCCATCCAAAAACAAGCAGAGCCAGAAAACCGGATTCCAGGAAAAAGGCGAAAATTCCTTCTGCGGCCAAGGCCGCACCGAAAACATCTCCTACATACCTGGAATAAGCCGCCCAGTTCGTGCCAAACTGAAATTCCATAACAATGCCTGAAGCGACTCCAATGGAAAAATTAAGCGCAAATATCCTGACCCAGAATTTTGTCGCCGCCTCATACTGGGGATCCTTGGTTTTAAGATATCTGCCTTCCAGGTAGACCAGGAAAATCCCCAAGCCTATGGTTAACGGCGGGAACAGATAGTGAAACATTATAGTGAGAGCGAACTGTATTCGCGAAAGGAGTACAACATCCATAGCATTTCCTCGTTGTTCAGACAATCAAATGACGTACATCGATAAATAAAAACAAACTAAAAAGGAATGCTTCCGCGCATATTTTATATGTCACCTTAACTTGCAGGGGCAAGAAAGAATATTATTAGAGCCACACTGACTGCCGGGCTGAACCGACAAAAAATCCCCGAACCGATATACAGGCAAATAATCGAACAGATCCCAAAATGAAGTCTCTTGCTTTATCCGCCGATAAGAACAAAGAAAAAGCCGTTCGGACAACCCAAGGCAGGTTAAGGATCCTATGACTGGCCCAAAAAATAAAATGCCACCGGATATTTCGGAAGATGCGCCTGTCGAATCCATCCTGGACATTATGGATGAAGAGATAGCTAAGGCAAAGAACAATCCGCGATTAAAACATCCCTCCGATGAAATGGATTTACTGGTTGCGGATCTGCTTGAATATCTGTCTGCAGACACCGACGAATCCTAGCTTAAAGACTTTTTTAAAAAAGGCTTGCATACAGTCCTCTACTGGTGCCAAACTCATCCTGTTAAAATCAAAATTGCAGCCAGTCTGCTTTAAATTAAGGAATGTCATCTGAATTCTTTCGTATTTAAGCCGGTGCGCCATCTGTACTACTATCAATACATTATTAATCCAGGCAAGGAATACGTCTGTCTTTATGATAATCGGCCAATGACTACCAGGATTCTCTAACGAGGCAATATTTTTAAGGAGGACTTTTTATGGCTGACGAAGAAACCACCAGAAGCGAAGGAGGAAGCCTGAACCGCAGGAACTTCCTCAAAAGCGCGGGGGTTGTCGTCACCGGCAGCACGCTCGGAGCCGGCATGACACTGACGCCCGGTTCCGCAACAGCCGCCGAACCGATTACAACGACCCTGACACATTTCCGTTGTCCCCTCTGCAGCCTGGACACCAGCACCTTTGCAGATCTGAAGGACCATTTTGCTTCGGAACATCCTGAGAATGTCGTTCCGGTCACAACCAAGCTCAACGTCAACGGCAAGGATTGCGAAGTCCTGATTGAACCGCACTGGACGCTGCAGCGTACTCTACAGTTCAAACTCGGCCTGACCGGGGCGAAGCACATGTGCGATCGCGGGGCATGCGGATCCTGTACCGTCATCATCGACGGCAGGGCGGTCCTTTCATGCACCACGCTGGCCGTGGAATGCGAAGGCAAGTCCATTCAGACTGTAGAAGGCATCGCGGCGGATCCCAAGTGGAAGCCGCTGATTGACGCCTACTGCAAGTGGGACGCCATGCAGTGCGGCTACTGCACGCCGGGATTCATGGTTTCCTCCAAGAACCTTCTGGACAAGAATCCCAACCCGACCGAAGAAGACTGCAAGCAGGCCCTGGCCGGCAATATCTGCTGCTGCGGCACCTATCCGAGGCA
>Ga0209536_100006604_pt1 | contig 17676 bp, 17 predicted proteins | sample DeeMarSeWOR28_12_FD_187461 | JGI IMG/M metagenome (GOLD analysis project Ga0209536, IMG submission 187461) | Marine sediment microbial communities from White Oak River estuary, North Carolina - WOR-2-8_12 (SPAdes) (version 2) | ecosystem: Environmental > Aquatic > Marine > Intertidal zone >... | reverse complement strand
TTTCTTGGCTGATAGCCGAGAGCTGGTTAAATGAGATTACACAAAGAAGAAACATACAATGGGTAAGCCAACCGGATTCAAAGAGTTTGAACGCAAAACTGAACCGTATCGCGAAGTCAGCCTGCGGCTGAATGATTACGGTGAGATTTTCACAGGTTCACACGACGCGGATCACCTGCAGACCCAGGGCGCGCGCTGCATGGACTGCGGTGTACCGTTCTGCATGTCAGCTAATGGCTGCCCGATCAATAACCTGATTCCGGAATGGAATCACCTGGTTTATTCCGGCCACTGGGAAAGAGCATTAAAAAGGCTGCACAAAACCAACAACTTTCCTGAATTTACCGGCCGCGTCTGTCCGGCGCCCTGTGAAGGCGCCTGCGTTCTGGGTATCACCAGCCCTGCAGTTACGATCAAGAATATCGAACACGCCATCATCGATCATGGTTTTGAGCAAGGCTGGGTTACCGCTGATGTTCCTGAAAGCAGGACGGGTAAAACGGTTGCAGTTGTCGGTTCAGGGCCCGCGGGTCTGGCTGCAGCTGCGCAATTAAACAAGGCCGGTCACAGCGTCACGGTGTATGAACGCGCAGATCGTATCGGCGGCTTGCTGATGTACGGCATACCCAACATGAAACTGGGCAAGGATGTTGTACAGCGCCGGGTTGATCTGCTGCATGCTGAAGGTATCGAATTCGTTACCAGTGCGGATGTTGGCGGCAGCGGTGATAATGCGGTTGATATCAATGATCTGATCAAGGAAAACGATGCCGTTCTTTTTGCCACGGGTGCAACCAATCCTCGTAACCTGGATGCGCCGGGGCGTGAACTGAATGGTATTCATTATGCGATGGAGTTTCTGACCGCAAATACGCGTAGCCTGCTTGACTCCAATCTGCAGGATGGCAATTACATTTCTGCCAAAGACAGGAACGTTATCGTCATCGGTGGCGGTGATACCGGTACAGACTGCATCGGCACATCGATTCGACATGGCTGCAAATCACTGGTCAATTTTGAACTGTTGCCGCAGTCGCCGGCAGAACGCGCCGAAGATAATCCATGGCCGCTGTGGCCGGTCATTCACCGCGTTGATTACGGGCATGAGGAAGGTATCGAACGCTTCGGCAGCGACCCGCGTCAATATTGTATTCTGACCAAGGAGTTCATCGGTGATGATGCCGGCAATGTGACTGCGGTTAAAACGGTTGAAGCCAGATGGACTCGAGTCGATGGTAAGTGGAACATGGAAGAAGTAGCCGGCAGTGAAAAGACCTGGGAAGCAGACCTGGTACTGTTATCGATGGGCTTCCTCGGTCCCGAGCACTATGTCAGTGACAATGCCGGTATCGAATATGACGGCCGCTCCAACTACAAGGCCGACTACGGCAAATATGCAACCAGTGTCAAAGGTGTGTATGCTGCTGGTGACTGCCGGCGGGGGCAGTCACTCGTCGTCTGGGGTATCAATGAAGGTCGTGAAGCGGCGCGCGAGATCGATCGTGACTTGATGGGTACCACCAGTCTGACATAGCCCGGCCTTGATGCAGGGCTAGTCGGCTGTACTGAACCTGTCCCGGAATTTTTCTTTGTTCTGCCGGATGAATTTTTCCAGCAGGCGTTCACTGCCATTTTCAAAGTCTACAAACTCGAGTCCGATCAGGTAATCATCCTGAGAAACCCTGCGGGCGGTAACAATACGGCAGCGGGCGTACAGTTTCGAGTTGTATTTATCCATATCCGGGAAGTCAATGACGGCCTTGAGCCGGATCTGGTCAAGCGGGTGGTTCTGGATACCGCGGGGCTCGATCTCGTCAGCGACCCAGCTGTCACAGGAGAACTGCAGACCTTTGTTGGATATATCGACAGACTCAACAGGCAAAACCGTGCCGCCTTCCAGTATTAGTTCGACCGGAAGTTTGATCCTGTATCGGTGAGTGCATCTGCGCTCGTACATTACGGGTTTTGGAAATACCATGACATTTAAAATTGTAGTACAAGATATCTGCGCTTGCAGCAGATGTTGATCAATCTAACATGTTGATTTGCAAATCGATTATGCCGCTGACTGCGGCAGCCGGCTAGAGTTTTGTCAACGCGGCGTCGTAATCCGGCTCCTGTGCGATTTCGGGTACCTGCTCGGTGTATACAACTCTGCCGTTCTCGTCGATGATTACTACAGCGCGGGACATCAGCCCAGCGATGGGACCGTCAGTGATGCGAACGCCATAGTCGTCACCAAATTCCGGATTTCTGAATGTCGACAGCGTGATGACATTATTAAGATTCTCAGCCCCACAAAAACGCGACAGTGCAAAAGGCAGGTCGGCAGAAACACACAACACCACGGTGTTTTCCATTGAGCCTGCTGCGGTATTGAAGCGGCGGGTTGATTCGGCGCAAACGCCTGTGTCGATACTGGGGAAGATGTTCAGTACTATTTTTTTCCCGCTGTAGTCAGCCAGTGATGCAGCGCCCAACTCAGCATTGGTCAGGGTAAATGCCGGTGCGTCAGAGCCGATTGCGGGCAAATCGCCAACGGTATGTATTTCGTTGCCTTCCAGTGTAATTGTAGCCATTGTTTCCCCCGTTAAATTAGAGTCTTGTATCCTTGCACAGCCTTTTGAGGATAATCCCATGAGGCTGTTATGGATAATACGTTCAGTTGTGGTTTTTATATGCCTGTTTGTAGGCTGAATATACCGCATCATTGAAGCAGACAAAATACACATCGGCGATATCGGGGTATTTTTTTGCCAGTTCGAGCACGGTGCTAACGGCTATGTTTGCAGCCTGTTCGACCGGGTAGCCGTATACACCGCAGCTGATAGCGGGAAAGGCAATACTGTGTATGTCGTTTTCATGGGCCAGTTGCATGCTGCGCAGATAGCAGTTGCTTAACAGCAATGCCTCGTTTTTGCTGCCACCGTGCCAGACAGGACCGACCGTGTGGATCACGTGTTTTGCAGGCAGCCTGTAGCCGCGGGTAATTTTGGCATCGCCGGTAGTGCAGCCATCCAGGGTCCTGCATTCGGCCAGCAGTTCGGGACCTGCAGCACGGTGAATGGCGCCATCGACTCCGCCGCCGCCGAGCAGCGAGTTGTTGGCGGCATTGACGATCGCATCCACCTGCAGCGAGGTGATGTCGTCGGTAACAATGTGCACGATTGTCAAATCTTCAGCAGGGGACAGGTGATTGATAAAGTAAATATGATAACATCTCTTCCAGTTTTTACCTGGTTGCGTCGGTAATTAAATCAGGATCACAAATTTGAATACAGGGGAATACAGATGGATGAATTAGAACTCGATAAACTCGATGTAACCAAGATTGATTTTGCCGCTTTGCTGGACACCTACGTTATTCCGTGGGGTATCAATATCGCGTTTGCAGTAATTATATTCACTGTCGGTAAGTTTCTGGTCAATGTGATCACCAATCTCGTCAAGAAATTGATGGGCAAGGCACACGTGGATTCCATCCTTGTCAATTTCATCGGTTCGATCATCAAGTCAGTGCTGCTGCTGTTCGTTGTTATTGCAGCGCTGGACCAGCTCGGTGTTAATACCACCTCATTGATCGCATTGATTGGTGCTGCCGGCCTGGCCATCGGCCTGGCCTTGCAGGGCTCGCTGCAGAACCTGGCCTCAGGCGTGATGCTGATCATATTCAGACCGTTTACTGCCGGTGACTTCGTTGAAGCCGGAGGCGCAACCGGTGTGGTTGAGGAAATTGGTATTTTCACCACCACGATGCGTACCGGGGATAACAAGGAAGTCATCGTGCCGAACGGAGCGCTGTTCGGCGGCATCATTACCAATTATTCCAAGCGTGATACGCGTCGTGTGGACATGGTCTTCGGTATCGGCTATGGCGATGACATCCGCAAGGCAAAAGACATCATCGCCGGCATCATAGAAGCGGATGAGCGTATCCTCAAGGACCCGGCGCCGTTAATAGCCGTGGGTGAACTGGCCGACAGCAGTGTCAATTTCAATGTACGCCCCTGGGTCAACAGCGCGGATTACTGGGGCGTGTATTTCGACCTGAATGAAAAAATCAAAATGGCATTTGACGACAATGGCATTTCCATTCCATTCCCGCAGATGGATGTGCATCTCGAAAAGTCAGAGTAAAAAGAAGGAAACAACAAATGAAGAAAAATATATTTTTATTCGGTGCGGCCCTGGTGCTGGTCAGCTCCAATGTGCATTCAGCTGAAGAAAAGAAATCGCCGTGGAAAACTTCAGCAGAGCTTGGTTATGTCAGTACTTCGGGTAATACCAATACCGAAACTTTAATTTTCAAGTTCGATACTGCGTATGAAATCGAGAAATGGAAGCATCAGGCGCATTTCGAAATCTTGAATACAAAAGCTGATGATGCGAATACCCCGGACAAGGAACTGGTAACTACTGCAGATAAGATGCTGGTAACAGCTCAGTCCGATTACAAGTTCACCCCGCGTGATTATTTCTATGGCCTGTTAAGTTACGAAGATGACAAGTTCAGCGGTTTCGAATACCAGGCAAAACTCGGCCTTGGTTATGGTCGTAAAATCATCCTTACCGACCAGCATGAACTGGACGGTGAAATCGGTCCTGGTTACAGGAACTTCAAGGTTGATAATGCACCGGACAGCGAAGATGAAGCTCTGCTGCGTCTGGCTGGCAAGTATTTATGGAAAATCTCGGACAACTCCCAGTTTAATCAGGACCTGATAGCTGATTTCGGTGAAGATCAGGATGAATGGAAGTCGATCACCGGAATCAAGTCCAACATCAACAAAACCCTTGCATTGAAATTTACCTACACGGTCAAGTATCTCGATGTGGTCCCTGTGGGTAATGACAACTATGACAGGGAAACCGCAGCAACGATTGTTTATACTTTCTAGTTTGTAGCCGTAGCCTGGATGAATGGATGTATTGTGTAATCCGGGACCATTGTTAGAAGATTAACGTACTGTTTTCTCGCAAAGGCGCAAAGAGCGCAAAGGTGACATGTGTTATTTTTTGCATGAAGCGCTATCGTTGCATCATCTGGACTGTGGCACTTGAAACTTGTAATTCTTTCGCGGTCTTGGCGCCTTGGCGCGAGTAAACATTCTAACTCTGTTCAGCAGCAAGGAAGCTCGCTATCAGTTTATCGTTATCAAAGAGTTCCAGTTTGTTACCGTTTATCAGGTAACGCGTCGTTATAGACAGCATTGTATTAAAAATCATTTCAAAACCCTCGATATGAGGGCAGGCCATGCGTGTCGATGCGAGCATGCCGAATCTGAGGCTGTCTTCATCCAGCGTATAGCTGCCGAAGAAATTATTGCAGCCGTCATTGCCGCTGACGCGTTCTGCTTCAAAACGCAGGTGCGGTATTTTTGACCCGGAGTGCTGGATTTTCTCGTTGAACAGTTCGCTCAGGTTCCAGGTCGTGTCAAGCAAAGGCGTATCGCTTGATTGGCCAATATGTGTACAGCCTGAAATAAAGACAATGGTGAGAACAAGATGTATGTATCTGATTATTGCGAGCCGGTTTTTTGCATGCTTCATAATTTGACCTGAACGGTGCCTGAGCCGGTAATGGCCTTGTTGCGTGCTTCTTCGACATGGTTGCCGCGTGCAAGCACCACGCCCATGCGCCGTTGACCGCTGACTTCAGGTTTGCCAAACAAACGCAGTTGCGTATCTTCCTGTTCCAGCGCGCGCTCGAGATTTTCAAAACAGGGTTTATCCGAGTTGCCCTGCACCAGGATAACACTGCTGGCACTGGGCCCGTGAAAATGTATATTCGGAACAGGCAGCCCCAGTATCGCCCGGGCGTGCAGCGCAAATTGCGACAGGTCCTGTGAAATCATCGTGACCATGCCGGTGTCGTGGGGGCGTGGTGATACTTCACTGAATATGGCATCATCATCCTTGATAAACAGCTCAACGCCAAAAATGCCGCGCCCGCCCAGGGCGCCGGTGATTTTTTCAGCAATATCGCGTGCTTTTTTCATTGCATCATCCGACATCTTCTGTGGCTGCCATGACTGGCGGTAGTCGCCGTCAACCTGGATATGGCCGACCGGTTCACAGAAGCTGGTGCCGCCGACATGCCGCACCGTGAGCTGTGTAATCTCGTAATCAAAATCGACAAAGCCCTCGACGATGACTTTGCCGGCACCACTGCGCCCGCCTTCCTGTGCATAGCTCCATGCCTTGTCGATATCGCTGTCACCTTTGATCGTGCTCTGGCCCTTGCCGGATGAGCTCATGATCGGCTTGACCACGCAGGGTGTGCCGATTTCCTTCACCGCCTGGTCAAACTCTTCGCGACTTGATGCAAAACGGTAAGGCGATGTCCTGATGCCAAGCTCTTCTGCAGCCAGCCGGCGTATGCCTTCACGGTTCATGGTGAGCTGCGCAGCTCTTGCGGTGGGAATTACCTTAAAGCCTTCGGATTCAAGCTCGACCAGGGTGTCAGTCGCAATGGCTTCGATTTCAGGCACAATGTAATCCGGCTTTTCGGTTTCGATGATTTTACGCAAGGCATCACCATCGAGCATGGAAATAACATGGCTGCGATGCGCGACCTGCATCGCCGGTGCATTTTCATAACGGTCCACCACGATAACCTCGACGCCCAGGCGCTGTAACTCGATCACCACTTCCTTGCCAAGTTCGCCGCCGCCGCAAAAAAGTACACGGGTTGCAGTAGGGGAAAGCGGGGTGCCTATGGATACCATGACCAGAACCTCGTATGAAGACGCGGCATTATATCAACAGAAATGTTTGATTTACCACAGAGGCACAGAGTACACAGAGATTATATTGATCATGTGTAGCGAACTGACCCGACGCAATTCGCGGCGGAAGCTGCCGCTCCTACGAATAATCAGCAAAATCCTCCGTGTACTCTGTGCCTCTGTGGTGAACATCAATGCTGACAGCCGGGACAGTAAAACGTCGAGCGCTGTTGCTGTGTAATCTGTTTGATCGGTTTGCCGCATCTTGCACAGGGCTCGCCGGTCTTGCCGTAGACAAACAGCCTTTGTGCAAAGTAACCCGGCTCGCCGTTCTCGCGGATAAAGTCGCGTAGTGTCGTGCCACCTTGCGTAATGGATTGTGCCAGTACCTGTTTTATCGCCGACACAAGTTTCTCGCAGCGTGCCGGCGAAAGTGACCCGGCTTTGCGTTTCGGATTGATGCCGGCCAGAAACAGCGATTCACAGGCATAGATATTGCCAACGCCTACGACGATATGACTGTTCATGATCAGTGACTTGATCGATGCGCTGCGTTTGCGCGAATGTTCGAACAGGTAATGGCTATTGAAACTGTCTTCGAGTGGTTCGGGACCCAGTGAAGACAGCAGTTTATGCTTTGCCGGGTCTTTCGCTGTCCATAGTACTGCACCAAATCGCCTGGGATCGCGCAGGCGAAGGATCTTTTTGTTGCCGAATATGAAATCAACATGGTCGTGTTTCTCAACGACCGTGTTTGCTGTGCAAATTCGCAGACTGCCTGACATGCCCAGGTGAATGATGACTGTACCTGTTTCGAGTCCGAGTAAAAGGTATTTGCCACGCCTGTCTACCGATTGAATCTGTTGCTTGCGTATATATTTTCGAAGCTGTTTCGGTATGGGCCAGCGCAGTGCGTGGTTTCTGACGACAACATCATTAATGGTTTGATGACGTATGTGCGGTTCGATACCCCGGCGAGTGGTTTCGACTTCGGGTAGTTCCGGCATCTCGCGTATCTGGGCTAGATGTCCCGTTCGATTTCGTCTGTGTCGACCTGTCCACTGATGCGTCTGCGGATATGCGACCAGGATACGCCGATACTGAGAACGCAGATGATCATGACCTGGATAATATAAGTGACGACACGGATACTGTCCGTTGGCAGATTAAAGACATCGAATATCAGCCAGATCAGCAAACCAAAGAAGGCAGTTGCAAGGATAATTCCGATAGCGCCCAGCGAGCCCAGGGTGGCGCGGATCAGGATAATCCAGCAAATGACCAGGATAACGCCAACGAATGCCTTATAAACGTTAAATGCCGGGAAGTCTTCTTTTAACCAGTCGTAATAGGACATGCCTTCCGGGTTGTAGGTGGCGAAAACAATTACAGTCGCAAATATAAACCTGATGATGAATGAGTCCCAGCCGAACTTGCTCGCCATAGTGGCCATAACTGAATCCTGTTGTATTTAAGTGAGTGTATTATAAATATATAGCCGAAAGATTACTCACCCAATTCTTCGGCTGATTCTTTAGCGACGCCGGGCTTCAGCAGGCGGTCATGAAACTCCAGGTTGAAATGGTACTCGATATCCAGCTCCGGACGGGCAATGATCAGCCAGGGATCGGTATCGGTAACATAAAAGCGTATGGGTTCGGAATTGCCGGCCAGGTAGACACTGATATCTGCCAGTGACTCGCGTTGCATGTAGTTGTGTACGCCAAACGCCTGGCTGTTTTGCCAGTGATGCAGGGTTTCGCTGATCGCGTCCGGGTCTGTATTGTCACTGCTGTGCCATAAATTGTTCCCATCCCGGTATAGCGTTTGCTGCGGCAGCACCAGTTTATCGATGATGGCATCGCCATCGATCAGTTCACGCGCCACCAGTGTGCCGGTTTGCGAACTCAGCAGCGGATAGAAATGATCGTCGATCAGGTGAACTGTGTCATTAATGCGCACATAGCGGTAGTTGTTTATCGGGTTGACGACGCCAAAGTCGATGGTGATGTCATTGAAGCTGATTGATGTGCTCGCCTCAGATAAACCATACTTGTCCAGTTCGAGTTCAGCAGTGGAGTATGCGGCATGGCTGACGGTTTTGAGCATGTTTAACAGGGTGTCGATGCGAAAGCTGTTTGCCGATATATTAATCGGCCGCAGCATGTGCCAGTTATCATTTTCTCGCCTGAGTTCTATGTGGCGTTGATTATGGTGAATGTTTATCTGCGTTACACTGTCGGCAGTGAGTTGTGTCAACTGTTCGCTTTTTGATGACGCCTGTTCTTTCCTGTCTGTATCGTATATGTAAAATGCAAGCAGTGCTACGACCAGGAACAGTGCGATATTCAGTATACTGCGCGATTGCATTGGAAGAATATCAGCGCTTGCGCCGGCGCAACCATATCACCACGCCTGCCAGTATCAGGCCTGCCGGCAGCGCGATGAAATAGCCTATGCCTATCATCAGCACCTCGGTGTCGTCCAGCTGCAATTGCGTGTCGGGCGCATTCCTGGGTTCGATCGCGATAATGTCATCGTCACCGGCCAGCCAGTTAAACATGTTCAGCCCCAGTGCAAGATTGGCGCCGACACCGATATAGCTGTTGGCTATGAAGTCGCTGTCGCCGGTAACGATTATGCGTTGTGTCGCTTTGTCCGTGCTGCCCAGGTCTGCAATGGTTCTCTCCAGCGCCATCACGATACCGACAGGACCTTTGGTGTCGCCATTATCGGCTTCGTATGTAATTTCATCGCTAACAGCACTGGTTTCTGCCCAGCTTTGAGGCAGGGACTGTGCAAGAACCGAACCATTAAATTGCTTGTCGATTTGTTCAATGCCCTGGCTGATTGGAAACAGTGTGTTGTATTGAATGTTCTCTGTAACCGGGTGTGAAACATAATCCAGCACCGGAATCATGGCGGGGTGTTGAATGCGCAAGGTGTTGCGCAGGTTGGTATTGTTGTCGACAACAATGCCCGGGATGAATCGTATACCCAGCAGGCCGGCAAGTTCTTCAGTGCCTTGCGTGTCACCCGGATCCATCATCCATAACAGGTTGCCGCCATCGTCGATGTATGTCTTTATGTGTGCTATCTCGCCTTCGAGCAACTCCCTGTCGGGTGCGGCGAGTACGAGCACGGTGGTATCAGCGGGCAGGGCCGAAAGCAGCAGGTTGTGCGCTTCTACAGTGAAACCCCTGGCTGTCAGTTCAGCGACAAGCTTGCTGTAGCTGGTGTTGTCATCATTGCTTATGCTGCGTTCGCCGTGTCCTTTCAGAAATACCGCCTTGCGATCACCGGCGCGGCTTAATCTCAGTAGAGCGCTGCTGATGGACTGTTCACTCAGTGACGCAATGCTTTCCTTGCTGTTATTGTATTTAACGATGATTTGACCATAACGATCCACGCCATCTCGCTGGGCTGACTCAAAATCAATGTCGGGGTTGATCAAATGAAATTTGAAATCTTCTTTTTCACGCTGGTAACGCTGCAGGATTTCTTCAACGGCCGCGTGCACGGTTTCATCGTCCTGTACGTACACGCTGATCAGAACAGGTTGTTTCAGCGTGCGCAGTAAATCAATGCTGCCCTGGGAAAGCGTGTTGCGTTTGTTGCTGGTCCAGTCGAATTGAGTGGTGTGCTTGCCGGACAGCCATCCCAGCAGGCTGACTGTAATAAGTAACAGTACGATAAAAATTGCTTTTTGCAGCTGCAGCTGCAGCCGTGTTTTCCTCGAGATCTTCATCGCTTCATCCCTGTAGCCGCTGTGAATCCAGTTGCCGTATCGTCAGCAGCAGGAATGTTGCAATGAACAAAATAAAATAGGCAATATCGGCGGTATCGATGAGTCCGCGAAGCATGGGTGCAAAATGACCCAGCAATGACAGCTGGCCAAGTGTGTTTGAGGCATCGCCTGCATTATTGTTGATAATCCACAGCAACAGTAAAAGACCGAATGAACTTATCGCTGCAACCACGGGATTGCTGGTCAACGACGACAGGTACAGCCCGGCTGCAGAGAATGCCGACAGCAACAGCATCAGGGCAAACATGCCGGCGGCGAGTTTGCCAAGATCAAGCTCTGTGCCCATGAGCAGAGACAGTGGCATCAGGCTGATCATGACAATGAATATCAGCATGAACAAAACGATGCCGGTAAATTTGCCAAGCACGATTTCGGTCATGCTGATCGGTGATGACAACAGCAGGGCGATCGAGCCGTTGCGTTTCTCCTCGCTGATCAGTCGCATGGTCAACAAGGGTGTCACCATCAAAAGTATGATGCTGGCCACCTCAAAGGTTGGCATCACGACCAGGTCGGTAACGCCGGGCGCGTTGGGCAATGTCACAAGCTGTGATTGAATGTTGAAGAAGAAATCAATCTGGGTGAAAAACGACCACGCAAGTATCAGCTGGATGACAGCCAGTACCGTCCATGCCAATGGCGACAGGAACATGCTGCGCAGTTCACGCAAGGCGATGCTGATGATCACAGGTTTTCTCCATCACCCAGGGTCAGGTTAACGAAGATCTGTTCCAGTGAATGTTCGTGCGCGACCAGTTTGCATAATCCCCAGTCGTTGTTGACTGCAACGCGTGCCAGCTCATCTGCGGTGGTGCTGATGTTTACGATGAACCGGCCGGCATCCAGCTGCTCGACCTGGTCGATGAGGCCGGAGGCGCGGATTTCATCGACTGACGGTGGTCTGGCAAGCGAGATTTCATATTTGCCGGTGGTCTGTTGTTCGAGCAGGCCTTTCATATCGGATGCGTAAACCAGCCTGCCTTCGTTGATGATCTGCACGCGGTTGCAGACCGATGCCACTTCCGGCAGGATGTGGGTCGACAGGATGATGCCGTGGCTTTTGCCGAGCTCGGTGATCAGATCCCGGATCTCGCGGATCTGGATCGGGTCGAGGCCCACGGTGGGTTCATCCAGTATGATGACCTGCGGCGAGTGCAGGATCGCCTGGGCGATACCCACGCGCTGCTGAAAGCCCTTGGAAAGGTTGCCGATCAGTCGCCTGCCAACGCCAGCCAGTCCGCAACGCTGTTTTGCCAGTGCCACGGCATCCTTGATACCGGCTTTTTTGATGCGTCTGAGCACTGCGCAGTAACGCAGGTACTCATCCACGCTCATTTCCTTGTATAAGGGTGGAACTTCAGGCAGGTAACCCAGCGCGGTTTTTGCGGCACCCGGTTTATCCAGCAGGTCGATACCGTTGATATGAATCTCGCCTTCAGTAGGGGCAAGGTTGCCGCTCAGCATTTGCATGGTGGTGGACTTGCCGGCGCCGTTGGGCCCGAGAAAGCCGAGAATGTCACCGGCGGCCAGCTCGAAACTGATATTGTCCACGGCACAGTAATCGCCGTAATACCGCACCAGGTTGTTAACCGAAATCAGGGCTTGTGAAGACATGCGCGGTATTATTCCTTATTTGAAATAGCATGCAAGTAAAACTTGTTTCACCGCAGAGACGCGGAGACGCAGAGGAAATTTTGTTTGTGTCATCTCGACCGAAGGGAGAGATCTCCCGAGATTCAGGAGATTTCTCCTCGCTATGCTCGTCGAAATGACAGCATGTCGTTGAGAGTTCCAAGCTATTAACAACTCTGCGCCTCTGTGCCTCTGCGGTGAATAATTCTTGTAAAATCCGCCCATGGCATATCTCGGCGTAGACACCGGTGGCACGTTCACCGACTTTTTCCTGTTTGATGAAAACACAGGGCTCGTGTCGATACACAAAGTCCTGTCCACACCGGACGCGCCGGAGCGCGCCATCCTGCAGGGACTGGCCGAGCTCGACATGGACACCACCGGCCTGCTGCTGGTTCACGGCTCGACCGTGGCCACCAACGCGGTGCTTGAAGGCAAGGGCGTGCGCACGGCCTACATCACCAACAAGGGGCTCGCCGATGTGCTCAGTATCGGCCGCCAGGCACGCAAGGAACTGTACAACCTGCAGCCCGAGAAGAAGCCGCCACTCATCCCACCGCAGCTTTGCCTGGAGGTGGACTCGCGGTTGAGCGCGGATGGCGAGGCGCTGGCCACGCTGGACGATGATGGCTTGCAGCACTTGTGCCGCCAGATCGAAGCGCTATCGCCACGGGCGGTGGCCATCAACCTGCTGTTCTCCTTTATCGATGATGCCGAAGAAAAGCGCATTGAATCGGCACTGCAGCAACATAGAGCTGAATCCTTATTTATCAGCCGTTCCTCGGACGTGTTGCCGGAATACAGGGAATACGAGCGTGGCATCGCCACGACACTTAACGCCTATGTCGGGCCGCTGATGCAGGGCTATCTGCAACGACTCGAACAGAAAATCCCGGGGTCCCGCCTCGCGGTGATGCAGAGCTCCGGCGGTATCGCGAGTGCGCATCAGGCCGGGCGATATTCCGTGCAGCTGTTGTTGTCCGGGCCGGCAGGCGGCTTGAAAGGCGCCCAGTTCAGTGCCGCCAAATCCGGGTTTGAGCGCCTGCTGTCATTTGACATGGGTGGCACGTCGACCGATGTGTCGATCATCGACCGCGAGATCGGCCTCACTACCGAAGGCCGAATCGGCGATTACCCGGTGGCGGTGCCCATGGTGGACATGCACACCATCGGTGCCGGCGGTGGTTCGATTGCCCGTGTCGATGCCGGCGGCCTGCTGCTGGTCGGCCCCGAGTCCGCCGGTGCCGATCCCGGCCCCGCCTGTTATGGCAAGGGTGGAAAGCTCGCAGCAGTCACCGACGCCAACGTGGTGCTGGGCCGCCTGCTGCCGGACGCGTTTCTTGGTGGCCGCATGGTGCTCGATAAACAAAAGTCGGAACAGGCCGTTGCCGATGTCGCGCAAGCCCTGGGCATGAGCGTGTTCGAGGCGGCCTCCGGCATCATCGACGTGGTCAACGACCACATGGTGCGTGCGCTGCGGGTGATGTCGGTGCAGCGCGGCGAAAATCCGAAAGACTACACCCTGGTTTCCTTCGGCGGCGCCGGCGGACTACACGTATGCGCGCTGGCCGATGCGCTGCAAATGCAGCATGCACTGGTGCCGGCCAATGCCGGTGTGCTGTCGGCACTGGGCATGCTCGCGGCACAACCCAGCCGCGAGCGTTCTATCACCATCAAGCTGCTGCTCAAGGACTGCAACACGGCTGATATCGAGATGCAATTCAAGCAGCTACATGATATGGCCGAACAGGAACTGCGTGAAATCGCCGGCGACTGCGATATGCAGGCGCAGTACAGCGCTGACCTGCGCTACCGCGGGCAGAGCTATACATTGAACCTGTTGTGGGATACTCTCGAGGACCTCGAGTACGCCTACCACGAGCTGCACGAATCGCAGTACGGCCACCGCATGGACATCGATGTCGAGCTGGTCAATATCCGGCTGCGCCTGCTGGGCGAAAAACCGGCGTTCGATCTTCCCGAATGGCAACCGTCTGCAGAATCCATGGAACGCTATGCATCCGTTCACGGCTTTGATGAACCGGTCAGGGTGCTGTCCCGTGAAGCATTGCGGACTGATCAGTGCATCGACGGGCCGGCATTGGTCACCGAGACCACGTCCACGACGTGGATAGATCAAGGCTGGCGGGCAAGGCTGGACCGGTGGGGGAATATCCTTCTGGATGCGATCAATGAAGAACCAAAGGGGTCAGAGTCGATTGAAATATCCGTTTAAAAGGGGACAGATTTATTTTATTGAGGCAGGATGATTGCGATAAATATATCCGACCCCTTTGGTTTAGGTCGTCAGGTTGCAATGATATATTAAAGAAAGTGATTTTTAAGATAATGCGAGGATTTAAAAAAACATGACAGATAATCAAGATCAGAAGTACGCTTACTATACTAAAGTGGCATGGGCTATCTATGCTCTACTAGCCTTAATCCTTGCCGTTGTATTAGTGTTATTTGTCGCGCAGGATAATGAAGAAAGATTCTTTTATGGTTTCATGACTGTGGCAGGGGCTTACGTTTTTCGTCCAACTGATAGATTCTTTAGCAAGCTTATCTTTAAGTACACTGGTGTTTCTCAAACCACAGAAAAAGAATGATCTGCCGCATACCTGACAAGCCGTTCAAGCGTGACCTCCGCTTCGCACCCCACAGCAGAAACGATAGCGACTCAATCATGTGATCGGGCCTGTCTAACCTGCTGGGTTGACAAAAGATTAACCGAAAAATGACTTGTTATACGTGCTAAAAACTATGATTTTGGCCTCTAAATGGAATGTTCAGGCAAGGCTCTGTTTGTTACTTATTTAGATGTGCGATTTCATGGTTAAAATTGCAGTTTCAAGCGTATATCGCGCTTGTATTTCACAATTAACTTTATCTCAAACAATGGGTTGCGCAGGTCCTCCCCTTTTAGTCTTTAGTTATTCCCGTCCCGATCAATCCAGGCGCAATAAGTTATTCAACTGAAATTTCCTGAGCCGATAGTTAATTGAAAGACTTACGTATTTCCGCGTTCAGATAATCGATATTATTAGAAAATTAGCAAATACTGAAAATAAGCAAGCATTGCGAGAAAACTGTGTTCTGAGCCTGCATGCTCTATAAGTTATGTATCAGGCCATGGGTCGTAGCGTGTTGCCGATGACAGTCATCGGCTCTGCCAATCAGGCGGTATACAAGACGACCAGCATCATGGCGAATAGCAGTTTTGTTGAATAATGGTGTGTGCTTGTTATGAAAACCTTCCTCAAAGTTTTTGCCGGTATTATTTTGCTGCTTGTTATTGCAGTAGCCGGTTTTGTTTATACCTTCGACGCCAATAATTACAAAGAAGAAATCGCCGATCTGATTGAGTCCGTTACCGATCGACCCATCAGTATCGCGGGTGACATGGATATATCGCTTTACCCTTGGATAGGAATAAAAATCAATGACGTGACCATTGGAAACTCTGCCGGTTTCAGTGATAAGACCTTCGCTACCATCGGTCAGTTTGACGTCAGGGTAAAAATGCTACCCCTGCTGCAAAATCGGCTCGAAATCGACAGGCTGGTGTTGCACCGATTGGCGCTTGAGCTGGAAATGAATGCTGCAGGTAAAAACAACTGGTCAAGCTTTGCTGGTGTAGCTGAAAACGAAAACGCTGAACCGGGGTCTGGCCTGGCCGGGATGACTATCGGTGGTATCGATCTGGCAGACTCCAGGATTACATGGATGGATGTTAATACTGGTAAACAACTTGTATTTTCAAATTTGAGCCTTAGCACGCAGGCTATCAGTAAAGGTCAGCCCTTGCCGGTTGAACTAAAAGCTTTTGTTCAAAGCAATCAGCCCGAGTGGCAGGCCGCGGTTAATGCAAAAACCAGGCTTGAGTTTAATCTCGACTCGGCGGTTTTTGATGCGAAAGATCTCAAGCTTACGGTCAAAGCCCTGTTACCGGACACCGAGATGGAAAAAGTCACTCTGGCAATGGTTGCTGACAGCAAAATTAATTTGCAGACACGTTCGGCGAAGTTGAACAATGCCAGAATTGGTGTTTTAGGCCTGGTGATGGGCGGCACATTTGATGTTGAAAATATTTTTTCTGTTCCGCTTATTCAGGGTCCGGTGAAAGTAAAAACTTTCGAAGCGGGTAAGCTGGCAAAGCGTCTCAATTACGATATCCCGCAGATGGCCAATACGCAGAGCCTGAAAAACATCACATTGACGGCATTGTTCAAAACGGACTTCGATACGGTTTATATGGACAATATTTCTGCAAATGTGGACCAGAGCAAGGTGGAAGGCTTTGTGCATATTACGGGACTGTCTAACCCCGTCGTTCGTTATGAACTGAAGGCGGACAGGATCAATCTGGATGACTACCGGCTTGTCGGTAACGAGCTTGAGCAGGATGGAATGCCTCTTCCGCTGGATTTTATCAGGGCAGCTGAAGTTGAAGGCGTGCTTGATGTTGAAACCGTTACGGCAGGCGATACCGAGTTACAAAAGGTTCATATTGCATCGAACATCAATAATGATATTTTCAATGCCAACCCGATGACGATGCTGGTGAGCGAAGGCGAGGTGAAAGCCGCAATGCGGCTCGATGCGCGTGAGACGCCTGCAGTTTCATTTGTTGCCGAAGCAAGGCAAATGGATGCAAGTGCCACGATCAATCCGTTATTAACAAATATCCTGGGTGATAAAGCCCCGGCACTGAGCGGGCGGGTGGATGCCGATGCAAATCTGAGTGCGACAGGTTCGAGCGCGACCGCTCTCAAGACATCGGCACAGGGAACCATAAAGGTGAATATGGACAAGGCGATCGTCAAGGGTATTGATTTTGATCATGCTTCCTATGACGTTGTGGCTGATTATGCAGAAAGGAACGACTTCAGGGTGAGCCGCACGTTCAACGTAGAGTATGATCCGGACAGGGCGACAGAGTTTGACAAGCTGCACGCCACATTCAGGGTGTCAAAAGGCAAGCTGATCAACAGCGATCTGTTGCTGGAATCTGAGACAGTCAATGTAACCGGTACCGGAAGCCTCGATTTTATCAACGGCAAGCTGGATTACCGTCCTGTTGTTGATATGAAAGTTGCGAGTACGGTGAATGTGCGCGATAAATTAAGAGATCATCCGATGGAATATCAAGCGCTTGGTTCATGGGGTGAAATTACCACTGAATTTGACGTTAAGCGTTACGATCTTCACATGGGCCGGTTAATGATCCAGGAAGCCAAGGCAAACAGAAACAGGCGTATAAACAGCCAGTCTGAGAACTCGTGGCAAAACGCGGTGAGCAAATAGAATAAAGAGAAAAGAACAGGGCCGGCATTGTTGCGGGCCCAACTGCACTTCATCGGTATTTATATACCGCTCATCGGCCGGCATCGGCCTATTTAAGTATATCATTAATATTAGACTATTCTAATACTGAGAATAGTCTCAATCATAAATGTGTTGAAAGCCTGCCTGCGGATGTGCGCTGACCGTGAAGAATATGCA
>Ga0209536_100006602_pt1 | contig 17683 bp, 12 predicted proteins | sample DeeMarSeWOR28_12_FD_187461 | JGI IMG/M metagenome (GOLD analysis project Ga0209536, IMG submission 187461) | Marine sediment microbial communities from White Oak River estuary, North Carolina - WOR-2-8_12 (SPAdes) (version 2) | ecosystem: Environmental > Aquatic > Marine > Intertidal zone >... | reverse complement strand
TGCTTCATCCAGCCATCCTGGTGGTGATGCTGTTGCCCGCCGTTGCTGCGTTGCTCTTGTGGGCGGGGATATCCTGGTGGTTCTGGGACAGCTGGACCAGCGGCATTGAATCGCTGCTGCTGGGCATCGGTAGTGACGGTTGGATGGCCAGGTTGGACGTTTCCCGCTTCACCGGCTTTGCCGCCGGGTTGATCCTGCTGTTGCTCATTGCTCCCGCGACGATGGCAACGGCAATGCTGATCTCGGCTGTTTTCGCAATGCCAATGCTCGTTGCGCATGTGTCGCGGCGTGACTTCCCGGGCCTGGAGCGAAGAAGCGGGGGCACGTTCATCGGCGGCATCTTCAACGCCGTGGTCGCCATTTTCGCGTTTGGACTGCTGTGGATCGCGACCTTGCCCTTGTGGCTGCTTCTCGGCCCGCTCGCAGTGGTGATTCCCTGGGCGCTGTCGGCCTACCTGAATCAAAGACTGTTCCGTTACGATGCTCTTGCCGAACACGCCGATGCGCAGGAGATGCAGCGCGTATTCTCCGAGCGCTTTTCTGACTTGTTCGTTCTCGGCCTGGCGACGGGCCTGCTCTACTTTATTCCGCTGATCAATCTGGTCGCGCCGGTTTTCTCGGCGCTTGCGTTCACCTGCCTGTGCTTGAGTGAGCTGGCACGGATCCGCGAGGGGCAGGGTAATGCCGGTGGCTCGGTTGCGTGATCCCCTGGCCGCGCTTCGTGCCGTGCTATTCGTCGATTCGAACGGACCGCGAGCGCGAAGCGGCGCATGGCCGTCGCGCTCACCGGCGGCAGGCTAGCCGATACGTTCGTAAATTGCGGCAATCCCCTGGCCGCCTCCGATGCACATGGTGGCAAGCGCATACTTGCCGCCAATTCGCTGCAGTTCGTACAGCGCCTTGACACTGATGATGCAGCCGGTGGCGCCAACCGGATGCCCGAGTGCAACAGCGCCGCCGTTCGGGTTGGTTTTCGCCGGATCGAAACCCAGGTCCTTGGCGACGGCGCATGCCTGTGCCGCGAATGCCTCATTGGATTCGATGACATCCATGTCGCCGACTTTCAATCCGGCTTTGCCCATCGCCATTTTCACTGCGGGTATCGGGCCCAGCCCCATTAATTCCGGCTCGACGCCGCCATGTCCGTAGGCAACAAGCCTGGCCAGCGGTTGAATGCCGCGTTTTTCAGCAGTACTGCGCTCCATCAGCACCATGGCAGCAGCGCCGTCATTGATGCCGGAGGCGTTGCCGGCGGTCACCGTGCCGTCTTTCTTGAACACGGCGCGCAGCTTGGCAAGATTTTCCTCGGTAACATCGCTTCGAACGTGCTCATCGGTGTTGAACACGCGTGTCGCCTTGCGCTCCTTGATTTCGATGGGCAGGATCTGATCGGTAAACCAACCCTTTGCAATGGCGTTTGCGGCGCGGCGGTGTGATTCGAGTGAAAAAGCGTCTTGCTCGTCGCGCGTAAGGCCGTATTTTTTTGCCACGTTCTCCGCGGTCACGCCCATGTGCATGCCTTCGAACGGGTCCGACAGCGCGCCGAGCAACACATCGACGAGTGCCTGGTCCCCCATTTTGGTTCCCCAGCGTGCCGTCGGCAGCCAGTAGTTCGAGCGGCTCATCGATTCGGCCCCGCCCGCAACGGCGATGTCGGCATCGCCCAATGCGATGATCTGCGCGGCGCTGACAATTGCCTGCAATCCGCTGCCGCAAAGCCGGTTCAACGTCATTGCCGGCACTTCCTTGGGAATGCCTCCGTTCATCGCGGCAACGCGCGACAGGTACATGTCTTTCGATTCGGTGTGAATGACGTTACCGAAAACCACGTGGCCGACTTCCGCTCCGGCCACGCCGGCGCGAGACAATGCCTCTGTGATGCAGCGCGCTGCCAGGTCGGTCGGTGCGAAGTCCTTCAGTGACCCGCCGTAGTCCCCGATTGCGGTGCGCACGCCCGATGCCACCACAACTTCACGTATTTTGCTCATTGCCGCATACCTCCCGTTATCGGTTTTTATTGCCCGAGCACCTTGCGCCCGGACGTGTGCCTGCCGGTCGGGCGCTCAATGGCGCCGGTGTCTGGTCCGTGATTCAGCGCTCGACTGCCAGCGCCACGCCCATGCCGCCGCCGATGCACAACGATGCGAGGCCTTTTTTGGCGTCGCGCTTGATCATTTCGTGCAACAAGGTAACCAGAACCCGGCACCCGGAAGCACCGATCGGGTGGCCAAGTGCAATGGCGCCGCCGTTGACGTTCACCTTCGAAGTGTCCCAGCCCATGTCACGGTTTACCGCGATTGCCTGCGCGGCAAACGCTTCGTTGATTTCGAGCAGGTCGAGGTCATCGACTGTCCAGCCCGCTTTCTTCAGGCACAATTTACTCGCCGGAATCGGCCCGGTCCCCATGATGCTGGGATCAACGCCCGCGGAAGAATAGGCCTTGATGTGCGCGAGCGGCGTGAGGCCCAGTTCCTTCGCCCTGGTTGCCGACATCATCATGACAGCGGCGGCGCCGTCGTTGATCCCCGATGCGTTGCCGGCCGTGACCGTACCGTCTTTCTGGAATGCCGGTTTCAGGCCGCCAAGCGATTCCGCAGTCGTGCCGTGGCGCGGAAATTCGTCCGTGTCGAACACCACGTCGCCCTTGCGCGTGGAGATGGTAAATGGCGTTATCTCGTCCTTGAATCGATCCGCTTTTTGCGCGGCTTCGGCTTTCTGTTGTGAAGCGGCGGCAAATGCGTCCTGATCTTCACGTGACACCCCCCACTTCTTCGCGACGTTTTCGGCGGTAACACCCATGTGATACTGGTTATAGACGTCCCACAAGCCGTCGACGATCATCGTGTCGATCAGTTTGCCGTCTCCCATGCGAATACCGTCGCGGGCACCGAAAAGTGCGTGAGGTGCCGCGCTCATGTTTTCCTGCCCGCCCGCGATCACACAGTCGGCGTCGCCAGCCTTGATCGCCTGAGCGGCGAGGTGTGTTGCTTTCAGGCCCGAGCCGCACACCTTGTTGATCGTGATGGCCGGCGTCATATGCGGCACGCCGGCCTTGATCGCAGCTTGCCGGGCGGGATTTTGTCCGGCACCGGCGGCAAGCACCTGGCCAAGAATCACTTCCGAGACCTGGTCGCCCGGCACACCGGTGCGCGCGAGCAGTTCCCTGACGATGTGTGCACCCAGTTCTGGTGCAGGCGTCTTGGCCAGCGTTCCACCGAATTTTCCGATCGCCGTGCGCAGGGCAGCGACAATGACTACGTCGTTCATGGTTGATTCTCCTGACTGGTGCGTGATGGCCTCCGCTACCTGACGGCAGCAGAGGGTTCTGCGTCGCCGCATACGGCGCGCAAAAAAACGTAGGGGAGTTTACGCCTGTCAGTGCGTTGCTGTCGACCTCAATACTGCATCGCATGAACCGTAAAAGATAGAAGAAACAGCAAGATGTTGGATTTCTGCTGCAATTGCACGGCTCGCTGCGATACGGTTCGCGAATACGCGGTTGGCGAAAAACCGGTGTAGGCCTAGCTGTTTTCCTGGGTGAACTTGATGATTCTGCGCCGGTCCCGCTTGCTCGGGCGCCCCTTTGAAAAAACAGGTGCCGCGTGGCGCTCCGCCTTGCGCTGCAGGGCCAGTTCCTCACGCGCCAGTCGGCTCTGTTCGCTTTCGTCGTAGAGCTTCTGCGCCTCGCTCGCCGGGCCGCGTTTTTCTGACACTGCCGCGACAGTCACAGCCCACTCGTAGGGTTCCGTGCGCACCACTAGCCTGTCGCCCGCTTTCACAGGTTTTGCGGGTTTGACCCGTGCACCGTTGAGTTGCACCTTTCCGCCAGCCACCGCGGTGGCTGCGAGCGCTCTGGTCTTGAAGAAACGCGCGGCCCACAGCCATTTGTCGAGGCGCACCGGCTTGTCGTCCGCCGTCAAGGCAGCTCCGCTTCGCGCTGAGGGTCTGCGAATGGCTGCGGGCGTCGCCGCGCAAATGCGTACGCCGGATGCATTGGCTTGGCCGCTTGCCTGTGTGCCGCCACCACGTCAGTGCTTGGTCTGCCCGACTGATGTTTGAATGTCGGTCGCAAACACCTGCTCGGCATCTACTGCATCGAATACGTACTGGCGTCCGCAGAATTCACACGCGACCTCGACCTTCCCCTGCTCGTTGAGAATCGAGCGTACTTCTTCACTGCCAAGCAAGCGCAGCATCGACGTCACGCGCTCCCGCGTGCATGAACAGCGGAATGCGGTCGGTCTTTCGTCGAACAGCCTGATGTCCTCCTGATGATAGAGCCGGTGGATGATATTGCGCGCCGGCAGGTCCAGTAGCTCGCGCTTGGTGATGGTTTCACCTATCTTCGTGGCGCGGTTCCAGGCGTCGGGATCATGGTCCGGATGTCCCGGCAGCCGTTGCAGCAGCAGTCCTCCCGCTTTTGCGGTATCGCTCGCGAGCCACAAACGGGTGTCGAGTTGTTCTGATTTGGCCATGTAGTGTTCAAGCACTTCGGCTACGGTTTCCCCTTCGAGCGCAACGACCCCCTGATAGGCTTGCTTGCCTGACTCCGGGGCAATGGTGATGACGAACTTTCCGTTTCCCAGCAGTTGGCGGATACCGCCTGCCGGGACTTCGCCCTCCCATTTGGCGGTCGCGCGCAGCGTATGCTCGCTGGTAGCTTCAACCACGAGCAGCCGGACAGGACCGTCTCCCTGCATTTGCATGATGAGAGCGCCCTCGAATTTCAGTGTTGCCGAGAGCAGGGCGCCGGCAGCCATCATTTCCCCCAGCAGGGCTTCGAGAGGTTGCGGGTAATCGCGCCGCTCGAGCACGGCGCGCCAGGTTGCATCCAGCTGCACGATCTCTCCTCGTACCGGTGTGCCCTCCAGAAGGAATCGTTGAAGCGAATCACTCATGCGCTAGTACGCCTTGCCAATGTCATTCAAAGATCAGTCGGAGTTTCGAAATTCGCTGCGGTTCCACAATTGCGTCGGGACGGATAACCGGCCTCAGCCCCCTGTGCGCGCGTACAGGCGGAAACGCTCGTGCCGGTCGCCGGGACGGCCACCTTCCCAGAGAAGCTGCCATGGTGCGTCGATGACGTTGCCGTCTTCCCAGCGATCCTGCGTGATGAGCAGGTCACAGCTTTGCTCAGGGCTGCGGCGATAGATGCGAGTGGTAACGATGCCGCCAAAGTAATCGAGCATGGCGCGTTGCGCATTACCGACATCCTGGCTGATGACGCACTTGTACTCTTCCGGCATGTGGGCGCTCAACTCGACGACCATAGATCGGTAGGTCTTGCGTGCATCGATCCAGTGGAACAGAAGCAACACCGCCAGAGTCCATCCCACGGTGATGCCGGCAGCCCACAGGATGAACGGGCGCTCGGCCGAGCGCTTGACATTGAATACCAGAACGAACCAGACGAGGGTCACCGCGATGCCGGCGAGAATGGCCAATATCCGTCCCTCGGGCTGGTACTCCGGCTGCAGCCTGAATATATGTTCGGCGAGTCGCGTCGGGAAGCCGAACTGGGCGGCGCTGAAATAGACCCAGGCCACCAACGAGAACACGGTGGCCACCATGATGCTGAACCAGTAATAGGCGTTGATCGCGCCTCGCGGCAAGCGGGTGATTGCGATCGATGCCAGCAATGCCAGTGGCAGCAGCATCGGCATCGCCATTACATCCCGTCCTTCAGCGGCGAGAGACAGATAGGCCAGGATGGCGACAAAGCTGACCAGGGGTAGCTGCACTTCCCGTTTGGACAGGCCTTGTTTCCCTTCGATCCAGAGAGACCACAGGGCAAACGGCCACACCGGCCAGGTAAACCAGGGCAACACGCTCAGAAAATAGAGGTTGGATTCGTGCTCCTGAAACACGAGCATCCCGCGCAGATCCAGTGCGGTTTGTGCGAGCCACTGCGTCAGCAGCGCGGGTTGTTGGAGGTGCAGTGCCAGTGGCCAGATAATGATCAACGGCGCAGCGACGGCGATTGCAGTCGCCGTACTCTTGAGGAAACGTGCATTACGGTAGCGCGGTGAGACAAATGCCATGCCGACCGCTATTGCAACGAGCATGAGCATGTCCAGTGGCCCGCGCGCCAGAAACATGAAACCAAGTCCAACGCCAAACCAGAGCCCGCCCAGTTGCGAGCGTCTTGGTGCGAGCGCGAGCCCGTAGATACCGACTGCCAACGCCGCGAGCAGCGGGACGGTGCTGATCAGTTGATGACCTCGCACCAGCAGTCCCGCGCTGCCGACGAGCATCAGCGGCGCAATCCACGAATGATTGCCGCCCCACAGCTCACGCGCCGTCAGTCCCACGAACAGCAGCAGAAAGGACAACCAGACCGCAACCGACAGCCTTGCCGCATCGTGCAATGCAAACGGGGGCGATAGCGCCATCATGCCAACAAGAGCGCCGTGGTAGACCAGTGGCGGTGTTTCGAGGAGCGGCGTATCGCCGATTTTCGGCACCAGCCAGTCACCACTCTCATACATACGATAGGCGGCGCCGAAGGTGTAAGCCTCGTCCGATTTCCAGGGATCGTGCCCGACCAAACCAATGAGCACCCAGGTTGCGCACACGGCCAGGGCCAGGCCTCTCGGACTCGCGCTGAGCCAGGTGGCGAAGCGTTCGTTTCGCAGAAGATGTGCCGGGCGCAACATGACGGCTAAGTCGCAGTCCGCATGTCGTCGCCCATCGAGCCCGAAGGGAGGCCCGTCTCCCATGATGCCCGTCGCGGGCAGGCTGGAATCAACATGCCGTTATTTTAGAACCTATCGCGCCAGGTTTCGCGGCCCGGGCACGTTGCGATGGTGATTGCGGCGCCGTTGCCAGCCTCCACGGCCCGGCCAGGCGGTCCGGGCCGGCGCCGAAAACAAAAAAGGCAGCCGTGGCTGCCTTTTGCAAACCGAGTGAACCTGCCGCCGTTATGCGGACACGCCCTTCGATTTGACCCCTGCGCGGGCGTACTTCTGCTTGAAGCGCTCGACGCGTCCCGCAGTGTCGACAATTTTCTGTTTGCCGGTATAGAAGGGATGACACACCGAGCACACTTCAACCGCCAGATCACGCTTGAGTGTGGAGCGCGTCTTGAATGAATTGCCGCAACTGCAGGTTACGTTGACTACCTGATAATTTGGGTGAATGCCTGTTTTCATGGCGTTTCCTTTCGTTTGAGCGGGCGGATTGTGCGCCCGCAATTCGCGAGGGCGGCATTATCCACGTCTGGCGGTCCTTTATCAAGCATGGCGCTTTCGCTGCCCGGTGCAGTGCCTCAGCCCGCTGGACGCGCGGCCTAGCCCTTGCGCATGCTGTCGAAAAATTCCGCGTTGTTCTTCGTTGCTCTCAGCTTGCCCACCAGGAACTCGGTGGCTTCGAGTTCATCCATTGGGTAGAGCAGCTTCCGGAGGATCCAGACTTTCTGGAGGATGTCGGCTTCCAGCAGCAGTTCCTCGCGACGGGTTCCCGAACGGTTGACGTTGATCGACGGGTAGATACGTTTTTCCGCCATACGCCGGTCGAGATGGATCTCCATATTGCCCGTGCCCTTGAATTCCTCGTAGATCACGTCATCCATTCGCGAGCCGGTGTCGATCAGGGCAGTCGCGATGATGGTCAGCGAACCGCCTTCCTCGATGTTGCGGGCAGCGCCGAAAAACCGCTTCGGACGCTGCAATGCATTGGCGTCAACGCCGCCCGTGAGCACTTTTCCGGAAGCCGGCACCACAGTGTTGTATGCCCGCGCCAGGCGGGTTATCGAGTCGAGCAGTATCACCACGTCCTTGCGGTGCTCGACCAGACGCTTGGCTTTCTCCATCACCATCTCGGCAACTTGCACGTGGCGTGTGGCGGGCTCATCGAAGGTCGACGAAACCACCTCACCGCGTACCGAGCGCTGCATTTCCGTGACTTCCTCGGGACGCTCGTCTATCAGCAGCACGATCAGGTACACGTCCGGAAAGTTTGATGCGATCGAATGCGCGATGTGCTGCAGCATGACGGTTTTGCCGCTTTTCGGGCTCGCTACCAGCAGGCCGCGCTGCCCCTTGCCGATCGGTGCAATGATGTCGATGATGCGTCCGGTCAGGTTTTCGTCGGACTTGATGTCCCGTTCCATCGTCAGGTGCTCGGTCGGGAACAGCGGCGTGAGGTTCTCGAACAGGATCTTGTGTTTCGCGTTTTCCGGCTTTTCGTCGTTGACCTTGTCGACCTTGACCAGCGCGAAGTAGCGTTCACCGTCCTTCGGGGTGCGGATTTCCCCTTCTACCGAATCCCCCGTGTGCAAATTGAAGCGCCTGATCTGCGAAGGACTGACATAAATGTCATCGGGCCCGGCCAGATACGACGTGTCGGGCGATCTGAGAAAGCCGAATCCGTCGGGCAGGACTTCGAGGGTGCCGCTGCCAAAAATGCTGTCACCTTTTTTCGCCCTGTTCTTGAGCAGGGCAAAGATGAGATCCTGCTTGCGCAGGCGGTTGGCGTTTTCGACTTCGTTGGCGATCGCCATTTCGACGAGTTCGCTGACGTGAAGGTTTTTCAGATCGGATAGATGCATTTCGGGGTAGGAGTCGTGCCGGGAATGACGACTTGGGAAGAAGAAAGGGAAGTTATTTCAGGCGGCGGGAGAAAAGAGCTTTCAACCGCCCAAGCTGACCGGATGCCTCAAGTTGGTGAATTGGTCGTCTGGGCACCCGGGAATCAGACTGGGGCGAAGCCTAAACGGTTTCAGATGTTACTGTCAATAAAGGCGGTGAGTTGCGATTTGGACAGCGCGCCGACCTTCATGGCTTCGACGTTGCCGTTCTTGAACAGCATCAGGGTCGGGATGCCCCGTATCCCGTATTTGGGCGGCGTGGCCTGGTTGTCATCGATATTGAGTTTGGCGACCTTGAGGCGGCCTTCGTACTCCTGCGCGACCTCGGTCAGTATCGGTGCGATCATCTTGCAAGGGCCGCACCATTCGGCCCAATAGTCGACGAGCACCGGCACTTCGGACTGCAGTACTTCTGATTGAAAGGTGTCATCGCTGACATGGTCGATGTTTCCACTCATTGTTCTGGATTACCTCGGATAAAGATAAAGGATGAAAACGCCTGATTGCGGCTTGGGAGGCGCGGGCTGGATGGCCATAGCATTAGGGAGTAGGACGATATCCTAGCAAAAACCGGGCGCCGGTTGGGAATTTCGGCGCCTTTTCGGGGGGCTGACCTTGCCTCATGCCATGACCCGACGCACGTCTACGGGCCTTCCCCGGTACGGTATGGGCTGCATCGCGACAATCAAGTGCCTGTCCCCGCCAGGGCGTTACCGGGCAGGGCAGGCCGGTAATTCTCTTTTGCTAGAATGCAACCCGTGTTTTTCGCGAGACCGGTCGTTGGCACGCCGGGCTTGGTGGGGCCGGTTTTGCAGGCTGCACAACCCGGATGCCGACTGCCCCAGGGGCGGCTTCGCTGTGTCCAATCAAAGTAAGCAAGGATAGTAATGACTTACGTCGTCGTCGAGAGCTGCATCAAGTGCAAGTACACTGACTGTGTGGATGTGTGTCCGGTTGACTGTTTCCGCGAGGGGCCGAACATGCTGGTGATCGATCCCGATGAGTGCATCGATTGCACCCTGTGTGTGGCCGAATGCCCCGTGGAAGCGATTTATGCCGAGGATGATCTGCCCGAGGATCAGCGTGATTTCCTTGCGATCAATGCAGAGCTTGCCAAGGCGTGGCCCAGCATAACGGAGAAGAAGGACGCCCCCGACGACGCCGATGACTGGAAGGACAAATCCGACAAGCGCAGATTGCTCGAGCGCTGAACCTCCTTGCAGACGAGCCCGGCGTGCCTGAGGCCCGTTTGCTGACACAGGTGGTGGCGCCAGGTGACGGGCTCGCTCACCTCGCGCGTGATCTGCTGGCCGACATCGGCGAAACGGCCCCCGACTTGTCGGGGGCCGTTGTCGTTTTGCCCAATCTGCACGCAGCCGCCGTGCTGGCGCGGGAGATCGGCATGCAAAGCGGCGGGCCGGTCATGCTGCCAGCGCTGACGACCCTTGGGACATGGGCGTCGCAGCAGCCCGTTGCTTGCGAATTGTTGACGGAAGTAGTGCGCGAGGCGGCAGTATTCGACGCGTTGCGCGCCCGCAAGTGGCTCGATGCGACGAACCTTTGGCCCCTTGCCGGCGAATTGTCCCGCCTGTTCGATGAACTTACCCGATTCGAAATTGCCTTGCCGGAATCGATTCAGGCATTCGAGCAGGCACTGGAGCGCGCCTACCAGACAAAGGCGGGCGAGGCCATGCAGTTCGAGGCGCGGCTGGTTTACGAGCTGTGGCGCGCCTCCTTGCAGCCGCACAAAGGGGTTCTTGATGCTGCCGGCGTCTATCAACTGCAGCTCGCGCACATCGCGCGGCAGGCTGCTTGTCCGTTATATGCAATCGGCCTTCCCGCACTGATACCGTGCGAGCGGGTTTTTTTCGAAAGCTATGCCGCACGCATGCCGGTCAAGATGTATCAGGTTTCCGGCAAAGCCGCGGGAGCCTCGAAAGCAGCGCGTTTCTACGCACAGACCTGGCCGGCATTTGAAGACGAAGAGATCGTGCTGCGTGAGCGCGCTTCAGCATTCGCGCGCCCGGTGCCCGACAGTCCCGTTGCCGGTCGACTGGGTTTGTACGGTGCGTCGAGTCTTGAACACGAAGCGCGCGCGGCGGAAACCCAGGTCCGGATGTGGTTGAAGCAGGGTTGCAGGAAGGTCGCTGTCGTCGCGCTCGACCGGCTGGTGGCACGCCGGGCGCGTGCTCTGCTGGAGCGGGCCCGGATAATGACCGACGACGAAACGGGCTGGATTTTCTCCACGACTTCCGCCAGTACGGTGGTCATGCGCTGGCTCGATGCCATATCCAGCGGTTTCTATTTCAAGGATTTGCTCGACCTGGTCAAGTCGCCGTTCATCTTTGCCGGCTGGAAGCAAAGACGAGAGGCGGTCTACGAACTGGAACGGGCGATTCGTTCGAATTCGGTAATCGGCGGTCTGGAGCCATGCCGCTCTGCGGTTGAGCGCGGCGCGAGCGGCGAGTTTGCGCACGCTGCAGAGCTTCTGGATCGCGTTGTCGGCGCAGCGCGCCTGCTGCATCGTGATCGACGCCTCGGCCTGCATGAATGGCTGGAGCTTCTGTTTGCCAGTTTGCGGGCGCTCGGTGTTGAAGACGGGCTGCGGGGCGATCCGGCCGGTTTGCAGCTTGTCGATTACCTGCAACGCCTGATGCGCGACCTCGAGGCCAGCCCCGAGCAATTTTCGTTCAGCGAATGGCGCGGCTGGCTCGATCGCCAGCTTGAGCGAGCGGAATTTCGTGATGACGGCGTTACCAGCCCGGTGATTTTTACCCAGCTCTCGCTGACAAGGATGCGAACGTTCGATGCAGTCGTCCTGATCGGCTGCGACGCAGCGCACTTGCCCGGCGCGGACCAGCAAAGCGTGTTGTTTGGCGAGTCGGTGCGGGCGCAACTGGGTTTGCCTGTCGCCGAGGACCGGATAGCGCAGATTGTCGACGACCTGGGCGGGCTGCTTTGCCGCAGCGACCGGGCTCTGGTCACCTGGCAGGAGCTGCGCAACGGCGAGAAGAACCTGCTCAGCCCGTTGTTCGAGCGCATCGAAGTGTTCCATCAGCTGGCCTGGCGCAGTAGCCTGAGGGATGATCGTCTGGCAGGCGAGACGGCCTTGTGGCAGGTTGGCGCACCGGCTCGGGCAGGCTTGCCACCCCCATGCGCACCGCCTGCGCCGGCGGTGGCGCCGCAGCGCGTGCCGGAGCGAATCAGCGCCAGCGCTTACAACAGTCTTGTTGCATGTCCGTACCAGTATTACGGGCGCTATGTTCTTGGGCTGCGCGAACCTGACGAAGTCCGGGAGCAAATGGAGAAGCGTGACTATGGCGAGTACGTGCATCGTATCCTTCGCCGGTTTCATGAGCGTTTTCCGGTTTGTACGGGCGTAGCGCGCGAGCAGCTCGAGCAGGTGCTCGCAGAAATCAGTGAACGGGTTTTCCGCGAGGCGACCGATGCGAACTATTTGAGTCATGCATGGGCGATTCGCTGGCGTGCGACGATTCGCGTTTACCTGGACTGGCAACTCGAGCGCGAACAGCAGGGCTGGCGCTTTCACGCGGGCGAGAGCAAGCGCGAACTCGCAGTTTCGCTACCCGATGGGGCGACCATCGTGCTCGAAGGTCGGCTTGACCGCATTGATGAACGCGGCGACGGCACGGGCAAGGCTTACGCCGTCATTGACTACAAGACGCGTTCCCCAACGGACCTGCGTCGCAACGCCGGAGAACCCGGAGAGGACGTGCAACTGCCGGTCTACGTATTGTTGCTGGCGGACGATGTGCATGAGGCCGGCTATCTCTCGGTTGATAACGGGCAGGCACTCATGGTCTCGCTGGACGAGGAAGCGCTGGGCGAAACCGGAGAAGCGATGACGCGGTTGCAGAATATTTTTTCGCGGCTGCGGGCAGGTGCGCCGTTGCCCGCCCAGGGAATCGACAGCGCCTGTCAATGGTGTGAATTGCAGGGCCTGTGCCGCAAACAGTACTGGCATGACAGTGACTGAAAGAAGCATGGAACAGCAAATCAGGCAGCTCAATTCAGCCGCCCTGGACCCGGCGCACTCGGCTGTTATCGAGGCATGCGCCGGTTCCGGCAAGACCTGGTTACTGGTTTCGCGAATTGTCCGGGTGTTGCTTGCCGGCGCTCGGCCCTCGGAGATTCTCGCCATCACCTTTACCCGCAAGGCGGCGCAGGAAATGCAGGCGCGCCTGCACGAGTGGTTGCACTTCCTCGCCATTGGCAGCGACACGGAGATCAAACAGTTTCTGCGCGATCGGGAAGTCCCGGAGGGCGAAATCGACGCGGCGCTGCCGCGCGCCAGAGCCCTGTTCGAGACGTTTCTGACCGACCTTCCGGGCATTACGGTGAGCACTTTCCACGGATGGTTCCTGCAACTGCTCAAGCGCGCGCCGCTCGCCGCCGGCTCGGCAAATGGCGCCTCCCTGGTTGACCAGGAATCATCGCTCATCGACGAAGCCTGGGATCAGTTTGCCGACGGCCTGCAGCGTCATCCCGACAGTCAGACCGCTGTGGCGTTGAACTGGTTGCTGGAGAACTACGGGCTGGCGAGCACGCGCTCGCTGCTCACGGCCTTCGTCAACAAGCGCACCGAATGGTGGGCGTTTACACGTGCCAGCGCCGAACCGGTGCAGTTCGTGTTGGAGCAGTTGCGCGGCGCCATGGCGGTATCGCCCGATGAAGATGTCATCGAAACGATGTTCGCTGATCCGTCACTGGGTAAGGCTCTCGATGAATACGCGGATTTGCTCGAACGTAACGAAGTCAAGAGCGATGTGGAACGGGCAGGGGAACTGCGCCGGGCATCCGGCGAAGTGAATGCGGCCCGCCGGTTCGAACTCGTATGGCCGGTCCTGATGACTGGCAGTGGACAACCGCGCGTGCGAAAAGCTACTGATGTGGGCAGGCGACGGCTCGGCGATGACGGTCAGCAGCGTTTATTGTCGCTACACGGGCAGATTGGCAGCGCACTGGAACGCACCCGCGTATTGCTCGATGAGCAGACTGTTTACAGGCTGAATGAAGCGGGGCTTGCGTGCGGTGCGGAATTGCTGATGCGATACGAGTCGATCAAGCGCAATCGGGGCGTCATCGACTACACCGATGTCGAGTGGAGAAGCTGGCTGTTGCTTACCACAAGCGACTATGCCGAATACATGCACTACCGGCTGGATGCGCGCTACCGGCATATCCTTCTCGATGAGTTCCAGGACACCAATCCGCTGCAATGGCAAATCCTCAAAGCCTGGCTGGAGGCATCCGCAGAAGTTGAATCCCGGCCGCGGGTCTTCCTGGTCGGTGATCCGAAACAGTCAATTTACCGCTTCAGACGCGCAGAGCCCCGCTTGTTCGAAGTTGGGCGAAAGTACTTGTGCGAGCGTCATGGCGCCCGCAAGCTGGAGCAAAACGTAACGCGCCGCAACGCGCCGGCGATCGTGTCGGTCGTCAACTCGCTTTTCACGGGCCTGGCGAGCGATTTCAAGAAGCATCAACCGTATCAGGTGTCGTTGCCCGGACGGGTAGAGTTGCTGCCGTTGTTTGACGCTGACAATGCTTCCGGCGCGGGCGGGGATCGTTGGAGGAATCCACTGGATGCTCCGCGCTCCGACGACTCGGATCGCAGGCGGGTTCGCGAAGCGCAGGCACTTGCGCAGCGAATCGGGACGATGGTTGGCCGCTGGCAGATAGCGGACGGCGAGCGGTTGCGTACCTTGCGCTTCGAAGATATCCACATCCTTGTCAGAGCGCGCACGCATCTGGATATCTATGAGCGGGCGCTTCGCGAGGCACAAATTCCGTACATCGGTTCGCGCCAGGGTGGCTTGCTCGATACGCTCGAAGCGTCGGACCTGACCGCCTTGCTGCAATTTCTCGTCGTGCCGTTCGCCGACATACATCTGGCGACGACATTGCGTTCACCCGTGTTCTCCGTCACCGATGATGATCTTCTGGCAATCAGCGCGGCGGACGGTGGAAGCTGGTGGCAGCGTCTATGTGCACTTGTCCGGGAGGGCGGCGCAAGCGAGGCAGTGGTCCGGGCGCAACGCCTGCTGTCGGGCTGGATCGAGGATGCAGACCTGAGGCCGGTGCATGATTTGCTCGATCGCATTTATTTCGAAGCCGATGTCATGCGCCGTTACGAGGCGGCGGTGCCAGTGCCGATGCAAGCCGGGGTGGCGGCAAATTTGCGCGCGTTCATGGAAGTCGCCTTGTCGACCGATTCCGGGCGATACCCGAGCCTACAGGGATTTTTGCACCAACTTGAGAGCATGCGCCGTGCTGCGGCAGAGGAGGCTCCCGATGTCGGCATCATCGCGGAAGGCACTGACGCAGTGAGAATCCTTACAGTGCACGGCGCCAAGGGCCTGGAGGCGCCGGTCGTCTGGCTGCTCGACGCGAATGCCGCCAATGTTCGTACGGACAGCCATGATGTGCTGGTCGACTGGCCGCCAGAGGCCGAAGTGCCCCGGCACTTTTCGTTGTTCAGCCGCAAGAAGGAAAGGGGCGAGAGCAGGGCGCAACTGTTCGAGCAGGATGCCTTGCTGGCCGAACGCGAGAACCTCAATCTCCTGTATGTCGCTCTCACCCGAGCAAGGCAGGTTTTGATCGTCAGCGGTATTGGAACGGCCGATGACGGCGAGAGCTGGTACGGCAAGCTTGCCGCAGCAGTCCACCTGAGCGGCAATCAGGCGTCCAGCCCGGCGCTCGACGTGCCACCCGTATCGGACGTACCGTCGGCTCCGCCCTCGTCCCGGACCGACAGCGCGCCGGCCCCGGTGCAGATGCCGATGAATATCGGCATGCGAACCGATGACCTTGTCGATCCGCGCCGGCGCCACGGGACATTGGTGCATGCCTTGCTGGAACAGGTTGTGCCGCCCGCAAGTGTGACCGACCGTGCTTTTCTGCGCCGTGTGCTGGGTGTTTCCGCGGCCGAGTTCGATGCGCTTTGGGACGCAGTGCAGAGCATCGTTACTGCGCCTTCGTTGTCGCGGTTCTTCGATCCCGGTCGGTACCAGCGCGCGATCAATGAACTGTCTTACGTATCGGAGAACGGGGAATTGCGGCGTATTGACCGGGTCGTTGAGTTTTCCGATGACATCTGGGTTCTCGATTACAAGACCAGTGACGTCGCCGATCAGGATGATCTGGAAGCCGCGGCGAGACCTTACCGCAAGCAACTGGATGAATACTGTGCTGCGGTGTCGAAACTCATGCCGGGAAAAACCGTCAAGTCGGGCCTGATTTTCTCTGGAGGAGAGCTGTTCGAGTTCCGCTAGGCAGCCACCTGCGCTTCTCCAGGCGGGGCGAGCCGCGCCCGCTTGCGTATGACCGTCAGTGTGCGATCAACAAGTGGCGATCAGTAAGTGGCAATCAGTAGTGAGATGGCTACGGCCAGCAGCACTGTCAGGTTCAGCGCGCGTAGTTCGCGATCGCGCAGCGTGCGCATCAGGAACCCCGGGTATTTCGGCGTGCTGACCAGTCGCGCCCGATCCTTTGGTGACGGATTGGTCAGTCTTCGCAGCGCTTCATCACAGTCGAAAGCCCGTGATACGGCTAGCCGGGTATTCGCATCGACAGCCGTGGTTGCCGCCCGCGGGCGCAGTCTTTTCATTGTCGACGCTGTTACGCCGGTTTGCCCCGCAACTCTGTTGTCTTTCGCCGGGCTTGCGGTGCCCTCGCCGTCAGGCGTACTGGCGTTCGCGCCCGGTTGCGTGCCCTGAACGGCGGTCGTGTCCGGCGATTCGTCCGCCCTTTCCTCGATGCCATGCAGTTCGGTCAGGCATGTTCGCAAGTCAACGGCGAGTCGATACGCATCCTGGTAGCGCGCATCGGGGTCTTTCTCCAGCGCTTTCGCCACCACAAGATCCAGCATGGCCGGCACTTGCCTGTTGATGTAGCTCGGCGGCACCGGCCGCATGTCGACGACGTTGTAAATGACTTCGGAAGGGTCGTCTCCGGCGTATAACTTTGACCCCGTCAGCATCTCGTAGAGCACGGTTCCGAGGGAGAAAATGTCTGAGCGGTGGTCTGTCGGCCGGCCCGATACCTGTTCGGGTGACATGTAGCGCGGCGTTCCGAGCATGACGCCGGTTTGCGTCTTCAGGTCGGACTGAAGCATGCGTGCAATTCCGAAATCCATGAGCTTGATGCGATCCTCGCCAACGATCATGATGTTCGGGGGTTTGATGTCGCGGTGGACCACGCCACGATCATGCGCAAATGCCAGCGCATCTGCTATTTGCGATGCCACACCCAGTGTCTCGGCCACTGTGAACCGCCGTTTGCTGGCCCGTTCCGCGAGATCAACGCCTTCGAGTAATTCCATCGCCATGTAGAGCATTTCGCCTTCACGGCCGACGTCGTAAATGGTGACGATGCCGGGGTGGGACAGGCGTCCGGCTGCACGCGCTTCCTGGTTGAACCGGCCTTCGTACTCCTGGCGGTCTTGCTCGTCGACTGGCATGAAAATGGTCTTGATCGCCAATGGCCGGTCCAGCACCGGGTCTTCGGCCTTGTAGACAATTCCCATTGCACCGCGGCCAAGTTCGTCGATGATGCGGTAACGGCCCAGTTTCCTGACCGAGTTCTCAGCCATGTCAGTGCTCTCGACCCTGCAGCATTTCGCGAAGCCGTCCACCAAACCCCATTCTCTCGTTCAACAGCGTAAGTCCTAACTCATTTCATAGGGGCTTAATTGAATGATTTAAGATACCCGACGAAACGTTGTGCATTTTATCACGCAATTTTATATTTGATTGTGAAGAAAATATGAAAACGAGTTTCATATTGAAGGTTAACCTTTGGTTGGACGTTGAAGCTGAGTTTTGAGTTCCAATAATAGTTGATAGAGCGACCCAAGCAACCAACTGGGTTGTATTTAAAAAGCAGTGATGAAAATCTGGGGAACAGGCGAAACCGATTAGATTTACCCCAAACTTGATCTGCGCTTGCAAATTTTAAGATTAAAGTCGAAATTTTGTGACATTAGTCACAATAAATCGATACAAGTCTGAATATAATGTAAACAGATGGTAACCACTTAGCCTGGGAGGGTAGGGGGTGTGTGTTTGGGGGGTGCAC
>Ga0209536_100006601_pt1 | contig 17684 bp, 13 predicted proteins | sample DeeMarSeWOR28_12_FD_187461 | JGI IMG/M metagenome (GOLD analysis project Ga0209536, IMG submission 187461) | Marine sediment microbial communities from White Oak River estuary, North Carolina - WOR-2-8_12 (SPAdes) (version 2) | ecosystem: Environmental > Aquatic > Marine > Intertidal zone >... | reverse complement strand
CATATTTTTCGACGGTCTTGAGGTCTTTTTGAATCGGCTGAACCACCGGCAAAAATTCTGAACCCAGCAAAAAAGCCTTGGGCTGGCAAATTTTAGCCGCATACAGAACATCCTGACCCACAAACCGAAAATTAAGCGGCACCACAATCGCGCCGAGTTTGATGATGGCATAATAGGTGATAATCCATTCCAGAGAATTGTTCTGCAAGTGCATCACAAAGTCGCCGTCTTTAATTCCCAGTTCCCTGGACAAATAATTGGCCGCCTTGTTAATCGCGTCATTAAACTCGCGCCAGGTGAGGGTTCTTCTCAAGTTTTGCGAAGGCGTTCTTTCGATCAGGCATACTTTATCGGGCAAATGGCGGGCATGGATCGCGGCATAGCTGGCGTAATTCATTGTTATCCTCCTTTATTTACTAAACTTGTCCCTGAGTTTGCGGTGAAGTATTTTGCCGGTCGGCGTGCGCGGCATCTCATCTTCTTCTATGAATATGACCTCTTTCGGGCGCTTGTATCCGGCGATCTGCCCCCGGCAGCAGTCTTTAATCATTTCCTCGGTGATGTCTTCCGGACGCAGGCCGCCTTTTTTGATCACGACGGCCGTCACCTTTTCGCCCCATTTATCGTCCGGCAGCCCGATTACGGCGCAGTCCAATACACACTCGTGACTGCCGACGATTTCCTCGATCTCACTGGGATAGACATTCTCGCCGCCGGTGATGATCATGTTTTTTTTGCGGTCGACCAGGTAATAAAAGCCGTCTTCGTCCCGCCGGGCCAGATCACCGGCGGAAAACAGGCCCTGTTTAAACGATTCAGCGGTTTGCTCCGGCAGCTTGTAATATTCGTCAAACAGGGTGGGGCCGCGGGAGTACAATTCGCCGATTTCACCGTCCGGGACTTCGTTGCCGTCTTCATCCAGTATTTTAATAAAATCGTTGCCAAGCGCTTCGAAGCCGATGGAACCGAGCTTGGTCATCTGGTATTCGGGCTTTAAAATGGTGGCAATGCCGCCTTCGGTGGAACCATAGGCCTCGTAGAGCTCCACACCGGAGAAAAATTCCATCACGGCCTGCTTCATGCTCTTTCTGCCCGGCGCAGACGAACACAGCAGCTTGCGAATCGAACCGACAGCGCGCTGTTTGGCGCTCTCGGGTGCATTTAAGATCAAGGTGTAATGGGTTGGTATGAGCGAAATAAACGTGATTTTATGTTTTTCGATGATCTCCAGCACTTCCTCGGGCTTAAAACCAATGGCCGGGTGGATATAGGCCGAGCCGCCGATATACAGGAAGGTAAAGGTAAAAAATATGGAATTGATGTGGCACAGCGGCATGACATTCAAGCAGACGTCTTTTTCATTGAAGCCGAAATCCACGCTGCAATTCAGGTAATACGCAATATGCGATGCATGCGACCGCAAAACGCCTTTGGGCTTGCCGGTGGTGCCGGACGTGTAAATCAGGATCCAGATATCTTGCGGGTCCACCTGCGCATCGGGTTCATCATCGGCTGCGTCCTTGATGAAATCTTCATATTCACGATAGCCCGCTGCGGCCTGGCCGACCATTACATAGTTCGCCGCAGGAATATTGGCCAGCTTATCGCGGATCGGGCCGACAATATCGGCAAACAGGTCGTGAACGACCAGGGCTTTGGCATCGGAATTGTTAACGATGTATTCAACCTCAGGGCCGGCCAGGCGAAAATTTATCGGTACCATAATGATGCCGGTTTTAGCGGTTGCCAAAAACAGCTCGACGATTTCAATGCAGTTTTCCAAAAATACCGCAACTTTGTCTCCCTTTTCAAGTCCCAGGGCCGTCAAGCTGTGAGCCAGTTGATTGACCCGTCGATTCATGGCCGGATAGGTAAACGATCGATTCCGATCCATCAGGGCCACGGTGTCTTTGAACTTTTTGGCATTTAATTTTTGGATTTGACCTATGTTCATCCAATAGGACATTGGACATTCCTCCCTGCGTGGTGTCGATTTTAATTGAATTTATTGGGTGATACAGATTTCCACCGATAACTTGTTAATGATCTAAAATTTATAAATGATCTAAAATGATCTAAAATTTTGGTATTCTGTCAATTTTATTTTAAACACAGACAGAGCGCAGCGATTCAATAATTTTAGTCATTTTAAATTTTAGTCAATTTAGTCATTTTCTTTTCTACCTTCTCTCCTCCAACTGCTCGATAAACGCTTCCACGTTGGTTTTTGTCTGCTCATCGGACAGCAGGCGCAGATCGTTTAAATCGCCGTGGATCGTCAGACTGGGGATGCCGGATTTTTTCTCCAGCCTCTGGGGCATGCCGTAACGGCAGTTGGAGTTATTGGGACAGGTTTTGGCGTCATGATAGATAATGCCGTCAATTTTGAATAAATCCAGCATGTCCATGATATACTTTTCTTTGGCCTCATCAGACCGCACGATAAATAATTCCGTGTAGGCTTCCGCCATGCTGTTGAAAGGGTCCTCCGGGTTCAGCCTGGAGAAAATCCAGCTGTTGCAATACGTCGAAGCCAGAACATTGGCGTTTAATCCGGCAAATAATTCGGAGTGCGCCCTGAGTCGGCCCCACACCGGCATGCCCTCCCAGTAAAGCCTGAACCGCTCGTCATCGATGGCGCCCTCGCCGTTTTTAATGCGCGCTTCCAACTCTGAAAGCAGTGCTTTAAAGACATCCACCGCTTTTTGGGTGCCGCGGCCGACCACGGCCGGGCCCATCAGGGTTGTGGCATCAAAAAAGGTTAACGGCGAGGGTTGGCTGACAGCCGTTTGCAGCACTTTTTTCCAGAGTTCGGAACATTCCCGCGATCGTGCGACCACCTGTTTCAAATTCTCCAGATCCAGTGATTTGCCGGATATCTTTTCCAGCGAGCCGACCAGCTCCTGCATTTGTTTGGCGATGGAGCCCACCAGTGCATTCGATACCTGGCCGACATTGCGGTGGGTGTAAACGCCGAGCACCGGCGCCTTGAATTGTTCGCCATACCAGGAAAACCAGTCCTGGACATCGCGGCACTGATTCGTATTGAACACCAGGACATCCGGTTTCGGTATTGCGCCAATGCCCTCATAAATTTTAGTCAGGGGTGTCACCCCCTTTATAAAGGCTCCGATATCGGCCGTTAGATAGGAACAGATGTCCGGGGAGTAGCCCAGCGCATTGGCCTCGGGTATCAGGTCGGTTGCCATGCGGGTGGCACCCAGCATGGCGGAGTGGGTTTCCGGAAAGTAAACCAGATATCCCATGGCGCGCAATATTTCCGCCGGCCCGACACTGGTGCACCAGGCAATTTGGGGATTCCCGTTCTCAGATGCGGCATTAAGCTCGTAATAGTAATCCGCCATGAATTTGCTGATGGTCGCGGCGGATTTAAGTTTTTTTCGGATAATTTTTTTTTCTGAATTCATATAGTGCCTAAATTTTCAGCTGGGATAGCTCGCAGCCAGGGCCCGGCTGAGTCTAAGATTAAAAAAAATTAATTATTGATTTTATTTTTGGAGCCGATATTTTTACAAAAACCCTGAACCCTGAACCTTAAACCCTGAACCTCAAAACCTCATGCTGTAGGTGTTATGCTTTATTTTCCGACTTCCGCATTCCGACTTCCAAATTCATTTTTCCATCCCATACAGCGCAGCCCCGATGGCTCCCGTGAACTGGGGCTGTGCGGGGACCAGGATCGGGCGGCCGATAATATCTTCGGTCATTTTAACCAGGTAGGGGTTGTGCGCAACGACCCCGCCGGTCATGACCACTTTTGCGGTTAATGAATCCATTTCCAGCACCCGCTTGGCCATGGAAAAGAAGACCCCCTTCACAATGTCCGGCAATTTTGCGCCCTGCCGGATGTTTTCCAGCACTTCGGTAGCCGAAAAGACCGTGCAGAAGCTTCCCAGCTTGACCATATTCTCCGAGCGGCGCGCCAGAGCGTCCATTTCTTCGAGGGATACATCCAGCCGCATCGCCATCTCTTCCAGAAAAGCGCCGGTTCCGGCCGCACATTTGCGGTTCATTTTAAAATTGGTGCGCAGGCCATTGGCATCCAATTTGATGATTTTGTTGTCCTGGCCGCCGATGTCGATAATGGTGGTTGAATATGGAAAATAGAAAAAACAGCCCTTGGCATGGCAGCCGATTTCAGTTTTGCTGGCTCCGGCATAGACGACATTATTGCGCCCGTATCCGGTTGAAACGGACCCGACAATATCCGATTCCCGCGCTCCGGCCTGGTCCAGGGCAAGTTCCAGACAGGTTTGAGCTGTTGCGGTAAAATCTGTGCCGGATTTTTTTACGGCCCACCCGATTAGATTTTTGCCGGCATCGAGAACCGCCACCTTGGTCCTCGAAGCCCCGACATCGGTGCCGACGAATAGAGTCCTCTGACTCATGGTTTTAGTATAGATGAACGCATTGGGCATTCCTGCTGAGCGTCGATTAGAAGGTGTTATGTTATTAGTTATTGGTTATTCGTTATTAGGCCCTATTCATTGAAATCCCATCATCTTTGCGAAGGATCTTTTTAATCCGCCTGCGGCGGACCACGAAGACACAAAGGCACGAAGTGTAATCAATAAGAATTTATTCTTGGTGTCTTGGTGCCTTTGTGGCTATTCTTTCCCCGATCAATCGGGATCACCGCTGCGTCCCGACCGGTTTATCCGGGTTGGGTTAAGGTCTGCAACCGTGCAGTTTTTTTCAGTCAGTTACGGTAGGCTGCCCGCCCTTTTTTCAAGCAGGTGCCACTGAAAATCGATCAATTCCCGACAGCGCTTTTCCAATAACCAATAACAAATAACGAATAACAATACGCTACTTCGTTTCCAGCCCTTTGACCAGCGTCCACAGGGTGTGATTAAAGGGCGTATCGATGCCGGCCCGCTTGCCATATTGTACAAATTTGCCGTTCATAAAGTCAATTTCAGTCCGGCGATTGGCTTCGATGTCCATGAGCATCGACGGTTTATGATCCCCGGCATTGCCCATATATTCCATTGCGTGCGGGTAAAAGTCCCACCCCACATTGATTTCATTGGCCCGGGCAACCTTCAAGCATTCCTTGACCAGGTTGTCAACCGTCTGGTAAACGATCGGGTCATTCATAACCCCGGACATGGTCAATCCGGTCACCGCGCACACCGGGTTCATGCAGGAATTCAACACCGCTTTGCGCCAGACCATGGAAATAATTTCACCGGTGTGCTCAGTTTGCAAGCCGCATTTGCTGAACGCTTGGGCAATTCCCTCGGCGGCCTGGCTTGACGCGGGGTCAAGCTCCTGGATGTAATGCGGCGGGTGATGGAACGGGATACGCACATGGGCCGGCCCGATAAGCCCGCAGCCATAGTTTACCACCGCTCGCATCACGGGACCTTTGCCCAATATTTTAGACAGCTCCAACTCCGTATCGATGCCGTTTTGCCAACTGACAACGTACATCCCCTCGCGTGCAAATCCCTCGATTGCGGATGCAATCAGCGGCAGCACATGGGCTTTGACGGTAATGATGATCACATCCGGGTCGTGGCCGGCGAGGTCATCGATGGAGGTTATGGTCCGGGTAACTTTTTGCTGCAGGTTTTCGGCACCTTCGATAATAATCCCGGGATCCAATGCGGGCGCCAACAGGTCCGGGACTACATCACAAAGAATAACCTCGTAACCACCCTGGGCCAGAAACGCGGCCACGATACATCCCACCGGCCCGGCACCGACGACGGCAAAGGTTTGGGGATTAAACTCGGATTTGTCATTCATCTTTGGCCCCCCCAAGAAATGAAAAATGTCTATTGAAAAATGAATAATGGAGGAATTCTTTCGTTTTTAATTTAAAAACGAGCCAGCGAAGGAATTCTCCCAATGTTTCTACCATCATAAACGCTTTACTAGTAAAATAAAATAATTTATCCGTCCTGTTTCAAGGTGAAATATATTCCTCAGAATTAAAAAAGCCGCTGTGTTTTATCCACTTCCGAAACCATATTCTCAGGGCGGAAAAATTATGTGGAGAAATTATGCCGCTTCGGCGGCTGCAAAACCGAGGTCAAAGGCCTTGAGGTTCGAATCCAAAAACGCTTTTTTGGTTTTGGTTCGCATGGCTTCCTTAACCTCGTCAACCGACAGCGGCAAAACACCTGTCTGGGTTAACGCGCCAAGCAGAACCATGTTAACACTCAAAGGATTGCCGGCTTGTTTGGCCAATGCCGCTGCATTAAAGGCGATAAGCCTGGCGGTTTTGCTGCGAATCAGATCCTGCATCTCTTTAAGATCCGGGTAAACGCCCTGGCCGATATTTACCGTAAACGGCATCAAGGGGGCCAGGTTGGTAATAACCACCGTGTTGGCATTGCATTTGCCGATAGCCCGCAAGGTTTCGGCCGGTTCGAAACCAACCAGCATGTCGGCCTCCCCGTCGGATATAATGGTGCTTTCAGCATCACCGAAAACCAGTGACGACTCGACCACGCCGCCTCTTTGCGCCATGCCATGAATTTCACTCATGTGCAGCGGAATACCCGTAAGCAGGGCCGCTTCACCGAGCACACTGGAAGCCAACAAATTCCCCTGTCCGCCAACAGCCACAATGACTAATCGTTTTGTCTCCATATTTTTTCCTATTGTGTCGTTATGATCGTATGGATCGTTAAAATTTGCGTTAATTGACTAAACCGCTATACAGATTGTCACCGGAAAAAATAATGATTTTTTCCTTTTCCGACTTCCGCATTCCGACTTCCCACTTCCGCTAATGCCCCTGGGCCTGGGCTTCGGTTTTAACCGGGCGAATGGCATTTTCCGGGCAAATTTGAGCGCAGACCGCGCACCCCGTGCACAGATTGGCATCGATCTTTACGCGGTCCTCCCAGATGAAAAACGCCGGGCAGGCCAGAGAATCGATGCAGGTCTTGTGATTTTTGCATTTGTCGCTGACGTGAAACGGTTTGTGTTTGGGTAATTTCAGCGAGTTGGCATACAGGGCACAGATTTCTTCCGATATAATGACCGATATACCTTTGTAGCTGATTGCTTCCTTGATCGCTTCGATACTTTTCTTGACCTTGTAAGGTTTGATGACCGTTACATGCTCTACGCCGATGGCCCGTACGACTTTTTCGATGGATACTCTGCCGTATCCTTCCATATTCAGCTGGCCCATGTCCACACCCGGGTGGGGCTGGTGGCCGGTCATGGCGGTGGTGCCGTTGTCCAGGATAACCAGGGTAAAGTTGTGGTTATTGTAGACGGCGTTGATCAGGCCCGGAATACCGGAATGAAAAAAGGTTGAATCACCGATAAACGAGATGACTTTTTTGTCGTTGACCTGGGAAAACCCACCCGCGGTGCCCACCGAAGATCCCATGCAGATGAGAAAATCCGCCGCTGACAGCGGCGGCAGCAACCCGAGGGTGTAGCAGCCAATGTCCGACGGGAATATGGTGTCCATGCCTTCGGTGGCTTTTTTGACTTCGTGATAGGTGGCGCGATGCGAACACCCCGCGCACAATGTCGGCGGACGCTGGGGAACCGGCGGAACATCGGCAAGATCAATGGCCGCGGGCGGCGTATAGGGCAAGTCGAAGTACTTGGCGATGCATTGCTTTACCTGGGCCGGGTTATATTCGTACAGCCGGGTAAACAGGCCTTCGGTTTTGCCGTTAATGGGCAGGGTCAGTCCGGCTTCCTGGGCAAAGGCTTTGACCGCTTCTTCCATATACGGCTCGCCTTCCTCCACGATCAGCGCTTTTTCGCAATCCTTGAGAAAGTCTTTAATCAGCGCTTCCGGCAAGGGATGGGAAAAACCGATGCGCAGGACTTTGACCTTATCGCCGATGTTCAAATCTTTTAAAGCATCACGGACATAGTTGTAGCTGACCCCGTTGCAGATAATCCCCTGCTGACCGCTGCCGGTGATAAAATTGCTCTTGGACGTCTCGGCCAGCTCCCGCGCGCTGTCATAGTTTTTTAGCAGTTTAACATGCAAATTGCGGGCTACTGCCGGAACGACCACCAGATTCAGCGGGTCCTTGGTGAAATTGCCCTTGGGATTCGGTTTTTTGATTTTGCCCAGGGTTATCACGCCGCTGGAATGATTAATGCGGGTGGTGGTTCTGAATAATACCGGCTCCTGGAGTTCTTCGGAAAGATCAAACGCGTAGGGCAGCATTTCTTTGGCTTCTGCCACGGAGGAGGGCTCAAGCATCGGCAGCCCCGACAGTTTGGCATAATAGCGGTTATCCTGCTCATTCTGGCTGGAGAACATAAAGGGGTCATCGGCCGAGAGGATCACCATTCCGCCTTTAACGCCCACATAAGCCAATGTCATCAGGGCATCCGCTGCCACGTTGACGCCGACGTGTTTCATCACGCACATGCTGCGAACACCGGAATTTGCAGCCGCGGCGGCCACTTCCATGGCGATCTTTTCATTGGTGCAATATTCAAAATAAAGTTCACTTTCCCGGGCCATCTGGAAAAAATTGGTTGAAATTTCCGAAGAGGGGGTTCCCGGGTAGGTGCTGGTAAACGCTACACCCGCTTCAATTGCACCCCGGGCAATGGCCTCATTGCCCAGCAGCAGCATTTTTTCGCCTGGTTTGTCCGTTAATAATTTGTGCATAGTGTGTTCCTTTTCTTTGAGATCTTTGAAAATAAACAGAATGCCTCACTAATTGGCATTTTAGGCAATTTGGGATCGTCAATTTAGGAATTGCGAATTTAAGTATTCAGGAATTGAAGGCCGTCTTCCATTTTTAAATTCTCAATCCCCTAATTCTCATTCCCCAGATTTTTCCCTGGTATAGATAGTCTTGAACCGATCGGGAAATTGCTGCATGCAGCCGGTGCAGCCGTTTTCGTTTTCGGCATTAAACGGCTCCAGATGCACTTCTAGACCGATCTCTTCATAAATTTCCACCATTTCCGTCAGCCGCGGATTATCGTAGGTCGCCTTTTTTTTCCAGCCCTGACTGATGAGTGTTTCTGCGGGAGTCATTTTGACTCTCAATTCCGGGTTAGGGTCTATATTGTTATTTTTTTGAAAAAGCATTTTCGCCACTAAGACACAAAGTCACGAAGATGAATATAAACCCAAGCTTTCACTTTGTGTCTTGGTGCCTTGGTGGCAATTATTTCTTTGCCTCCGGCTCAGGTATTATGCGCCTTTAAATTCAACCCGCCGTCCGATGTTGGACAGTCCCTCCAGCGCATCTGCCGTGGAAAAGATATCGTGCAAAAGTCCAAGTTCTATTGCCACGGCTTCTTCCATGGATTTTCCATCCTGTTGATCAATAATATCATTGCTCAGTTTAAGTGCAACCGGGGCTTTAAAACCAATCACCTTGGAAACTCTGGCCGCCAGTTCCTCCGGTACACCTTGGGGCGGGTCGCCGGCCAGCAGCCTGGCGACATTATCGGCACTGCACACCCGGGCCAAGGGCTTCAATCTGTCCGGGATCTTCCGTTGGCGATATTTATCCGGTTTATCCCCGGCCATTAACTCCTGGACGGCGGAATCAATGTCAGCCGGCATGACCAGTTTTGTGACGATACCAAGCTCGTGGGCATCCTGCGCCGTCATGGTTGAACCGGTGAATACATAATATTTGGCCAGCTCCGGACCAACCATGCGTGCGGTGCGCAGCATTCCACCCAGCCCGGGAAAGATACCGATGCCGGTTTCCGGAAATCCCATGGACCCGGCCGGCGTGGCTATAATCGCCTGGCAGGCCAGGGCCAGTTCGCTGCCGCCGCCCAGAGATAGACCGTCGAGAAGGGCCATGGTCATTTTGGCAGAATTTTCGATTTTGAGCAAAAGCTCGTGGCCTTTGCTGGTAAAATCGTAAATGTCCGATATCTTATCGGCCTTTATTTTTTGGACAAAGTAGCGAATATCCGCACCGGCGACAAAGGCCTTGCCGGCGCCCTGAAAAACAATCGCTTCAACCGCCTCATTTTTTTCAGCCTCTGAAAAGCATTGGTCCAACTGGGCGACCACCTTTGGATTAAGGGCATTCATGGCTTCGGGCCGATTCAGCGTGATGTAGCCGATATTGTCTTTGACTTCCAGGTCCACGAACTTGAATTCAAACGGCCGGCCGAGTTCGTGCTGCCGCGCCAGAACCTGAGGCATCTTGAAATCGTCATATTTTCGGGTAATCGCTTCAACCGCCGCATGGGTTCGATCCACACCGATTTTGTTCATGATTTCAAACGGCCCCATGATCCAGCGCAACCCGATTTTGGCGCCGCGGTCGGTGTCCTCGATCGAGGCCACCCCTTCATCGACCAGGGCGGCCGCCACCCCCAGGCAGACACCGTAAAACCGCTCGACGACGGCCGCAATTTTTGCCTCGTCTGCTTCACCGGCCAGGTCCCAGAGTTCATTTTTTTCCATCTGGGCCTTGAGGATGCCGGCGGTCGCATAAAACGGACCGATTTCATTGCCCAGGGTCGTCGAGGCATGCACGGCAATCGGAATCCCGGTCACATTCATCAGCTCAAACGGCCCCATCCCAATTTTAAAAGCCTGTTTGGCGGCCGCTTCAATGGTGGGAATGTCGGCCAGACCTTCTTCCAGCATGCGGGCGGCTTCATTGAGAAAGGGCACAAAGAAGCGGTTGACCGCAAATCCGGGCGCATCTTTGACGACGATCGCCGTTTTACCGTGCAGCTTGGCAGCCAGCAGCGACTTATCAAGGGTATCCCGGCTGGTGGCCTGGTGGGGAATAACCTCCAGCAGGCGATTTTTGGCCGGATGGAAGAAATAGTGCAGGCCGATAAAGCGATCCGGGCGGGCTGTCTGCTCAGCGAACTCTTTGACATAAAAGCTGGAGGTATTGGTGGCCAGGATCGTTTTTTTCGAGCAGATCTGATCCAGTTTTTTAAACAGGTCCGCCTTGACCTGTTTGTCTTCGAAAACAGCTTCGATCACCAGATCCGCATCGGCTGCGGCCTCAAAGTCGGATGTGCCCGTAATGCGTGATAGTATATCATCGACCTGACCGGGTTTAAAGATTTTGCGCTCCACACCTTCCTGCAGCATCTGCCGGATAATGCCCAGGCCGCGCTCGACATATTCATCCTTGAGGTCGATCATCACGACATTGAGCCCTTCCTGGGCAATTTTTTGGGCAATTCCGCTGCCCATATTGCCGGCGCCGATCACGGCGATTTTATTGATTTGCGACATATACGCTCCCGCTTCATATTGAAGATTGAAGATTTAAGATTGAATATTTGTGGTGTCGCTTCGCTCCGTCTATTCTAATAAAATCGATAGAATCGCTTAAATATTCAATCCGGCTGCGGCATAAATCATGTGCAAACATGAAGTGACTTCAATAAATTATTACTAAAATTTTTGAATATTGAACACTGAAGCCAAACCTAAATTTAAAAATGATAGAATTCCTCAAATATTCATTCTTCAATCTTCAATATTCATTTTCTATCGGTTCTTCCACACCGGTTTGCGTTTTTCTTCGTAGCTGGCGATGCCTTCCAGCGTGTCTTCGGTTTTCATCAGGGTGTTGAGAAACAGGTCGCTGACACCGGCCAGGGCCGGCTCGAAGCTCAGGCCCAGGTGCTGTTTGACCGCCCGCTTATTTAAGCGAATGATCAGCGGGCTGTTGCCCTGGATGTCCTTAATTATTTTTGCGGCGCACTCAGCGAGTTGATCGTCTTCGACCACGTGGGCAATCATGCCCAGGTTGCGGGCTTCTTCAGCGCTGTAAAATTTGCCGGTGGTGCAGATCTCGATGGCCTTGGCCGGGCCAATCAGCTGCGGCAGCCGCATGGCGGCATAGGGCGGAAAAAAACCGACCTTTATCTCGGGCTGCCCGAATTGGGCGCCCCGGCCGGCCACAATAACGTCACAGGCGATGGCCAGCTCCATGCCGCCGCCCAGACAGAAGCCCTGCACGACCGCAATGATCGGCACCTCGAGCTGGTTGCTGAGTTCAAAAATGCGGTTGAACGTTGCGATCATGTCGTCCACTTGATCGGGCTTGTGGTCAGCCACTTCCACGCCGGTACAAAAGTGCTTGCCTTCGGCGTCAATGGCTACGCATTTGAGATCGTCGTCTTTGAGCAATTCCTCAAGCAGGCCATTGAGCTCGTTCATCATTTCAATATTCATCATGTTGAACTTCGGGCGATCGAGCGTGATCCGTGCGACACCGTCAGCCTTATTAAATTTCAGGTTTTTGAGTTCGGTCATGGTTTGTGTCCTTTTCTCTGGTACCCTAATTGAGCAAACTACGTTCCATTCGGTGTTATTTGTTATTCGTTAATCGTTATGCGGAAGGGCTGAGAATCTGATTTTATTTTTCTACCATCAATGACATATAAAAACCGATCTGATTCCTTTAAACCAATAACCAATAACCAATAACCAATAACCAATAACCAATAACCAATAACTTATAACCATCAGCATCCCCTCGGCTCACGCCTTCTGGAATACATAATTCAACTGGCCGTTGGGCAAGGTATTGGCGGCGGTCTTCATCTGCATGCCGACCTTTATATCCTCATCCGGCAGATCGCGGTCGATTCGGCCGAATACCTTATAGTCCCCGTAGTCCAGCAGGGCGATGCTATACGGGACATCATCCTGGAACCCGATCGGGGCATATTCCAGTTTGCTGTAGCTGATCAGTTTGCCGGTGCCGCTGACTTCAAACCATTGCATGTTGTCAGACAGGCACTGATAGCAGTCAGCGCGGGGCGGAAAGAAGACCAGGCCGCAGGTTTTGCAGCGCGTGCCGTTGATCTTGCCATTTTCCAGGTAGTCAACGAAATCATTTATTTTGGTGATGGAAGTAAAGCTGACCGTTCCGAATTTTTTAAACCGATCGTCCACTTCTCTAACTTTGCCCATAGCTTAACTCCTTGGTTATCAATAGATGCATTAGTTTTGAATAACGCTATCACCTTCCCAATATGGTGACATTGCCGTAAAGGCCCACACCGCCGATGTTGTGAACCAGTCCGATTGCCGGATCTTTTACCTGAATATCGCCGGCTTCGCCGCGCAGCTGCAGGACGACGGTCCTGATCTGGGAGCCGCCGGTGGCGCCGATCGGATGGCCTTTGGAGAGCAGCCCGCCGTCTACATTAACCGGAATGCTGCCTTCCTTATAAGTCTCTTTGCTCTGTATCAGTTCTTTTCCTTCACCCGGCTTGGCAAACCCCAGGTCTTCGTAAGCCATCATTTCGGCGATGGTAAAACAATCGTGCACCTCGGCCACGTCAATGTCCCCGGCGCCGACACCTGCCATGGCGTAGGCCTGCTGGCCGGCCTGCTGCGCAACGGTCAGGCCCGTAAACACATCCCGGCCCGCCAGATTGACGCTGGTGGTCGCTGCGCCCAGACCCATGATCCAGACCGGTTTGCGGCATAAGGCTTTGGCCTTTTCTTCGCCGGCGACAATGATACAGGAACTGCCGTCGGCATTGGCACAGCAGTCGCCTACCCGCAGGGGGCTGGCGACCGGGCCGGCCATGCGATTTGCCGGATCGGCAAACATGTCGAACGTAACCGGCTTGCGGTAAACAGCCCGGTCATTGAGCTGTCCGTAGGTGGCCGCCTTGACCCTGATCAAGGCCAGGTCATCCGGCGTGGTGCCGTATTTTTCCATGTGCGCCCTGGCATACATGGCATAGTAAGCCGGCATCATGGTGCCGAACGGGCTTTCCCATTGAATGTCGGCACCACGGCCCATTCGTTCCTGGGACTCCGAGGATGAAATTTCCGACATTTTCTGAAATCCGACAACCGCCACCACATCGTGGAGGCCCGCCTTGACCAGCGAATAGGCCAGCCTGACGCCCATGCTGCTCGATGAGCAAAGGCTTTCCACATAAAACGTGGGTTGCGGGTTGAGGCCCAGATACTCGGCAAAAACACCGGCCGGCGAACGCTGTTTGTCATACTCAGGGGCCGAACAGATTACAGACGCTCCGATATCCCGGGTAGTAATTTGCGCATCCGCCATGGCATCCTTGAATCCATCAAAAGCAAGCTCCCGAATGGACCCCGGATAAGACCTGACGAACGTGCTCTGACCAACACCGATTATTGCTACTTTACCCATTTGAACCTCCAATTGAATATTTTCGATTGAAGATTGAATATTTAAGGTCTGCCTGCGGCGTATCGATTCAAATTATTAATTCATTAAAAAGACCGAGCGAAGCGAGATCAATAAATCTTCAATCTTAAATTTTCAATCTTAAATTAGATATACTGTCCACCGTCGATCTTTATGATTTCCCCGGTAATGTGCTTGGCTTTATCGGATGCCAGAAAGGCAACAAGATTGGCCAGATCCTCCGGCTGCCCCACCCGTTTAAGGGCGCTTTCAGCCATAGCCAGATCAATGATTTTATCCCTGGCTTCTGATTCTTTCAGCATGGCCGTTTCAATCAGGCCGGGGGCCACGGCATTGACGTTGACGCCAAAAGCGCCCAACTCCTTGGCCAGTGCTTTGGTATAGCCGATGATACCGGCTTTGGACGCGGAATAGTTGGTCTGCCCGAATTTGCCGCGCAACCCGTTAATCGAAGTAATATTGATGATTTTGCCGTATTTGCGGTCTTTAAACACCGGTGCAACGTGGCGGGTAAAATTGAAATACCCTTTAAGGTTGACTTCCAGCACCCGATCCCATTGTTCTTCGGTCATTTTCCAGCTGACACCATCCCAGTTCATGCCGGCATTATTGACCAGAATTTCGAGGCTGCCGAACGCTTCCAGGGCAGCGTTTACGACCCGCTCGGCATCGGCAAAAGAGGCGATGTCGCATTGCACCGCCAAGGCTTTGCGGCCCATTTGCCGGATTTCTTCCGCATATTTTTTGGCTTCGGCTTCGTGTTTGCGGTAGGTCAGGCAGATATTGGCGCCTTCGCGTGCCAGTTCAAGGGATGCAGCCGCCCCGATCCCCTGGGAACCGCCGGTTACCAGCGCATTTTTTCCTTCTAGTAGCATAAATCCTCCGTTGTCGGATTTAGTTGATTGGTTTATTGGTTGATTGGTTGATTAGTCTTTGGTCTATGCATAATCCATTTAACGCTTTGCGAACATCCACGGCCAATAATCAATAACGAATAACAAATAACTTTTACCTATTCCTTCGGTTTTGCCAAAACTGCTGCCATAAACTCGGCGTCAAAAGCATCGCCCTGGGCCTGGCGTCGGCGGAATTCGATGAAATCAATCACGTCCTGGCCGGTGATTTTCTTGGTGTTGAATGCGGCGAAGCCGAGATAGGCTTCGGCATTCATGTTGACGGCCAGCCAGTGACGGTTGATGGTTTTGGCCTGGTCCCAGAAAAACTTCTTTTTCAACCGGATGCCTTCCACGCTCTTGATGAGGCAGCCCGGAAACAGGTTGGTGTACGTCCACAGTATTTTGTTGACTTCTGCATCCAGGAGCTCAAAATCCGTTGTGGCATTTTTTACGTACTCGCGGGCCTTTTTGGCCGCTTCACCGCCTTTGAATTCGCCGTAAACGATTTCGCCGTCATCGATATATTTATCGGTAATCACGGCCGGGTTGCGCACCCATTGGCCGTCCTCTTTGATGACCGGCACACATTTGGATATCAGCCCCAGCTGCTTCATTTTGTAGGCACTCCACATCTCGCAGGAAACACAGTTCCACATGGCCAATTCCATCGGCAGCATCCAGGGCAGAAAATCCGAACTGCCGCCGTCCGGCGCGGAGCCATGCCTTGGACCGGCTTGACCGAAAATGGCCAGGTCACTTGAAACTGCCGTATCACACGCCATTCCGATTTCCTGGCCGCCGGCCACCCGCATACCGTTGACCCGGCAGATCGTGGGCTTTTTGCAGTTAAGAATGCCGTCAACCATGGCATTGAAGAGGTCCATGTAAGCGCCGTATTCCTGGGGCCGGCCGGCATAGTACTCGGCATATTCTTTGGTGTTGCCGCCGGTGCAAAAGGCCTTGTCGCCCATGGCCGTAAAGACAGCCGCAACCACCGAAGCGTCAGCCGACGCACGCTGAAAACCGGCAATAACCCCTTTGACCATTTCGGTGGTATAAGAGTTGTATTGTTGAGGGTTGTTTAAGGTGATCCAGGCGGAATAAAGATCATCGATGGGATTCCCTTGACGGTCGAGAATGGGTTTTTTTTCGTAGATCACCCCCGGGGCCTTGTCCGAGAAATGTTCCTCGCCCCACAGAAAGTGGTCCTTGATCCCTGACTCGCGTGGCAACCAGCTTAAATCGGCCATCATACTCTCCTTTTTTTGATAAGATTTTAAAGTTATTTCAGTAGAATATACCTATTTTTGCATCAAATTAACTGTAAAACGCGTGATTTACTTTATAGCTATATATTAGCTACATCGATGTTTAGTCAAGAAAAAAGTAAAAATCCGGATCCGAATTTAAATGGGCGCTCGGTGTCATTCTATCTACAATTAATCGTTGATGTTAACGCACAAGCTGCTGATTAATCGGTTTTCCGCCGGAGGCGGATCAGTGTTCAGGTGTCAGAATCTCTCAACTCGGTTACCGCTTATGATACCTTATTCTAAATACGTGTGGGAGCGGCTTCCAGCCGCGATTTAAGCTTTAGAGCGACTTTGTTTGGTGGCTGGAAGGCGCCCCCAAAAAGATACCCCCGATCCTTAAGCTAACGGCATTGGGACAAAGACTATAAACAAATTGAATGTTTAATATATTTTTTCTATATTCCAGCTAAGTCGAACATGATATGAAAGTACGAAACAGAAAAGAAAATTATTATGCGAAGCATAAATTAATAAATCCGCCGGCTTTTGGAACAAAAACTATTGACCAATTTTTAAAAAACCATATACAACCCTGGAACTGCTATTTACAGAGCGGATTTATTCGGATTTATTAGGAGACTCGTTGTTGAAGCCGCAAAATTTAGCCCAACAGATAATCGATGGCAATCAGCTGGCGGGAGCCCGGCTGATCCGACGGCTGGAAGAAGAGGATAGCGCGGGGATAGAGATGCTCAAATATCTTTATCCCCATACGGGACGGGCATTTGTTACGGGCGTAACCGGACCGCCCGGATCCGGCAAATCAACCCTGGTCAACTGCCTGATCAGTGAATTTCGCAGCCGCAATATGCGAGTCGCGGTTGTGGCGATTGATCCTTCGAGCCCGATATCCGGCGGAGCCCTGCTGGGCGACCGGATCCGGATGCGCCGCCATGCCGAGGACGACGGGGTCTTTATTCGATCGATGGCCACTCGCGGCCACCTCGGCGGGCTGAGTAAAACCACCCGGGAGACGGTGCTGGTTTTCGATGCCATGGGCTATGACATCGTTATTATCGAAACCGTGGGCGTCGGCCAGGATGAGGTCGAAATAGCTCAATTTGCGCATACCACCGCCGTGGTCAGCTTGCCGGGAATGGGGGATGATATACAGGCTATGAAGGCCGGTCTGCTCGAAATCGGGGATCTGTTTATCGTGAATAAGGCCGACCAGCCCGGGGCCGATGATGTTGTCGAGCAGCTGCAAGCCATGCTCGATCTGGCTAACAGATCAGAAAACGATTGGCGTCCCCCGGTGCTGAAAACCGTGGCCGTAAAAAACGAGGGGATTGCGGAACTGGCGGATACCTTTTGGGGGCATCGTCAATTTTTACTCGACAGCG
>Ga0209536_100006600_pt1 | contig 17686 bp, 16 predicted proteins | sample DeeMarSeWOR28_12_FD_187461 | JGI IMG/M metagenome (GOLD analysis project Ga0209536, IMG submission 187461) | Marine sediment microbial communities from White Oak River estuary, North Carolina - WOR-2-8_12 (SPAdes) (version 2) | ecosystem: Environmental > Aquatic > Marine > Intertidal zone >... | reverse complement strand
ACTGCTGGCCGGTGGGCCTTTCTGGGGGATGGTTTCCGATAAAATTTTAAAAACGCGCAAGTGGATCATTTTTCTCAGCCTGATTGCACTGATATTGATTACGTTGGCCTTCGCCTCAATTCAAGCTGCACCGCAATTGGCCGTTTTGGCTATGCTATTTTTCGGATTTGGCTTTTTCTCTGGCGGTGGGCTACTGATGTACCCGCATATCAAGGACCTGATGCCATTGGAGATGGCCGGGGCGGCCATGACCGGCATAAATTTTTTTACCATGGTCGGACCGGCCGTTTTTCTGCAGGGGATCGGGAATCTAATGCAGAGTCTTTATCCGGAAGCTTCGCGCGGGCCCGAAGCATTCCATGCAGCATTTTTGGTGTGTGTGGGGTGTCTGGCTGTTGTGGCGACAATGTATTTTTTTACAAAAGACCAGATACAGGTGCCAAATCTTGATTAGTGAATAATTTCACTGATTCATAATTATGTTGAGCGGTCGAAGTGTTTTTAATATACGCAATTCGCGCCTGGTGGCATTCCCCCGCGGGGGGCAGAAATATTTGTAAAGCCTCCGGCAGCGACAACACATCCGCTAAGATTCATCTCAGGTCAGCCCCGGGCGGGGCTGTCAACGATGATCAAGGGGTTGCAACCATCGCGGCACAGGCGTTGGTAAAGACACCCTGATCCTTGGATTACGCTTCGAGCTGGGTCAGCTGCGTACCAATTCTGGTGACGTAGATATGCGAAAATTCGGAATCCCGGGTGGCTCCGTGCCAGTGCTTTTCGCCGGCAGGAATAATGATCACATCACCGACGGCAACAGTCTTTTCTTCGGTCTCGGTAGCGACAATGCCCTTGCCGGAAGTGATGATCAAAATTTGCTCGTGGTCATGAGAGTGAAATTTGTTGCGAACCCCCTTGCCGAAGTTGACAACACTGCAGCTGTATTCCTGACTTCCAGCAGCAAGGTCCTGGCGGGTTACATCAGAGCCCGTAAAAAGAGGGCTCGTAAAGGCCTCTTTTTTTGTACTTTCCACGTTAGCTATATGCATGTCTGCCTCCTTCACTGATCAAAAAGTTTCAACTTAACATTTACTATATCCCGGAATTATAGAGAACTTCGGGTATCATTGCAACAGCCTGATGGGCCCTCGTGTTCGCCGGTTTTGGCTTGACGCGTAATTGGTTTTCATACATACTCGAGATCAAATTGACCAGCTAATGACAGTATCTTGATCAAATGGAGGCAAAAGGTGCCAGCTTATTCAATCGCCGTCATCCCCGGTGATGGGATCGGAAAGGAAGTCGTGCCGGAAGGCATGCGGGTTCTCGAAGCAGCCGGTCGCCGTTTTGACATCAGTTGCCAGTGGAAGGAATTTCCGTGGAATTGTGAAAATTATAGCCGCACCGGCCGGATGATGCCCGAAGACGCAATCGAACAGCTGCGCGAATTTGATGCCATTTTCCTGGGCGCCGTCGGGTTTCCCGGAGTTCCAGATCATATTTCTCTCTGGGGGCTGTTGATCCCTATTCGCCGGCTTTTGCGCCAATGTGTCAATGTCCGCCCCGTCCGCATGTTAAAAGGCATGGTCTCGCCCTTAAAAAACAGGGGACCGGAAGATATTGATTTTATTATCGTGCGTGAAAACAATGAGGGTGAGTATTCTCAGATCGGCGGCCGACTCTATTCCGGGACCGAAGCGGAGATGGCTGTGCAGGAGTCGGTGTTTACCCAAAAAGGTGTCGACCGGGTCATACGATACGCCTTTGAGCTGGCCGCTACGCGGAAAGAAAAGCACCTTACCTCGGCGACCAAATCCAACGGTATTATTCATACCATGCCCTTCTGGGACGAGCGCTTCAGCCGCATCGCCGGCGAATTTCCGGATGTACGAACCGACCGCTACCATATCGATATTCTGACCGCCAATTTCGTGCTCCACCCTGACTGGTTCGATGTGGTGGTTGGGAGCAATCTTTTTGGCGACATTCTTTCTGACCTGGGGCCTGCTGTAGCGGGCAGCATCGGCATTGCGCCTTCGGCCAATATCAACCCCACCGGAGAGTATCCTTCGATGTTCGAGCCAGTGCATGGCTCGGCGCCCGACATTGCCGGCAGAGGCATAGCCAATCCCATCGCACAGATCTGGTCGGGCGCAATGATGCTGGATCACTTCGGCCATCCGGAGGCGGCATCGGCAATAGAAAATGCCATTGAAACCGTTTTGGAGAGCACGCCATTGAGGACTCCGGACCTGGGCGGCAAAGCGACAACTTCGGAACTCGGTAAGGCTATCGCTGATGCAATTTAGTTCGGGGTGATTCATTTTTTCTGCAACCCCAAAGGCTTGTTTATAGCCAAAGCGCACCAGTGCGAGAAAATAAAATAAAAACCAACCAGAAAATAGATCGCCTAAAATGAAAAAATCAAAAATTTGGATAGGGTTGATTAGCGTTCTCGTTCTGGTGGCCGTCGCGCTGTTATTCAGGTCTGGCAGAAAAAATGCTGCCGGGCCGGAATTCAAAACGGCAGTCGTCAAATTAGGAAAGCTTGAGGCGATTGTGGCCTCCACGGGAACCGTCAATCCCATAAACACCGTTAAGGTGGGTAGTCAAATATCCGGAAACATCCAGGAAATCTATGTTGATTATAACGATATTGTTCAAAAAGACCAGGTTGTTGCCCGAATCGATGCGGCCGTTTATGAAGCCCAGCTGGATCAGGCCAAAGCCCAGTTGATCCTGGCGCAAACGCAGCTGCTGGAAAAACAAAAAGAACAAAATGCCCTTCGCTCGAGTGTTGACAGCGCCAGAGCCAATCTTCAATCGGCAAGGGCATCTTTACGGGAAGCCAGTTTGCAATTCGATCGAATTGCCAAATTGACCGGGACGAAAACCGTTTCACAGTCCACCTATGATGAAATACTGGCCCGGAGAGATACCGCCCAGGGTGCCGTAGAATCGGCCAGAGCCAATGTAAAAGCAACCGAGGCCCAGCTGCAGCGGGCGATCGCCCAGGAAAAAGGTGCCCGGGCCCTGATTGCCGAAAGAGAGGCGGCTTTACAACTGGCTGGTGTCAGGCTCGATTATTGTACGATCCGTTCCCCGATTGATGGCACTGTCATTGAGCGGGCGGTGGATGTCGGTCAAACGGTGGCGGCCTCGCTTCAATCACCGGTTCTTTTCACGATTGCCGAAGATCTAAAAAATATGCAGCTTGAGATCGATGTCAGTGAGGCCGATGTCGGTCAGATTGAGGCGGGCCAGAGCGTTGAGTTTACCGTAGATGCCTTTGCGGAAAAGAAATTCAAAGCCGGTGTAAGGCAAATCAGGAATTCGCCCACCAATATCCAAAATGTCGTTACCTACAAGGTGATTGCCGACGTGGATAATAAATCCGGGCTGCTGCGACCCGGGATGACCGCCAATGTGACCATTATTGTAGCCCATCGGGAAAATGTGCTTACGGTGCCGAATGCCGCGCTCCGATTTCGTCCCCCCGGGGCAATTGGTGAAGACGAGCCCGAAGCGCCGCGCTCGATTAAAGAAAGACCGATCTATGTGAACACGGTCAAGAACCTGGAGCTCGATGAAAAACAGGCAAGCGAATTCGAAAAGATTCTCGAGGATGCCGGGATGAAACTGAAAGATGCCGTTCAGGAAGCATCCGATGATGACGAAAAAAGACAGAGCTTTCGCCTCTTCATGACCCAGGTCTTGACCCGGCTCAGCGCGATCCTGACCGAGCCCCAGCGCGAAAAGCTGCGGGCATATGTTCAAAAGCTCAGAGCCTCCGAGGACAGAAACCGCGGACGCCCGGCCCAGGTGTACGTTGTGGACCCAAGCGGCCGTCCCAAAGCGGTGAAGCTGTTAATCGGCATCACCAATGACAGCGAAACAGAAGTTAAGCCGGGTGCATTAAAGGATGGAGACAGCGTCATTATCGGTCTGGCATCTTTGGCCGGCAGCGGATCTGAGGAATCTACCAACCCGCTGTTACGAATTTTTAGCGGTGGGAGAAACTAACGGATGACCACACCGCTTATTCGGATACAGACGCTTAAAAAGATTTATCCGATGGAGGGGGAGACGGTAATCGCCTTAAACGGAATCGATCTTGAGATACAGTCCGGTGAATTTCTGGCCGTTATGGGCCCTTCGGGTTCGGGCAAGTCTACATTGATGCACATACTGGGGCTTTTAGACAGTCTAACTGAGGGCACCTATGAACTGGAGGGACGGGATGTATCCAATATTTCCCGTGAAATGAGGGCAGACATTCGAAATCAACGGATCGGCTTTGTCTTCCAGACCTTTAATTTATTAGCGCGATCGACAGCACTGGATAATGTCAAACTGCCAATGCTCTACCGCCGTCCCAAAATTGACGGCCTGGATCAAAAGGCGATGAAAGCCCTTCAAACGGTGGGGATAGAAAACCGGGCGTCACATTTGCCCCGCCAGCTCTCCGGGGGCCAGCAGCAGCGGGTTGCTATTGCCAGGGCACTGGTAAACGATCCGGCCCTTTTGCTGGCCGATGAGCCCACCGGAAATCTTGATTCCCGGACCGGCCGTGAAATCATGAATTTACTTCGCTCACTGCATGAACGCGGAATCACGGTGATTATCGTTACCCACGATCCGGAGGTCGGACGCTATGCCAGACGAAGGATCGTGGTCAGGGACGGAATCATCATCCAGGATGAAGAGGATTGAAATGTCGATTTGGATGACAGCCTTGCGCCTGGCGATATCTTCTCTCTGGGCCTATAAAGTCAGAAGCCTGTTGACGATGCTGGGCATCATTATCGGCATCGGGTCGGTCATCGTCATGATCAGCGTCGGCCGCGGCGCCAAGGAAAACATTCAGGAGCAGATCAGCAGTCTGGGTTCCAACATGCTGATGATCTTCTCCGGGTCGACCCGCCAGGGAGGTGTGCGCGGTGGTTTCGGTTCAAAGCCCACATTGAGGGTCAAAGATGCTGAAGCCATTTCCCGGGAATGTCCGGCGGTTGCGGATGTCACCTATTCGATCGTAAGAAATATGCAAATCGTGGCCGGCAATACCAACTGGGGTACGAGTGTTCAGGGTACCACCCCGGAATATCGTTTGGTGCGAAACTGGCCTGTTCAAAACGGTGAATTCATTAACGCCCACCACCTGAAGTCCGCCGCCAGCGTTGTCGTGCTGGGCTCTGCCGTCGCTGATAATCTCTTCGAGTCCCGCGATAATGCCATCGGACAAAAAATACGCATCAACAATTTTCCGTTTCGGATCATCGGGGTGATGAAACCCAAGGGGCGTACGCCCGCCGGAAGAGATCAGGATGATGTTGTCTTCGTTCCCTATACAACGGCCATGCGCAAACTCATGGCAAGCCGCCTTCCCGGTGTTGTGCACTTTATCGGTGTGTCCGCCCAATCCAAGCAACTTGTGCCCGAGGCCAAGCGCGAAGTCGAAGAGCTCCTGAGGCAAAGGCACAATATTTTAACCGCGGCGGAGGACGATTTTACGGTACGCACCCTGGATGAAATTGCGGCCACATCGGAGGAGACCGGCAATATCATGACGCTGTTGCTGACTTCCGTGGCGGCTGTTAGCCTGGTGGTCGGCGGGATCGGCATCATGAACATCATGCTGGTTTCCGTGACCGAAAGAACCCGGGAAATCGGTGTTCGCATGGCCGTCGGGGCGCGGGAAAGAGACGTACTGATACAGTTTTTGGTGGAATCGACCACGATGAGCTTTGCAGGAGGGCTGCTGGGAACGGTACTGGGAATCGGGGCATCGAAGATGATCACCCATCTGGCCAAATGGCCAACGATTATCTCCCTCGATGCCATTCTGTTAGCAACCCTGTTTTCTGCGGCCGTTGGAATTTTTTTCGGTTTTTATCCCGCCAGGAAGGCGTCGCGGTTTGACCCCATTCAGGCGCTGAATTATGAGTAAAGGAGCGGATATGAAGATTTTTATCGTGTATTGCTCACCGGGGGGGTCGACGCGGCACGTGGCGGGCATTATCCGGCAAGAATTTAATCGCCGCGAAACAGAGGTAACGATGATGGATCTGGGCAGCCGGCAGGGCCTGCCGGAAATTGTAGATGCACTGACATCAGCAGGCAAACAGACCTGTCTCTTTATCGGCTCCCCCGTTTATCGCGATGTGGCCATACCGCCGGTTATGCAATTTATTGATGCGCTGCCCGAAATTCCGGGAGCATATGCGGTGCCATTCGTAACCTGGGGTGAAGCCTGCAGCGGCGTAGCGCTGTGGCAGATGAGCGCTGCGCTCATGCAAAAAGGCTTTGCGATTGCCGCAGCGGCTAAGGTCGTGGCGGTGCATTCCATGATGTGGCATGTCTCGGATCCGGCCGGAAAAGGGCATCCGGACAAAGACGACGACCGTCAAATTATGGATTTGGTGGAAACCCTGTTTAAACGTCTTAACGAGGGTAATGTCTCTGCCCTTTCCCTGGGCACCCTGGATTATCAGCCGGCCGAACGTGAAACGGAGATGAAAAATAAAATAAAGGCACCCTGGATGACTGTTCCCAAGAACGTGAACACGGTGGTATGCACTCAATGCGGTATTTGCGAAGAAGAATGCCCCGTGTCGGCTATTGACTTCACTCCGTATCCGCAGTTCGGTCAGAACTGTTTCGACTGCTTTAACTGTATTCGCCTGTGCCCTGAGAATGCTATTGAACCGGCGATTAGCATGGACAAAATCGCACACCATATCCGGCAACGGGTTAAAAATATAAACGAAAAACCGTTAACCCAAATTTTCGTAACCTAAATTTTTGTTTTCAAACGCAATTCTCTTCTTTGGGGACCGACGACGGACAAAAGGCGATGGACTATTAAAATGAACGAAGAAACAATGAAAAAAGCGTTGCGCTACCGGTGGTTGATTTTTTGGATTCTGGCAATGGGCTATATCATGGTTTATTTTCACCGCCTCTGCCCGGCGGTGGTCGCCGAAGATATGCGGCAGGATCTGGCTGCCGGCGGAGGTCTTCTGGGACTTCTGGGGGCGGCCTATTTCTACCCATACGCCCTGATGCAGCTTCCGGCAGGGCTCCTCTCGGACTCATGGGGTCCCAGAAAGACGATTTCCCTTTTTTTCGGTGTTGCCTTTGCCGGGTCGGTAATCCTTGGTATGGCCCCGAATGTATACGTCGCCATTGTGGGTCGCACACTCGTCGGGCTGGGCATCGCCATGCTTTTCGTACCGACCTTAAAAGTACTGGCAGAGTGGTTTCGGGTAAAAGAATTTGCCATGATGACCGGAATCCTAATGGCTATGGGCGGCATCGGGTCTTACACCGCAGCCACTCCTCTGGCCTACATCTCCAATTGGATCGGCTGGCGCCAATCTTTTGTGCTGGTTGGGATATTGACCCTGATTTTAGGCGCGCTGGTTTGGGTATTGGTGCGCGACCGGCCCGCGGACAAGGGCTGGCTTTCTCCCGCAGATTCAGCGGATGCGGCCAGAGAAACGATTGGCCTGATGCAAGGTGTAAAAATGGTTCTGTCCTTTCCGCGGTTCTGGGCCCTTGCCAGCTGGTTCTTTTTTACCTTCGCCATTTTCTTTTCCTTCATCGGACTTTGGGGGGGGCCCTTCCTGATGCAGATCTATGGCCTGACAAAGACCCAGGCGGGCCATATTTTGTCCATGGCCGCGATCGGCATGATTTTCGGCAGTCCGCTTCTAAGCTATCTGTCAAACAATCTGTTTAAAGCCCGCAAACCGGTATTGATCATATCCAGCATCCTTATACTGATCATCACCGGCCTGCTTTATTTATTCACCCGGAACATTCCTGCTTTTCTGTTTTACATCATCTGTCTGGGACTCGGGATTTTTGCCGGCGCTGCGGTAACAATCGGTTTCACCACGAACAAAGAGCTTTTCCCGGTATCCATCGCCGGCACCGCCACCGGACTGGTGAATTTCTTTCCATTCGCGGGCGGTGCTGTTTTTCAGGTCATTCTGGGGGCGGTGCTGGACAGCCAGGGCCTGACCGCATCCGGCGGCTTTGCCCTGCAGGGGTTCAGATACGCTTTGCTGGTGCTCTTTTTTTGCGGATTGGTGGCCCTGGCCTCAAGCTTCTTTCTCAAGGAGACGATGCAATAAATCCCGCCTTCTTCCATGCCCGGCCGGGAACACGGCCATTAATTGCTAGATGCATTTTTTCGGAAAGCGTTTAGTAGAGTCCGTGCAATATATAAAAATATAAAATACTGACCCCGAGGAGAACAAGACATGGCAGCCATAAATGCCTGTAGACAGAGCTCATGGGTGTGTTGAAGTATTCATTGGATAGGAGAAAACACAGATGCAGGGGAGAAAGCATGACGCCTGCAAAACCAGAGGATAATATCAACATCGTATATGCAGGGAGGAATTGTGCTTCTCCCTGCGAGGTTATCAGCGGTAGTAAAATTGGAAGGGCGCTGCCCACAAATGCGATGACAATCCCGCCGGACAGACCCACCAGAAATGGAAGCGTCACAGCAATCAATACCAATGGAATGTGAAGTTTTACCAGCTCCCGGCTGACTGCCACGGCAGCGTTACTGTCTGTTAAAATTCCTTTAAAAACCAGGATAGCCGCAATCATATATATCATCCTGAGAAGACGGGGGGTGATCAGCAGCTTCAAAATCTGGTCCTTTGGGGTAGCGTTTTGGTGCCAGACCCAGACAATGGCTGCGCAAAGAGCCAGCATTAAACCGGTTTCTTTAGGAACCGCAAAAAATGGAAAAATCGCAGACAAGACCAATCCGATGCCAAGCCCCGGAACAATAACGATCAGAACAGGCACGAGCTCCTTGATAAAGGGCCAGATGGATGCGCGCTGGTTGCTTTGATTGTCCCTGAAAAGGTCATCCGGTCCTTCCAGCGCCCGGTAGCCCAACCCCACAGCAATCAAAGTAAACGGACACATAATCATCATTATCGTCAAAAGGTTGATGCCGGTTATAACGGTGGTCAGCAAAATGCCCGGATAAAGCGGCCACCAATGTTCCCAGATATGCCGAAACCAGTAATTGACAAAACTCAGTTGGGGGGGCGTAAGTTTGGAATTCGATCCCAGTTCTTTGACCATGGGCGCGGAAAACACGGCACCTCCCGGCATCGGCAATAGTCCTATGAGTGCCGGAAATATAATTAGATTCAATCTCGGGTTTGAAACCAGACCTTGAAAATTCCCCAAAAGCCGCTGCATCTGGCCTACCAATTCCATACTGTTGCTGAGCACCAAAATGAGTGACACAATGGCGGCGATCGACAGCGTTTTTGGATCCATTACAGAGAAGACAATGGATTTGAGCATTGCCACCGGCTTTAGCCCGAATAAAATGCTCATGGAAACGGCGCCCAGCATAAAGGCGTTGCCCAAAGACATTTTTTTCCTGATGCAGACCACCACCAGGACAAAAACGATAAGTACCCTGAAAATGGCTGGTATATGAGCAAAAATTAACACTGTAATCTCGCGTTGATGCTTTTGTGATTGGGGTTGAATCCTCTCATTCCAAAAAGGGTAACCGCTTTTAAGTCAACCCGCATAGAAAAGGCGCAAGGGAAGTTTCCCTGCGCCTTTCGCTGAACTTATTTTAAATTTATACCAGGCAAAAACCCAGCAATGTTCCGATCAATCCAAAATATATATCCGAGGCGTCTACCGTCCTGCTGGGCATAAAGAGCTGAACGCCTTCAATGAGGAACGGATGGGCGAGCAACAAAAATAAATATGGGTACTTAAAGCGCCTAAATGTTGGATAGACGAATGCCATCGCCATGCCGAGGATTAGATGCTGCAACGAGGATTCAATAAACATCGGTTCTACGCGCTCCTCCGGTCGGCCCTTAGGGAGCTGTAATGATAGTACATATAATGAATCAATTTCAAGCAAAAAAAGACCATTCATTCATTTTTTTCCGAATTGCATCATTATAGTTGAATTAAACTATTTAATTTAACAATAAAGCATTAAGATTATTGACATGAAAGAAAAATGAATGTACTTAGTCGACAATCGACAGACAAACACGGCCTGAAATTCTAAAACCATTTTCAATATGTATATAAGGGGGCGACCTGTGCGGCTATTAGAATATGAAGCCAAGGAAATATTAAAGAAATATCGTATAGATATGCCAGATGGAATTTTGGTTTCCATCCCCGATGACATCGATACCAAGGGCCCTGTCATATTGAAAACCCAGATTCCGGTTGGGGGACGCGGAAGGTCCGGAGGGATTCTGGAAGCTTTTTCCAATGAGGAGGCAAAGGCCGGCATCGAACAGCTCCTGGCCAAATGGTTAAGCGGATTCAAAGCCAATAAAATTCTCATGGAAGAAAAAATGGAAATTGACCGGGAGTTTTTTATGGCGATTACCTACGATACCGTCGCCAAGACCCCTATTGCCATTTTTTCGAGTCAGGGAGGCGTCGACATAGAGGCACTTGCGATTCGTGAGCCCCAAAAAGTGAGCAGAGAGCCCTTTTCAGTGCGCTCAAAACTTCCTCAATATCGAGCCCGGGAAATAATTTCTGAAACGGGAATATCCGGCAAGCCGTTGCTGGGATTGAGCAACATTTTGTCCAAATTAGCCGATGTTTTTCTTGATTACGATGCAACGCTGGCAGAAATTAACCCCCTGGCCTTAATCCGGGATGGCCGTTTAATGGCCCTGGATTGCCATCTGGAAATCGATGATGATGCTATTTTTCGTCAAAATAGCCTGGGTAATTTCAACAACGATCAAACCCGATACCAAGCCGAACGCAAAACCACGGATTTTGAGCGTAAGGCTGCGGAAATTGATCAACTGGACCACAGGGGTGTGGCCGGGCGTGTGATCGAGTTTGACGGCAACTTGGGGTTGATCATCGGCGGAGGCGGCGCTTCTCTAACTGCTTTTGACGCTGTGCAGTCGCACGGCGGAAAACCGGCGAATTATTGTGAAATCGGAGGCAATCCCTCGGTACTCAAGGTGAAAGAGCTGACCCGCTTGATACTTTCAAAGCCCAATGTCCAAAAAATTGCGGTTATCATGAATGTGGTGAGCAATACCCGGGTTGATCTGGTTGCCCGGGGCATCATCAAAGGGATTCTGGAGGCCGGAAGGGACCCGGCCGAAACCGTGGCCGCTTTTCGGATACCCGGTGCCTGGGAGGGGGAAGGTTTTAAAATATTATCCAAATACGGTGTGAATTTTTTGGACCGCAGCGTCTCCATTGATGGTGCCGCCCGGATAGCTGTGAAGAGAGCGAATTGAGCGCAAAGGCTCCATCTCTGTTGTTTGTGTGTGCTGACAGACTGACCACCGACCTATGGCGACGGACGAACGGGCGCGATTGCAAAAAAATAATGGACTGAGTCTGTGCGAAATTTTCAAAACAGGCAGAGGAATGTGAAGTGTCAATTTTAGCTGACGAAAACACCAGTGTCATCGTCCAGGGAATTACCGGGCGTGAAGCCGCAACATTTACCAGGGATATGCTGGACTATGGAACAAAAGTGGTCGCCGGTGTAACGCCGGGCAAACAGGGGCAGCAGGTTCATGGAGTTCCTGTTTATGATACGGTTCGCAGAGCGATACAGGAGCACCCGGCCGAGGCTTCAGTCATATCCGTTCCTCCCGCTCTTGTTAAAGCAGCGGCGTTGGAAGCGCTCGATAACGGTATCAAATTATTGGTGGTTGTCTCAGAGCGGGTGCCGCGCAGGGACACCATAGAGTTTTTGGAGGTGGCCCGGGAAAAAGACGCACGGGTGATCGGGCCCAACACCCTGGGGTTCATTTCGCCGCATCGCGTAAAGCTCGGTATGGCCGGGGGCCCTGTGGAGGATGTCAAAAAAGCTTATATGCCGGGACCCGTTGGGATTGCCTCAAGAAGCGGAGGAATGACCACCGAGATTGCCAATCTTTTGACCACCAGCGGCATCGGGCAAAGCACCTGTGTCGGCATCGGCGGAGACCCGGTGGTGGGATCCAACTTTTTGGACCTGATTCCATTATTCAATAATGACCCGGAAACAAAGGTGGTTGTCATATTTTGCGAACCGGGAGGAATCATCGAAGAAAAATTGGCCGAACGCGTTATAACGGAAAAAATTGCACTGCCCATTGTCGCTTTTATTGCCGGAAGATTCGTGGATCATATGCCGGGTGTGAGATTCGGTCATGCGGCCACCATCGTGGAAGGAAACAGGGGAACGACCAAAGGCAAAATCGCCATGTTTCAACAGGCCGGTATCACGGTGGCGGAATCGTTTTCGGATATCGTCACAATTGTCAAAAAATACCTTTAGTTCCCGGTGCTCTCTGCAGAGCGGCCATCAAAAGGATCAAAATGAAAGAAATAAACTTTATACGATCGGCACTTTTTGTGCCTGGAGATCGGCCGGACCGGGTGGATAAAGCGGTCAAAACAGCAGCGGATATGGTTGTCATCGATTTGGAAGATGCCGTGCCGCTGGCCACAAAAAATGAAACCCGGCCGAAAGTTCGGGACAAGATTCTGCAGTATAAGAACCGCAATGTCATTGTGCGGGTGAACGGATTGGACTCTGAGTTCATTTACAAGGATCTGACCGAACTGGCTGTGGAAGGCCTTTCCTGCATTATGCTGCCAAAAGTCGAGCGTGCGGAGCATATTCGGGAAATCAATCGGCTTTTGTTGACAGCCGAAAAAGAAAACGGAATCCCGGAGGGAGGTATCTCTGTTATTGCTTTGATAGAGTCTGCGTTCGGCATCGAGCATGCCTTTCAGATTGTTTCCGAAAAAACAGAGCCTCAAAGGCTTTTTGCGATTGCATTTGGCGCAGCTGATTTTACGCTGGATATGGGTATGGAGATAACCAAAACCGGAGAAGAGCTTATTTATCCGCGGGCAAGGCTCGCTGTTGCCTGTCGGGCCGCGGGCGTGGCACCACCCATAGACAGCCCGTTTATGATCGATCTCAAAGACATGGATGCCCTGGAGGCCGATACGAAAAGAGCAAAGCAATTTGGATATCAGGGCAAATTGTGTATCCACCCCAATCAGGTGGAAGTATGTAACCGCATATTTTCTCCCACAAAAGAAGAAATTGAATATGCGCAAAAAGTGGTTCAGGCTTTCAATGAATCTGAAGCCGGTGGCACGGGAGTCATCCTGGTGGAAGGAAAATTTATAGATTATCCGGTGGTGGAGCAGGCAAAGCGCATCCTGAGAATGGCGGAATTGATATCGCCATCAGGATAGTTAAATGAGGGTGTTTTTTAATTTGCGCGAAGCCCGCCCGGGGGCATTGCCCTGCGGGCGGCAACAATATTTGCGCAGCATCCGACAACGGCAGCATATCCGCTCAGATACAGTCCCGGCCAGCCCCGGGGGACGGATTGTCACGCAGCCGCTGGATCACGCTGCCTGTTTGAACAAATATCGAGATTTTGGGGGGAGTGCAGAAAGCTTGGCATCATTTGTTGCCACCCGCAGGGCAATGCCCCCGGGCGGGCTGTCAACGATGATCTAACTGTCTGACCGGCAAAGGGTGATCAAAAGTGGGTGAATTTATCAAAATAGAAATTGATCTGTCCAAGTGTGCGGACACATCCAATGTAAACAGATGGGTTCAGGTATGTCCGGTAAATATTTTCATGGTCGTCAACAACAAGCCGGAGGTTGTTGAAAAAAATGAGGACGAATGCACGCTTTGTATGCTTTGCATAGAAGCATTTCCTCAGGGCGCTGTTAGCATTAATAAGCTATACGAAACTGAGCCGGGGCGAACATAACTCATGCCACCTTTTTCCCATGAGCTCCGATAAACTTACCAACAAAATCAGAGACCTGGCCTTCCAACCCCATGTTCTCGGCAAACAGGTTTCACACATTCTTACCGAGGCCATTCTGGAAGGGGTTCTTAAGGGCGGTGATCAGTTGACTGAGGCTGAATTACAAAAACAATTCGGCATCAGTCGATCACCGGTGCGGGAAGCCTTTCGCGATCTTGAGAAAAAAGGCCTGGTGGTAATCATTCCCAGGAAAGGCACGTTTGTCAAACGATTGACCCGCAAGGATATCGAAGATAACTTTCCGGTCCGGGCCGCACTGGAGGGGCTGGCCGCTCAGGAAGCGCATCCCAGAATGACCCGCAAGATCCTTGTAGAACTCTCCGGGGTGCTCGATAAAATGAAAGCTGCCGTTGAAAAAAAAGACACCAAGGCCTATTGGAGAAATCATCTGGAGTTTCATGATCTATTCATCGAGGCTTCAGGCAACGCAGTTTTAATAAACATTTTAAAGACCCTGCGGATGCACAGTCTCTGGTATCGATTTTCCTACCAGTATTATCAAGAAGATCTCTACCGATCCCTGGCGGTGCATCACAAAATTTTCGGCCTTTTCCGTAACAAGGATATACAGACACACGAAATCGGGAACCTGGTAAAAGAGCATATTCAAACAGCAGCCCAGCATTTCCTGGCCTACCTGGATGAACAACAGGGTTGAAGGGGGACACTGGAATGATGCAGATTTCCTTCATTAAGAAGCCGCTTGATCAATACATACTTCCAGCATGCGAGAATATTCCCGTTGTATCTTTTTATGCCAAAACACGGGGATGGCCCTTTGTCGTTGCCTGGACGCATCGAATCACGGGTATTCTGTTAGCCGTTTACCTTTTACTTCATATTTACACCCTGTCATTCTTATCGATACCCCGGGCATTTGATGCAAAAATGCAATCCTTTGCGCCTGTTGTTTTTGGTTTTCTGGAATGGTCGTTAGCCGTTCCGGTCATATTTCATGCTCTCAATGGCGGGCGGCTGATTATCTATGAACTCTTCGGAGGGCGCAAGGACGAATCCATGCTTCGCTGGGTGGTAAGTCTATCGATCATTTTTATACTGCTGCATGCATTGCTGATGATCATTGGAAACCAATCCGCAACGCCGGTTTTTTTCTGGTTGGTGGTCTCGGTCATCAGCGGCTTGCCGGGTTTTTTGGTCATCCAAAAAATCTGGAAAATATCAGGATCAATGGCCTGGAAGCTGCAAAGGGTATCCGGCTCCATTTTGTTGATCATGATTCCGGCGCATCTTTTGTTTATGCATCTTCAGCCCGCATCGGGTCATGAGGCCGCTGTCATCATAGACCGGATGCAAAATGGCTTCATCAAGTTAATCGACCTCGTTCTTGTAATCAGCTCCCTGTATCACGCCGGCTATGGATGTGTCTCGCTAATCAGAGACTATATCAAGCCGGGAAAGGGACTAACTTTTTTATCACTGCTGGTTATTTTTATCATGGTAGTTTTTGCCTGGGTAGGAATTAAGTTGATTTTTCTTGTCTGAATATCGTGTTTCGGATTTACAATTTTTGCCCTCGGGAGCCTTTCAAATGGCAACGAAATTTCAGATCGATTCGACGTTGTTTTGTGATCTTCTCATCATTGGTGCCGGCGGGGCAGGATTTAGATGCGCGGCCGAGGTTCTTGAACGCAGGCCGGAAACTGAAGTGATCGCATTAACCAAAGGTGCTCATCCCCAAAAATCGCATACCTCAACCGCCCAGGGGGGGCTGGCCGCGGTAGATCCGCGAGACCCCCTGGACCGGACCATTTTCCATATGTTCGATACCTGGAAAGGCTCCGATTGTACAGCCGATCAAAATGTCGTAAAAAAAATCTCTGAATCGTCCTGGGAGCAGATCCTGTGGTTGGAAAACAGAGGCATGCATTTTAGCCGGAACCCGGACGGAAAACTCAGCAAGAGAACGTTTGGTGGACATACGCTGAATTTTGGAGAAACCTCGGCCTATCGAGCGGTTTTCGAAGCTGATCGCACCGGGAAAGGGATTATGGATACCTGCTGGGGAGAATCACTCAAAAGGGGTATCACCTTTATCAATCAGTGTATGGCAACTGAGCTACTTTTCCATGATAATCGCTGTGCGGGATGCATCGTTTTCAAACAAAACGAGGGAGCCTTCATCCGGATACTGTCCAGGGCAACGGTTCTGGCGACAGGCGGCAGCGGCCAGATTTTCAAGGTCACGACCAATTGCCGTCAGAATACCGGAGACGGCCTGGCGCTCGCTCTCGAGGCTGGATTGCCGGTCATGGACCCCGAGGCCGTTCAGTTTCACCCCACGGGAATCGTGGGGCCCGGCATCCTGGCCAGCGAGACCCTGCGTTCGGTGGGAGGTATTCTGCGAAACAAGCAATTGGAGCCTTTCATGGAGCGCTATGCCCCAAAGATGAAAGATCTGGCTCCCCGGGACATGGTGGCAAGGGCTATGACTTCGGAGATTCGCGCGGGTCGTGGCATCCTGAATCCTGATCACAATATCGAACATGTGTGGATCGATCTGCGCCATCTTCCGGACACGGTCCATGAAAAACAAATTCCCGAGGTAACGGGATTTTTTAAGAAATACCTCAACATCAACCCGAAAGAAATGCTTTGTCCGGTTCATCCGAGCAATCACTATCACATGGGCGGCATCCCTACCAACGAATTCGGGCAGGTGGAAAACGATTCAAAGGAAGTCATCCCGGGACTATTTGCTGTTGGAGAATGTGCAGCGGCAAGCTTTCACGGTTTCAACCGTTTGGGAACCAACTCCATCCTGGAATTGATCACCATGGGCAAATTTGCTGGTGAAAAGGTGCTTGCTACCATAAAGGATTTTTGCGGTGCAATGCCTGAAATTGAGGCGCAGCCAGATTCTAAGCGCTTCTCCCGTTACCTGGAGGCTGCCGGAAAAGACAGCATCGGTAAAATCCGCGATGCCATGCGAACCGTGATGACCAACAATGTGAGCATATTCAGAACGGAGAACAGCCTGCGGCAAGCCATAGATGTATTAAGGGGGCTGAAAGAGCGCGCTGATCGGTCGGCGTTAACCAGCAGGAGCCTGAAAATGAACCAGGAACTGGTTCAACACTGGGAGCTGGATAATCTGCTGATGGTCTCTATGGTAATCGCCCAGGCTGCATTGAATCGAGCAGAATCAAGAGGCGCCCATTTCCGTGAAGATTTTCCAGAAAGACGTGATGCATTCAATTATCACACCCTGATTTCGATGATGCAATTTGGTGAATGTGATCTGGGCACACGTGAAGTGGACATGAGCATATTTGAAGAAGGAGGACCGCACGCGAAGTACTTTGGGTACATCGAAAGAACCTACTAGAACTGATTTAAAACCCTCATCCCTTGCGTGATGGCGGCGTTGCAGGACGATTAAAAATGCTAACGTACTAACGTGTACGCTCCGCTTTTAAACCGCCCTGCGCCTTGCCCTCGGACAAGGTCCAAAGGTTTTAATCTCAGTTCTAACGACCAAATATTAAATAATTGAGGGCTCGGGGTGTTTTAAATTTGCGCGCAGCCCACCCGGGGGCATTCCCCTGCGGATTGCAACAATATTTGCGCCACCTTCGACAACGGCAGCGTATCCGCTCAGATAAATTGCCGGCCAGCCCCGGGGGACCGTTTGCCACGAAGCCGTTGGATCGCGCTGCCTGCGTGGACAGGTATCGAGATTTTGGGGGCGTTTAGAAACCGTTATATCATGTGTTGCCACCCGCAGGGGAATGCCCCCGGGCGGGCTGCCAGAGATGCTGAAGGGCAGCGTTCATCGTGGTAAGGGCGTTGGTAAAAACACCCCGACCCCT
>Ga0209536_100006599_pt1 | contig 17686 bp, 10 predicted proteins | sample DeeMarSeWOR28_12_FD_187461 | JGI IMG/M metagenome (GOLD analysis project Ga0209536, IMG submission 187461) | Marine sediment microbial communities from White Oak River estuary, North Carolina - WOR-2-8_12 (SPAdes) (version 2) | ecosystem: Environmental > Aquatic > Marine > Intertidal zone >... | reverse complement strand
GAGCCGGCCCGTGACCTGCGTGTTCTTAACAAACCACTCTGGTTATTTCAACGGGACGTGTTGAGTCCATATTGTTCCCAGGAAATAGAAGTCAGACAAAAAATAAGCCAGCCCTTAGAAATCTTAGAAAAAGTAGACCCAGGAATCCCCCGCGATCAAGAGTTTTTTGTCTACCGCGACAATCTATTCTTTGACAGACACTTGTTGGCCGCATTCTTTGAGGGAGCTAGGGCAAAGGCAGAACACGAGAAAAAAGCCAGCCAAATTGCCTTCTCGCTTGATGATGCGGCCATTACCACCCATGCTTTGTATCTGCAAGAGGGCATACGGCGGGAAGGAAATGTCTACGTAGCCGACTTGTGGTACTTCCCCAAAGGTCCTACTGACCAAATAGAGCCAGTGGTTGTAGACACCTCGCCACGCGAAATCGGCTATTATCACGTCCCCACCTATATGGCCGATCGATCCGGTGATCTGGCCTATCAAATCCCCTTGCGAGGGTTTCTCTCGATTGAAAACTGGGTGCACGTCTTTGTGGCCAATATACCCTTTGGCATTGTTGCCGAAGGAGCACGGTTTGAAGCAAGCGTTGATGACCTTCGACCCCGCTTACGTATCCTGCTCCGATCCCTAATCGAACGCAAGCAGTTTCTATCTAGTTCGGCGGCAGTCCAAATCGGTCGAGAGCCCCAAATCGATCCTAGTGCCACAATCCAGGGGCCGGCAGTCATTGGCGATCACGTGAGGATCGAGGCTGGCGCGGTCATCACCAATAGCGTCATCGGCAGCAACGTGACGATTGGGCAGGGTGCGCAAGTGATGGCCAGTGTCGTCAGCGACGGCTGCTATCTACCTTTCCGGGCGGCTGCCTTTATGACGACTCTGTTTGAAAATGCGATGGTCGCTCAGAATGCCTGTCTGCAAATGTGTGTCATAGGACGGGACACCTTCATTGGTGCGGACAATACATTTACCGATTTCAATCTGTTGGGTAAGCCAATCCGCACCATGCACAAAGGCACACTGGAAGAGGTGGGCTTACCAGTGCTAGGCGGCTGCGTGGGACACAATTGTCGTATTGGGTCCGGTCACGTCATTTACCCAGCGCGCACGATTGAGTCGGATGTTGTACTCATCGCTCAGCCTGGGCGGCGGGTGATCACCGACAACATTGCGTATGAGGACAGTGACCACCACGGTCGGCCGGGCCAGTTGCACGAAGCGCAGTATCGTCCTGATCAGATCCAAGGGACCCGGCGAGCCTTCACTCCCGGGGACCAACCTCCAACAATCGAGAAGTCACCGACTCCCAGGCGCAACACGGTTGAGCGGATGATTAATCGTATCGGACGACTTTAGAACGTGTAATAATATGAAACCGTATCCAAATGAAATGCATAAATGGTCGCACGCCAGAGCAGAGGCGGTACAGCCCTGATGGACAGTTTTGCATTCATTATTCACCCTGTAGATCCAAAGAAGGATGTCACACGCAAGTTCCCTCGGTTGGGAGCTTGGTTGCCAGTGAGCGCCATCAACTTCTTGTCGCGTTACTTCCCACCCGTATATGTCTCACATATCACCGGCACGCGCTCGCAAGCGACTGGCAAAGAGATTGAAGGCTGGTTCGTGGCCTGCCCGCTCACGCCGCAGAGGTCGCTGGAACTTTCGCCTGCTTTGGTCTACAAGAAAGTCATCCAGACTGGGCGCCTGGCTGAGAATCTGGGGGCTCGATTGCTTGGGTTGGGAGGCTTCACCTCGGTAGTGGGCGATAGTGGGGTCACCATAGCCAAGGGGCTGAAGATACCCGTCACTACGGGCGACAGCTATACCGTGGCCACAGCAGTGCAGGCAACCCAGCTGGCGGCTGAGCGCATGGGGATTGATTTACGAGAAGCGACGGTGGCTGTGGTTGGGGCCAGTGGTACTATCGGGCGGGTATGCGCGCAACTCATCGGCCACGACGTGCCATACCTGCTGCTCATTGGCCGGCGAACCGAACCGTTGGTCGAGGTAGCCGACCTCATCCAGAGCCAAAACGGGACTGAGGTCAGAGTTAGCACTCAGATGCAGGACTTAAGCCAGGCTGATGTCGTGCTTACCGTGACCAGCGCCATCGACACGGTAATCGATCCGGAACATCTGAAACGAGGAGCCGTCGTCTGTGACGTGGCCCGGCCACGCGACGTGTCACGCCGCGTAGTGGAGGAGCGTGACGATGTATTGGTTATCGATGGCGGCATGGTAGAAGTTCCAGGGTCCGTGAACTTTGGCTTCGACTTTGGCTTTCCGTCTGGTATGGCCTACGCGTGTATGGCCGAGACGATGATCCTGGCCCTGGAAGGACGCTTTGAAAGTTATACATTGGGCAAGAACATCACCCTGAATCAGGTGGAATACATTGCCGGCCTGGGCGCCAAACATGGTTTCGAAGTTGGTGGATTCCGCTGCTTCGAGCAGCCAGTCACCGATGAACAGATTGAACGCATCAGGAAAAACGCCGGCCTGAGACGACTGAGGAAGTCGAGCGACCGTCTACGAAGGGTAGAACCGGGCTGAAACAAGCTCCTCCCAATCTACATTTAGTTGATGTGCGCGTTGCTATCCTGGTTCCTTGATGGGGATCTATGGGCAGGCACTCACTTAGGAGGTAAAACGATGAGCAAAGGTCGGATTTTGGTGGTAGAAGACGACCCAGACATCTCTCAGATGCTGCGCATTTACTTCGACTCACAAGGCTACGAAGTGCTGGCGGTGGCACGCGGCAACGACGCGTTAGACGTATGTCGCAAAAAGCAGCCAAACGTGGTGGTGCTGGACATTATGTTACCTGACATGGACGGCTACGATGTCTGCCGAGAGTTGCGAGGTAATTTGCGCACCAGTCATATTCCAATCATTTTCCTAACGCAAAAAGATGAGCGCAGTGACAAGATAGCTGGGTTGGAATTGGGCGCCGACGACTACATTACCAAACCCTTTGACATCGAGGAACTGAAATTGCGCATCCAGGGTGCCATACGCCGGGCCGAAGCAACTAGCCTGACCGATCCTACCACCGCATTGCCGAGTGCCAAACTTATCGAAGAGCAACTGAAGGTTCTGATAGGCCGCGATGGCTGGGCTATGCTCTACATCGTAATCAATCACATAGACGCCTTCACGGAAGCGCAGGATATTGTGGCCCAAGACGATTTTCTGCGTTTTGTGGCTATGATTCTCAATGAGACAGTAGAAGCGCACGGCACTCCTAACGACTTTATTGGTCACACGAGTGGCAACGATTTTATGATTATCACTGTCTCTCCTGCCCTCGCTGCTATCAGAGAAGAGTTTTCGGCGCGCTTCGACCAGGGTGTGTTTACGTTTTATGATTTCGTGACACGCGAACGAGGCTACGTGATCTACACCGACCGGCAAGGTACTCAACAAGAGTCGCCATTAATGAACCTTTCTATGGGTGTGCTGACTGATGCCGATGGTCCCTTCCCAGACATTCGCATGCTGGCCGCCGAAGCGCGTCGCCGGGCGACTCACACCAACAGCGGCTACAATTGATAACTCGGTGGCTGACGCGCTAGTACTGGCAGTGAAGGAGAAGTACTAGAAGTGGCAGGCATTTCCATCGAGGTGATGGCGCTGGATGATGCTGACACCACGATCACGATGGTCTGCGGTGGTGTGGTCCATAACGACTTGCCTGAATATTTGGAGACGCTGACTCCTTGATGAGTCAGCCGGGATGTGAGGAATGATTGGCCCGTTGGTTCGCAGATTAGGCCGCCTGGGGGTGAGACTTTGGACGCCGTTCCTGCTACTGGCGTTAGCATCGCTGGTAGTGAGTGTGGTGGTCTTTTACGCCATCTATGCCGACCAACGTCAGTACGTAACCAGCCTCCAAGAGAGGATTGCTGAGCGAGCCAGCCTGCACGTATCAGACCACCTGCAAGACGTTGAGAACAACCTTGTTGCCGGGGCGCAAACCTTGAGACTGGTCGGCAATGAGCCCGTTGCTCAGCATCGTTATCTTGAGTCGTTGCTCAACACAACACCTGCCTTCTTCGAGCTGGCTATCATTGACCCTACCGGGCAAGAGACAGCCAAGCTGGTCCGGCACCAACAAGTGGATGAGCGGGACTTACTAAACCAGTCTGGCTCCGATAAATTCCTCACCGCCAGCCAAGGACACCCTTATCTTGGTCCCGTTCACATCTCCGAGTCCGGAGTACCCTTCTACACATTGGCCGTCCCCATTTTTGATGACGCTGGCGACGTCACGGGGGTACTGGTCGCTGAAGTGACCTTCGATGAGATGTGGAAGGCTATTGACCACATTCCGGTTGGCCAGGCTGGCTACTTCTACCTGGTAGACGGCAGCGGCAACCTCATCGTCTATCACGATTTCGAGCTCGTGATACGGCAGGCGGGGGCGTCACAGCAGGTCGCCGGGGTACAACGTCTTCTGGCAGATGATTTCGAGGTGATGGAATATCGGGGGTTGGACGGGCAGCCTGTCATAGGCGCGCGCCAGCGCATCCCTGGCACCGACTGGGGTATTATCACCGAGTTACCATCCCGTGAAGCATTCCGCGCCACCAACGTCTTCGCCGTCAGCTCTGCTCTGGGTCTCCTAGCATTTGTGGTCATAGTATTCGCGATGGGCGCATTCATCACACGGCGCGTGGTCCGGCCGCTGGTTGCATTGTGTGAAGGGGCGGCTATCTTGGGCAAGGGTGACTTGGATCACCGCATCAAAGTAGACGCCCAAGACGAAATTGAGGAATTGGCTGCCGAGTTCAATGCGATGGCCGACAGTCTTCAGCGAGCACAAGCCGAAACTCACGCCCGGCTGCGCGAGGTTGCGTCGCTGGTTGAAGCTGGGCGAGCCATTACATCGTTGGACCTTCAGCGAGTACTCGATATTCTAGCCAAAGAAGCAGCGCGGGCAGTGGCAGCGAGGACGTGCATCATCTACATCTTGGATGAGTCCTGCCTGATGCTGAAACCCAAATCCGTCTGGTATCAAACAAATACCCACCATAGTCCCGCGGCCCAGTCAGTGGGCGAAGGTGCGGCCGGCTGGGTTGCAAAGCACGTACAGACCCTGCGCGTCAGAGACGTAAGGACTGATCCGCGCTTTGCCGCCGATAAATCTGTTTGTGTGCAGCGCAGCGTGCTGGGCCTACCGCTGTCAGTTGGCGGTAGCCTGGTGGGAGTATTGTTGGCTGTCGACAAAGCCAAGAACACCAGCGGTTTTACTACAGATGACGAGCGTCTCTTGTTGGCCTTCGCCGACCAAGCTGCCGTTGCCATCGAGAACACTGAGCTGTATGAGCAAGAGCGCCGCCGTTTGCGCGAACTGGCTTTGGTCAACCAGATCAGCCGCACCATCAACTCTAGCCTTGATCTGGAAACCACCCTGAACGCTATACTGGCCTCGGTGCGTGACCTGCTACCTTACGTAGCTGCAGAGATTTGTTTATGGGATCCAGAAAAGAAGGTGCTTTTCAGTCGAGGCTGGGGGGGTGGCTCCACTGACCGAGGTCTACCTGCAGGCGTGTACGCGCCTGGCGAAGGCTGCTCAGGCTGGATCGCTGATCATCAAAAGCCGCTACTCCTTCCGGACATCAATGATTTCGATGAGGTTAGACCTAGGCTGGCCACGGAGCAACTAAACACGGGTAGCTATATTGGCGTGCCGCTGATGGTGGGGGATACCTTCGTGGGCACTCTAGAGTTGATGAGCGATGAGCTGAACACCTACCAGCCACAAGACCTGGACACGCTGCAAACGGTTGCTAACCAAGCAGCCATAGCCATTGAGAATGCCCGGTTGTTTGCTACGGCTGAGCGCAATATACGCGAAGTCTCGACTCTCTACGAGGCCACCTCAGCACTTTCTTCCAAGCTGTCGGTAGACGAACTGCTTCACGGCCTGGCACAGCGCATGGCATCGGCTCTGGAAACGGACGAATGTACTATCTCAAGATGGGACAAGGCCAGCGATACGTTGTGGGTGGTAGCGGCGGGGTCACAGCCAGCGGATAGTGTGGGAGAGGCCCAATCTAATGGGGACAGCGATCAGCAGACATTCAGTCGAGAGAGACCTTATGTTGTAGCTGACTATCCTGCCACAGCCAAGGTGTTATCCAGTCAAGAGCCCGCAGTTGTGCTGGTCTCCGACCGACAAGCTGATCCGGCTGAGGTTGCACTGCTCGACGAGTTGGGCTGGCATTCTCTGCTCATGTTGCCGCTGGTTATGCACGACACAGTGGTCGGTTTGGTGGAAATCTATGATGCCAAGGAGCGGATTTTCACCAGCGAAGAGATACGCCTGGCCCAAGCCCTCACCAGCCAGGCAGCCATTGCGCTATATAACGCGGAACTCTTCAGCCTCACCGACGAGCGGTTGCACAACCGGATTGAAGAGCTATCGGGGTTACAGCGGGTCAGTCAGGAACTAAACAGCACTCTTGATCAAGATCGCATTCTTCAATTGGTGTTGAGGGAAGCAATACGAGCCACAGGCGCTGATTTTGGCAACGTGAACCTGAATGACAAGGACACTGGTCAGCTTCTAGCCAATGTCAGCTTTGGCTTCAATGAGGAAGAGACGACACGCCTGAAAGAAAGTGAATTTTACGGCGGGACCGGTGTAATAGGACGAGTGCTACAAACAGGGGAGCCAGTTCTGGTGCCCGACGTTTCATTGGACCCCGATTACGTAATGATATCCGCCGAGGCCCGCTCGGAAGTGGCAGTGCCCATCTTAGTTGCCGGAGATGTGGCTGGTATCATTAACCTGGAAAGCCGACAATTGAGCGCCTTTGGTGAAGAGCAGCTGCAATATTTGCAGGCGCTAGCTAATCAAGCAGCCGTTGCCGTTCGTAACGCCTGGGCCTACAAAGAACAGCTGCTTCAGAGAGATCTGCTCCGGCAACGCGCCGAACAACTGGCGCGTCTGTCACAGATCAGTCGAGCGTTCCGATCCGACCAGCCGCTTGCGTCGGTGTTGGAAGATATTGCGTATGCCATCAATGAAACGCTGGGCTTCGATGTGGTTCTCATCAGCGTGATGCACAGCGATCCGGCCACACTGGTGCGAGTGGCAGGGGCTGGCATACCCTTGGCCGAGATGGAACGACTCAAGAGTACACCCCAATCGCTTGAAGCTGTCAAGGATCTGATGCAAGACCGCTTCCGGCTGGGAGCACAATCGTATTATATACCGCATACGCACAAGGATATCTGGGAGGACCGTCTCGATACATATCTTAGCCAAGTCGATGATCTACCAGAACAGGATAGGCCCTGCTGGAACGTTTATGACCTGTGTTTTTCGCCGCTCTACAACTCTGCACAGCGGCTCATAGGAGTGATCTCGGTCGACAATCCTCGAGACGGACTGATACCAACCCGGCAAACCATGGAGACGCTGGAACTGTTTGCCAACCAGGCGGCGGCGGCCATCGAAAACGCCCAACTTTTCCAGTCGGAGCAAGAACGCCGTCAGTTGGCCGATACACTACGCGAAGTATCTGCTGTGGCTAGCTCTACGCTGAGCGTAGACCAGGTGATTCAGGCGATCTTGGACCAACTAAGGCGTGTCGTCCCCTACGATAGCGCCACCGTGCAGGTACTACGCGGCGACCAATTGGTCATCACCGGAATACACGGTTGGGAAAACACAGATGATGTGATAGGCCTGACTTTTCCAGTAGCTGCGGAAAATCCAAACTCTGTGGTGATAAATACCCGGGCTCCTCACATCGTCCCCGACGTCCAGGCTGCCTACTCCACCTTCGATGGACCACCCCACAATCACATCCGCTCGTGGCTGGGCATCCCCCTGTTATTTGGCGAGCATCTGCTGGGTATGATCGCGCTAGACAGCAGGGAACTCAATCACTACAGTCAGGAGCACGCCCAGTTGGCTCTCACCTTTGCCAACCAGGTGGCGGTAGCACTGCAGAACGCCCAGCTCTTCGAACAGGTACGCCAGTACGCCGATCACTTGCGTGTCATTAACGAGGTCGGAGTAGAATTCACCTCAATTCTGAACGTGGACAACCTGATCGCTCGCGTTAGCCAACTTGTGGAGGAGAACTTCGGCTATCGCGTGACCATTGCTTTGATCGAAGAGGATTATCTAATATGGCGTACGCCTTCTGACCGGGATACCGAGCGCGGTAACGGCCAAGGTAGGACGCTCCCCTCCAAGCCAGGTGACCGGGGCATCACGGGTTGGGCTGTTGAGTCAGGGCAGACAGTAGTCGCCCCCGATAATACCAAGGCCCTACGCCAGGTATCTAGCTTGGGGCTTGAAGAAGAAGCTAATCAAAGAGCCGCGCGGTCGGAAGTTGCCATCCCCTTGAAGGTGCACGATCAGATCATCGGCGTATTCGATGCACAGAGCGAAGTAGCCGGCGCTTTTGACGAAAACGCGGTGCTGGTGCTTGAGTCCCTGGCCAACCAGGTGGCTGTGGCTATCGCCAATGCGCAGCTCTTCGAGCACGTCAGTCAGTTAGGGCAGGAACTGGAGGAGCGAGTATTTGAACGCACTGAGGCACTGGCAAGGACTCTAGAAGACCTGACCCTGGAGCGAGATCGAGTAGAGACCCTCTACCGCATCTCCAGCGAACTGTCGGCCAGCCTCGACTTGGACCGGGTGTTGGCCGAGGCACTGAGTCTTATCAACAGGGCTGTGGGGGTATCACACGGCTCCATTTTACTGGTGAATCCGGGCAACGGCAATCTGATTTACCGGGCTGCATTGGGACGCTCCAAAGGTCTGCCGCGGGGTGGTAAACCGACTCGCTTTAGCCGAGGTGTGGGTCTGGCGGGTTGGGTGATCGAGACCCGGGAGGCAGTCATTGTACCGGACGTAACCCAAGACCCTCGATGGATCCCAGATGAAGAAAAGTCCATCCTGGAGCCCAAATCAGCGATGGCAGTCCCACTCACTGCGGGTGAAGACGTGCTGGGGGTGCTGCTGCTCTTCCACCCAGATGTCGATTACTTCACAAACGACCACCTCAAGCTTGTCAGCGCGGCAGCTGCTCAGGTGGCAACAGCCATCAACAACGCCGAATTGTACCAACTAATCACGGACCAGGCCGAACGGCTCGGCGTGATGTTGCGTACACAAAGGGCCGAAGCTGCCAAACTACAAGCTATCCTGGAAGGCATCGCCGACGGCGTGCTTGTGCTCGACGTCAATCGCCAAGTGATCCTGATGAACTCGGCGGCTGCCCGTATCCTGGGTTTGGATGCCAGCACTGTCGAGGGACAACACCTGCGTGAGATCCTGGAACGGGCGGAGTCAAATGTGGATCAGGCCTTGGCCCGTCAACTCTACAACAGACTGGTGACCGGCATGGAACATTTCAGTTCCCTGGAGCCCCCCGAAGAAGGGGAGACGCCCAGCCTTGACTTCCGTATGGAAGCTGACGAGAAAGTCATCGTGGTCAACCTATCGCCGGTCTCGCTGACTAGCGGTGAATTACCGAGTCTGGTCACCGTGCTGAGAGATATCAGTCGCGAGGCCGAGGTGGAGCGCCTTAAGAACGAGTTTATCTCCACTGTTTCTCATGAGCTGCGCACGCCAATGACCTCTATCAAGGGTTACACCGATCTGCTGGTGAGTGAAAGAGTGGGGCCGCTTAGCGAGCAGCAGCTTCGTTTTGTCCAGGTCATCAAGAACAACGCCGATCGCTTGACTGCACTGGTCAACGATATCCTAGACATCTCGCGCATTGAGACTGGTCGCATCAAGCTTCAAATTGAGCCTCTGGATCTAGGCGAGTTGATCAACGAGGTAATCGATAACTTCCAAGGTCAGATGGTCGAAAAATCCTTGGAACTGATACTCGACGTACCGCCGTCGCTGCAATTGGTACGAGGGGATGAGAGCCGGGTAACACAGATCCTGGAGAATCTCACCAGCAACGCCTGGAAGTATACAGCTGAAGGCGGTCAGATAACAGTACGAGCACGGGTGGTAGATGACTTTGTACAGGTAGATGTGACTGACAGCGGCATCGGCATTGACCCAAAAGACATACCGCACATATTCGACCGATTCTATCGCACCGAGCAGGCAGAAGTCCAAGCTGTGAACGGCAGCGGACTGGGACTGTCCATTGTGAGAATGTTCGTGGAATTGCTGGGAGGCAAGATCTGGATCGAAAGCGAACTTGGCCAAGGCAGTACGTTTAGCTTCACTTTGCCTCTGGATGTGGAGGCACCTCTGGAGCCATGTGACGAGGATGTGACAGGTCCCAAGGTTCTGGTCGTTGACGACGATGAGCATATCCTACAATTATTGCGCCATCAGTTGGAGGCAGAAGGATATTGGGTGCTGACGGCACAGCGCGGCGAAGAGGTCTTCCAACTGGCTAAGAGCGAACAGCCAGCCCTTATCACCCTCGACATCCTGCTGGCTGACATGAATGGATTTGAAATCCTGGAGCAACTGAAAGACGACCCAGTCACGTCCAAAATCCCGGTCATTGTTGTCTCCGTCGTCGCCGACGCCGAGACACGAGGGCTGGCTTTGGGAGCAGCGAGCTACATTGGCAAACCCTTTGAGGAGCATCAAGTGTTAGGCCAAATTCGGGAAGTGCTTTCCTCGCTCGGTAGCGACGCCAGCGCGCAACTCAATCACGTGCTGGTAGTGGATGACGACCGCCACATCGTAAACTGGCTCAAAGAGGCATTGAGCAATAACGGGTTTGTTGTGCAGGGGGCCTATAACGGGCACGAGGCACTGGCCCTGGCGCGTGAGGACTCCCCCGACTTGATACTGCTGGACCTGAGAATGCCTGACATGGATGGCTATGAAGTTATCCGCAAACTGCGCCGCGAACAGACAACGCGTGACATCCCGGTGATCGTCATCACCGGCACTCCTTTTGACGACGACTATGACCATATAAAGATTTTGGGGATGGGTGTCGAGCATCTGCTTACCAAGCCGTTCAGTGTGGAAACGTTAGTGGATGAGATCAAACGTGTCAAGTTAGGCGTGACCTCTTCTATGGGATGACCCTGGCGATGGGGCGCTAGGTCCGAGCTAGTCCGCCAGTTCCTAACCTAGCTCGACTCGGAAGACGCTCTGAAAGCCAGGATGACAGGAGTCGATAGATTATGGACTCACCTTTGATCTTAGTTGCAGAGGATGAGCGAGACATCCGGGAATTGATTGTCATTACTCTGAAAACCAATGGTCTCACCAATATCATTCAAGTATCTAATGGTGAAGATGCGGTGGCTGAGACCAAAGCCCATAAACCTGTTCTGATTCTTATGGACGTTCGTATGCCGCAGATGACTGGCTACGAAGCGTGTCAGAAGCTGAAGGACGACCCCGACACGAGCGATATCCCCGTCGTTTTCCTCTCAGCCAAAGGACAAGACACAGAAATCAAACGGGGGATAGAACTGGGAGCTGAGGAGTACATTCTTAAACCCTTCTCGCCAGATGAACTGTATCGGCGCGTGGTCAACATATTGGAAAGATCTGGCTAGTACCCCATCACACGGATTATTCCTGCAAGTCCCTAGGGGGCAGATCCCCATAAGGGGCAGGTCCTTGTGAGGGAATATGAAGAGGATGGTGCCTATGAGGACCGAATGCAGCTTATCGAAATCACTGTGACGGGGCACCAGGGTATCTTTGCCCTGATTGAGGTGTTATGAGCGCGGTTGTGATCAACGGGGGCCTGATTCACTATGAGGCCTTTGGGCGCGGCAAGCCAGTCGTCTTCGTCCACGGCTGGCTCGGCTCCTGGCGCTATTGGATGCGCACGATGGAAGCGCTAGCCTCCGAGTATCGCACTTACGCGCTGGATCTGTGGGGGTTTGGCGATTCCGACAAATCCAGGGAACGCTATTCCGTGGCTGATTATACCTCTTTGATCTGTGGCTTTATGGATCAACTTGGTATCCTCAAGGCCTCACTAGTAGGACATTCCCTGGGGGCTATCGTCGCTTTGCGGGCAGCCAGCCAGGAGCCAACTCTCGTCTCACGGTTGGCTGCGGTCAGCCTGCCAGTGACTCCCCACGCTATCAATACCCGTCTGCAAGAGATCGCCAATAACTCGGTACGCACCAAGATGTTCTGGTGGCGCCAAGTATCTCACAAAGAGGTCCAGCAAGAGGCTGAAAAAGCAGCCGAAAATGTCATCATGTTAAGCGTACAATCCGCCCTTAAAGTAGATACTCAAATCCTAGTCGAACAGCTAAGCCAGCCTACACTGATCATCTATGGCGAGAGAGACGGCGTGGTCGATCCTGAACCGGTGAGTGTGCTGAATGGACGGCGCCCCAGCCTACGACCGATCGGCCTGACCGCGTCCAGGCACTTTCCGATGCTCGAAGAAGCCAACAAGTTTAACCGCCTGCTCAGGGACTTCCTTGAAGCGGGTGACGACCTGTCCGAGCTGACACTGAAGGAGGAATGGAAGCGTCGCACTCGATAAGTGCAGTCTCAGTCCCACGTCGAGCGTTCCCTCCCCTGCAAGCCTCGCGCATCCTATCTCCCCCCTCACCTCCAGAACCGTGTCTGATTTATAAAAAGACAGGTTGCCCGACCGAAATGCGAAGCGTCGGAATTTTATCTCAGGAAAGTCTTATGCATACCTTCTGTATATTCGCAACATTTCTATTTTGTGGTATAATCGAACATGGGTTAAAGCTTGGTTAGAATAGACGTTATTGTCCTAAAGCCAGTAACCCGTCAGAGAGATTATGACGTACCGAAGGTCGTTCCCGTGTGGCCTTATTTGGCTTATCAAAACCACTTTGATGGGGCACTAGTCCGCGCCAGCAGCAATCCATTCAGGAGGTGAGTCGATGCCAGAACCAGAAGACCGCCCGATGCCCAACGCACAACTATACATCCTGCTTGTGGCCATCGAGGAAGTCATGGGCGAAAACGGGGCCAAGGCTGTTTTGCGCGCAGGTGGTTTGGGCCATTTTATCGACAATTACCCGCCTAACAACACTGAGCTAGAAGCCAGCATGGCCGATTTCGGTGCGGCCCAGCAGGCTGTGGAGGACTTCTACGGGCCGCGTGGAGCGCGGGCCATGTTGATTCGCATCGGCCGTGCCACTTTTCGATATACGCTTCAGGAGCAACCCGCAATCCTGGGACTGGCCGGACTGGCGCTGAAGGCCCTACCCATGGGATCGAGAATGAAAAAGGTGCTGGACAACATCACCAAAGCAGCCAACGAGGACGTGAACCTTAAGGCTCACCTGCGTGAGGACCAAAACACCTACTATTATGTAAATGAGGTGTGTCCTTGCCAGTGGCGGCCCAAGCACGAAAGGCCAGCTTGTTTCACCACTGTGGGCGTTCTGCTGGAGGCGATGCAGTGGGCCACCGGGAGAAATTTCAGGGTTCAAGAAGTCGCCTGCATCTCAAACGGCGCTTCGGCGTGTGTGTACCGGATTCCCAAAGAGCCTATGGAGTAGCACTTGACAAAAACGAGTGATTGCGATATACTTTTACTAAGATAAGCTGTCCAGTTTAAGAATCAAATACGACGCGGGAGCTTGGAAAAACCAGGCTGAGAGGGTTCCTTGCCTTTGGCTGTGGAGCCGACCGTCTGAACCTGACACGGGTAATTCCGGCGGAGGGATAGCAATTGGACATCAGGGAGCCTCCCGACCGCAGGGAGGCTCTTCTTAGTTCCCAGCAACATGTGTTCTGATAGATTTGGAGGTAACGGTGGGCGCATATACGTCAGCTCGCGCTGTCATTATCGCCAATGGGCATTTGGCCGACCCAGCTAAGGCACGGCAGCACATACGTCCTGGTGACCAGGTTATTTGTGCCAATGGAGGCACTCATCACGCACGGGATATGGGAATCACACCCGATGTTGTCGTGGGTGATCTGGACTCTCTGAACCCAGACTTATGCAGTGAATTGCAGGCAGCCGGTGTCAGATTCGAGGTACATCCGAAGCGCAAGGACGAGACTGACCTGGAGTTGGCACTGCATTTGGCCGTCGCCGAAGGCGCGCACGAGATAGAGATTCTGGCTATGCTCGGCGGTCGCGTAGATCAATCGATAGCCAACTTGCTGCTGCTGGCGCGGCCCGAGTGGGCGTCAGCGCGGGTGCAGGTGACTGCCGAAGAGGGCCAAACCGCATGGCCAATTCGAGGAGGTCAGGAGATAACAGTAGAGGGCGTACCCGGTGACTTGTTGTCACTGGTACCTTTAACCCCGTTGGTTGTTGGAGTGAACTTGGAGGGAGTCGAGTGGCCATTACAGGAGGCTACGTTACGCTTCGGTTCGACACTGACCATCAGTAACAGGCTTACAGCGAAAATGGCACGTTTGACGGTGAAAGAAGGATTGGTGTTGGTTGTTCACCAACCAATTGGTAGAGAGGAGGGAATACAATGAAATGTCTCCCTATCTTTTTAAGCATTGTCGTGTCGATGTTGGTGGCTTGTGCACCTAGGCCGCCAGGGGCTACCCAGCCACCTTCCACGGCTATTGAAGCAACCTCAGCCGAACCGACGGTAATCAACTTAATGTCACACGATAGCTTCAGCATCAGCGAAGAGGTCATCGCGGAATTTGAGGCGACAAACAACGTCAAGGTTGAGTACCTGCCATCGGGCGACGCAGGATCAGCTCTCAATCAGGCCATTCTCAGCAAGAACAATCCATTGGCTGACGTCTTTTTTGGGGTGGACAACACTTTCATGAGCCGTGCGCTGGAAGCTGAGATTTTCGAATCCTATGCCTCGCCTGTACTGGCGGAGGTGACTGACTCGCTGGAGCTAGATGCCGAAAATCGCCTGCTGCCGGTGGATTATGGCGACGTGTGCCTGAACTACGACAGGGCCTGGTTCACTAAGGAGGGCATCGACCCACCGACTGATCTAGGCGCACTGACGGAACCCGCTTACCGAGGGCTTACGGTCGTCGAAAACCCGGCTACATCATCACCAGGGCTGGCCTTTTTGCTGGCGACCATCGGTCACTACGGCGAAGAGGACTATCTGGATTACTGGCAGGCGCTGCGAGACAACGATGTGCTGGTAGTGGATGGCTGGGAGGAGGCCTATTGGGGTCAATTCACGGCTGCGTCCGATGGCGACCGGCCTATCGTGGTCAGCTATGCCAGCAGCCCTCCGGCCGAAGTCTACTTCGCCGAGGAACCAATGCAGGAGGCGCCCACCGGCGTAGTGCTAGCCGACGGCGCATGCTTCCGCCAGATTGAGTTCATTGGTATTCTAAAAGGAACACAGCAACGCGCCGCGGCCGAAAAACTGATCGACTTTATGCTGAGTAAACGATTCCAGGAAGACATTCCCTTACAGATGTTTGTCTTCCCTGCTAACGAGACAGCTGCTCTCCCTGATGTGTTTGTCGAGTTTGCCGAGATCCCAGAGAACCCGGCCAATGTCTCACCCGAGGCCATTGAGGACAATCGGGAAGCCTGGATCGAGGCGTGGACTGAGACCGTCCTGCGCTAGCACCCTTTCGCGAGACTTGTCCAGACTTCTCTCGGCTCCCCATAGGCCCAAAGAAGTCCAGGCCTGTCGTGTGAAAGAGGGCACCAGGTATAGCACAGCGGAAGGTTCGGGATCCTGTCCGCCCACGCGGACATTCTCGCGATCTCGGACACATCTGAGGGATCAGTCATCGGCAAGCTTAAGGGTAACCGGCAGCGGTCCAGAGCGAATCAGCATAGCCAGGGTACGGGCATCATCAAGCGTAGCGTCGCCAGTCAGCTGGATAGTGCCTCGGCGGTTTGTCAGGGGAGTGCGCAGAATTGGGCAACTTACCACCCGGTTATCAACAGCCAGGCATAGATAATAACCTTGCAACTCGGCGGTGTGCGCTGCCAAGCGTGCGTCGCCAGCCGGGGTAAGGACAAACTCAATGACAGGATGACCTTGGTCTCCCAATCTGGCTTCCGCAGCCTCGAAATCGGCGCTCGTCAGTACCGCCTGGTACACATTCTGATCGGGTATGGCACGGGATCCGGTCTTCACGGCTCTGTTAAGAGGCAGGAATTCGGTACCACCGTCCACCAGCTCTACCTGACCGACACGACTCGCTTCCGCAACGACGAGAGAGGGCTCAGCATTAGTTGGCAGGGAAATGGCCAGCCGGTTGCCCTCCACGGCGACTGTAAGGCGGGTCTCATCCTGCAGATGAGAAGAGATGCGTTCCTCCAGCACATCGCTGGCGATGGTTATTTCCCTTGGTCCAGCGGATTGGGCTGCCTCAAATGTCATCACGGCGGACATCATCTTGGCAGTGGATGATTGCACCCCGAGCAAGGCTGCGTAAAGAAACGCCAGAGCAATCACCAACGCGGGCACATAGAGCCTGAGAGATCTTCGCCTATCTGTTAACATCATTCCCTCGCTGCTATTCCCCCCACGGCCCGAGACGGTGTCGCCCAAAGATAAAAAACATCGCCCGATCTGATTATACATCAAATCAGGCGAGTTGTGACCCGTACCATGTTCCTGTTGACTCTAAGAATTGGAAAAGCGAGGGAGAGGCGACAGCCTGTCGTCAGATAGAAGTACAACTGGAGTCAGGTTACTGTCGGACCCGAAATATCCGAAGATGCCCCAGATCAACGGATTACTCAACAATGATCTTTTCGTCTATGAGCTTCTGCTCTACCAGATTCCCCTTCGGGACGAAACAGAAATTCTGGGCCTTGAGCTGGAATTCGACGTCTATCATAGCCCGGCCAGCCCGGTTCTTCTCAATGGTAAAGACTACCCAGTCACGAAAGCCCTCGCTCTTGTAGGGGTTGAAGGCCACGTGATCCTTAGACAGAATGTGAAACTTGTTGTTCATGATGATGGCGATGTCACACTCATAGTCCAGAGCCGAACTGCCGCGCAAGTGGTAAAGATGCAATCTCTTGCTTTTCAGACCTTCACGGTCAGCGGCGACGACGGCCAGCACCGGGATGTTGAGAGTCATGGCCACATCTTTGAGTCCCTCAACCACAATAGTGACCTTCTCCGCCTCGTCGGCAGCTCTTTCAGGGTGAATGGCAACCTTTTGCAGGTAGTCAATGAAAAGGGCCATCTTACCATCGGTGACCTCGACCATCTGGCGCACCATATCCCGGATGGAGTTGAGAGTCGTCACGGCGGGGCTGGCTTTCATCAAGATCAAGCGGTCCGCGTAACGATTGATCATTTCCAGCGGCTGGGCAGTTTTCGGGTGTTGCGCCAAGATCTGGTACAACCCGACGTTACCGTCGTGCCGAACCCATTCCCGTGCTCTCTGGGAAACGACGATGTTGTGAAGGTCCTTAAGCCTAAGGCCAGTGGCACTCCCATCGACCAGCCCGCCATTAACGCTCTCCAGGCATAGAAGGCGATTCAGCAGATGGACCTCGCTATGCTCGTATGAGATGAAAAAGGCATAGGTGGCTTCATTAAGCGCCAAATTGCGCGCCATTTGGAGCGCAGTGATGGTTTTCCCAATGCCTTGGGGGCCGCCCAAGAGCACCAGCTCGGTCCTACGCAAACCGCCTCCGATAATCCGGTCGATCTGATCAAAACCGGTCGGGAGGGGCAGGTACTCATCAAGCTCGCCCTGAACAACCATCTGGTCGGCCTCTTTAAGCACCTGGCTGAGGGTACGAGGAGCGTGTCCTCCCCGTCTGGAGCCCGGTCCTCT
>Ga0209536_100006598_pt1 | contig 17687 bp, 15 predicted proteins | sample DeeMarSeWOR28_12_FD_187461 | JGI IMG/M metagenome (GOLD analysis project Ga0209536, IMG submission 187461) | Marine sediment microbial communities from White Oak River estuary, North Carolina - WOR-2-8_12 (SPAdes) (version 2) | ecosystem: Environmental > Aquatic > Marine > Intertidal zone >... | reverse complement strand
TGCCGCCGCTTCAAGTATGACATAAACAACTACCTTGCTACGTTGGGCTCTGAGGCGCCGGTCAAGGACCTTGACGAGATCATAGCGTCCGGGCGGACGCACCCGACGATCAGGCCGCGGCTTGAGTATTTCCAACAAGTCGAAGATCCACCAGATCAGGACGAAAGTTGTCTGCGATCGCTGCCGAACCGCGAGCGGCTGAGAACTGCGGTTCGCAGCCAATTGGAAACCCAGCAGCTGGATGCAATGGTCTACCCAACATGGAGCAACCCGCCGCGCTTGATTGGCGACTTGAATACCCCCCATGGAGACAACAGCCAGGACCTTGCGCCTGGGACTGGTTTCCCGGCGATAACTGTCCCGATGGGCTATGTCAGGGGAAGTCTACCGGTGGGCCTGCAGATCTTCGGGGATGCATGGTCAGAACCCAGGCTCATAGCGCTCGCCTACTCGTATGAGCAGGCCACAATGCATCGCAGAGCGCCAGCGACAACTCCGCGCCTGGGACACTGATCCAGCCGTCATCGAAACCTCGGTCTCTATCCGGAGCAGCTCTACCTGCCGGCACGTCTCGAATGGCAGGGTGTGACTAGGAGAAGGTGCGCAGTGGGCGGCAATCAGTGGAGTATGACCGGGGGTATCGCAGTGGGTGCGCTAGGGCCGTTCAGAGATGTGGTCGCATGGCGTGGTCGATTCGACGGAGGGGAGTTCTTGCAGAATGAGTGATGAAAGGGTTGGCGCAGTCGCCCCGGTGTCTGCCATTCGCGGTCACTTCCCCGCTCTGGAACGCAAACACAACGGATTCCCGGTAGCCTACTTCGATGCGCCAGGCGGGACTCAGGTCCCGCGCGCGGTTGGTGACGCCATGGTGGACTACCTCTACAACCACAACGCCACCGCGCACTGGGCTTTCCCAACCAGCATCGAAACGGATGCTGCCCGTGATCATGCTAGGCGGACGTTGGCCGCGTTTCTGAATTCTGCACCGAATGAAATCGTGTTGGGCCCGAACATGACGACACTCACCTTTCATCTGTCACGTGCATTGGGCCGCAGCATGGGTGCCGGAGATGAGATCATTGTTACGGAGCTGGACCATCATGCCAACGTGGCACCGTGGAAGGCACTCGAGACCGAATGCAAAGTGACTGTGCATCAGGCGCGGATGCTGCCAGCTACTGGTCAACTCGATTGGGAACACCTCGAATCACTCGTTAGCAACAGGACCAGATTGATTGCTGTTGGTGCAGCTTCCAACGCGTTGGGAACAATCAATGATGTGTTTCGTGCAGCGCAGATTGCACATTCGGTAGGCGCACTGCTATTTGTGGATGGTGTGCATTACGCTCAACACGACCTGGTCGATGTACAGGCTCTGGGCTGCGATTTCTTCACTTGCTCGGCCTACAAGTACTACGGACCACACGTCGGTGTGCTCTATGCACGACACGAGCTGCTCAAAGAGCTGGAATTCGCAAAGCTCATACCTGCGCCTGACACAGCGCCGGAGAGAGGTGAGACAGGGACGCTCAACCACGAGGGAGTTGTGGGTGCCGCGGCTGCATTGGAGTGGCTGGGATCCCTGGCTCCGGGGACCGGACTACGTGACCGGCTGCGGAGCGTATACGCGGAATTGCACGTCCGGAGTGGAAAGCTGTTGCAAGACCTGTGCGAGGGCCTCTCGACGACGCAGCGAGTGACTCTATACGGTCCGGGTTTGGACACAGTCCGGACTCCGACGGTGGCTTTCACAGTCGCAGAAGTGGCGTCGTCCGAGGTATCCCGCTTGCTGGCTAGACAGGGTGTTTTCACATCACACGGAGACTTCTACGCGCACACTGTTGTGGAACGACTCGGTCTTCGCCCCGAGGGACTGGTGCGTGCCGGGTGCGCCTGTTATACGACGGCCGAGGAGATCGCGCGCTTGGTTGACGGAGTGCGGATGATTGTCCGGAGATAGCTAGATCGGGAGACAGGCAAAGGCAGGTTTGACAGCGTGGCACAAGGGTACCATGGCGCAATAGGTTCAATCATGAACTACGTACGGACGATTCCCCGGCGGACTTTTTTCAGACAGACATCTGGGGCTGCTGTAGCAGCCAGTCTCGGGATGCTCAATTGTACGCCGAGGAGGGCGACAAGTGTCGGTGGCGGTCCTAGAATCTCGCTCTCTGAGCCCGGGCCGATGTTACCACCGGTTCCTGCCATCCTCCTCACTGTGAACGGCAAGCCCGGTGATCCCGACGAGATTTCTGTGGTCTGGACCTTCGTGGTGAATGGCGATCCCCCGCAGGTCGGGATCAGTGCGGGAGATGAACACGTGGCGCGTGAACTCGTAGCTCTTCATCGAGAATTCGTGCTCAACGTGCCGACGGCCGACATCGTTCGTAAGTTCGACACGGTGGACATGAATTCCGCAATAGTCTCTGACAAGTACGTGTTGTCCGGGCTGACGCGTGGCCGGGCAGTCACGGTGAATGCTCCCACCGTCGAAGAGTCACCGATTCAGGTCGAGTGTAGGGTGTTCGACACGATACGGGTCCCACCGGCGAGAACCGTGTTCCTAGCTGAGGTCATCGCGTCTACGGTTCACAAAGGAGTCTGTGACGACACGGGCAGACTCGTCGTTTCGGCGGTGTCGTTCTTTGGGATGACGGCAGGCAGCGGTGAGTTCTACACCATGGGTCGGCGCGTGGGTCACATTGGGATGACCGCAGGGAGAGACGATATCAAGTATTGATGGGCGCCGCCTTGCGCAGCCAGATGGGCGTGAGAGCGGGGACTGGACAGGAGCCTCTGCCACTCACACTGAACTGCAGCAGGTGGCAAACGAGTGCTGCACTTGGCGGTGGCGGGAACCATAGCCTACAGGTTAGTCGCAGCCACCAGGCCCTAATCCCTGTGCAGTTCCTCCGGAAACCGGTAGTTCACGCCGATTCTGTCTAGTCCTTCCAAGTGGGATCTCAGGCGCTGGAGGAAGGAATCCCAGTTGCGCGCCTCCCGCGGTGACCACACGACTTCCGATAGGGCCAGCATGCGAGGCAACACCATGTACTCCACGTGGTCCGTGGTCTTCATATACTCAGTCCAAACGTTTCCTTGGGCACCCAGTACGTGTCGAGCTTCCGCCTCAGTAAGTTCTTCAGGCACCGGCTCGAACTGGTATACCTTGTCAAGAGGAGAATATCCACCGATTGCCAGCGGCTCGGTCTCCCGGTCACCTTGGTAATGGTCGAAGTAGACATGACTGTTTGGTGTCATGATCACGTCGTGGCCTTGTCGGGCCGCTTCGATCCCACCATCCATACCGCGCCAAGACATCACCGTCGCTTCCGGGGCCAGCCCTCCTTCCAAGATCTCGTCCCATCCGATCAGCCGTCGGTCGTGTTGTAGTAGGAATGCCTCGATTCGACGGATGAAGTAGCTCTGCAACGCCTGCTCGTCCACCAGGCCCTCTCTGCGGATTACCTCTTGAGCAACCTCGCTCTCCTGCCAGCGCTCCTTTGGTACCTCATCACCTCCTATGTGGATGTACTGGCTCGGAAAGAGATCCATCACCTCAGTCAAGACGTCCTGTATGAAGGTGAAAGTACCTTCCTTCGGGCAGTAGATGTCGTAGTGAACGCCCCACAGGGTAGACACTTCAATGGGGCCCTCGGTACAAGCGAACTGCGGATAGGCTGCAAGGGCGGCAGTGGCATGGCCCGGCATCTCGATCTCTGGGATCACCGTCACATATCTCTGATGCGCGTACTCAACCACCTCGCGAATCTCGTCCTGCGTGTAGAATCCACCGTGCGGGATGTTATCGCCTATGTAGGGGTCGAAGTTCTTCTCGAACATGGTTTCCTTGCGATAGGCTCCGATCTGCGTTAGCCGTGGGTACTTCTTGATCTCTATGCGCCACCCCTGATCCTCGGTGAGGTGCCAGTGAAACGTGTTCATCTTGTACATCGCTATCAGGTCGATGTACTCCTTGACAAACGACACCGGGAAGAAATGACGCCCGACGTCCAAGTGCATACCTCGATATGGGAATCTGGGACGGTCTTGGATCTCAACCGCCGGGATCACAGCGGGATTCTCAGCTGGCATCAACTGACCAAGAGTCTGAAGCCCGTAGAAGATCCCATTGTGATACGGAGCGGAGATGGTGACCGAACGCTCATCAACGGTGAGCGTGTACTGCTCTGAATTCGACGCTGCACCCTGTGACGAACGGACGAGCACGATCTGGTTGCGTCCACTTCCTGTCGCCGGTTCACTCGAGACCTCGATCCGGATACCCACTGCATCAGCGATCATCCCCGCACCATACTCACCTAGGGCGAGCAACTCGTTGTCCGATGGATTGGACAGGACTATGGTCGTCGACTGATCGACTCTGAAGGCGCCAGACTTCGGGATCAGCTGTCTTGGCAACGGAATGACGTGGTAGTCTGTCACAGCGGGTTTACAGCCCAGTGTAACGGTGAACGCGGCAACAAATAACCCCAGCACTGCTGAGATCGTCCCACTGGTTCTTAGTTGGCATGTTCTCATGGCGTGTGTGTTATTTGGTAGGGTCAGAGAACCCACTCTAGTCCCTCGCTATTGGTGTATCGATGCCGGCGGCCCACATTCAGGGACCCATTCCTGGCAGGTGCTGCGCGGCTCATTGCCAAGCAGGCACGCGCTTGCCGGTGACGGTGATCTGAACCCAGAGAGTCAAAAGTACACCGACGCTCGGCAGAGTAGTGAGTAGAGACCGGAGGGGAAAGCCCCATCCTCTCTACCAAGGGTGAACGCACCGAACAACACCAGATCTGCGTTCTGGGCGACCGATGTATCCACCCGGGGATTTACCAGGAGCGAGCCATCCGGCGTAGCGAATAGATAGACGCTGGCCAACGTTAGCTCACTAATATCTCGCCTAATGCCAGCCATGATCCACCCGGTGCCAATTGGCTCTCCGAAATACAGGTTCGCCAACCAGTCTCCCAGAGCGTATGGTCGGTCAAGTTGACTCCGGCCGCTGTAGAGTGCTTCGGCCAGTAGATACGTCCCATCTGTCAGAGTGTAGTCGATTCCCAGCACGAATCGCGTGAAGTCTGAATCGTGCTGCATCCAGTTGTAGTTCCCTTCGAGCCAGGCACCGAGGCCAAGCAGCTCTCCAGATAGCTCAACGCCGAGTGCGGAGCGTCGTTGCATGGTTGATCGCAGTGTTGTGGGATCGATCGCCGTGGAATCTTGAACACGATGCGCGGTCACGGCGATGTCGTAACCGATTGACTCAATATGTGTAGCGAAGCGGGCGGCGTAGCCGCTGCTTGCGAAATCTTCGTTCGGTACGGCAATCACCGAAAGCTGGCCCCCGACTCCCCACCTATAGTCGGTGCGTATCGCGGTGACGCCCTCTTTCTCATACGTTGGGTCCAGTAGATTTTTCCGATGGAACAGGTCAGTGGGGTTGTAACTGTAGGCTGGTCCCCAGGAAAGCTGCTGTTTGCCCAGCCGGAGCCGCACCGGTCCTGCAAGCCAAGTGAGATAGGCATTGTCGAGGAAGGTCCGGCTCCCAGAGAGAGAATAGGTGGTAGCGGCACCTGCCGATTCTAGCGCAAGCGCAGCAGCATCAGGCAAGTAGGGCCTGATGTCCCGCTCGATGGCACCAACGTTCACGATGAAGTTGATATTGCCGGTAAACTCGAGGCCATTCGAGACGCTGCTCGAGAAGTCCAGCCTGAGTTTCGCTGCATTGAGAAGCTGTTCCTTTGTTTGAGCAGTATAGTCGATCTGGAGGGTGTTCTCGAAGTAACCCGAGATATCGAGTGTCTGAGCCGAGACTGGCCCGGCCGAAATGAGACCAGCCAGAACCATGACGGTGATTGAGTCCCGCCAGGTTGAGCTGGTGCGTTCCCGAGTCGGCGACCGGATCATAGCTCCCGGACAGTTCAATCGCCGGGAATCCGGCGACTCAAAGCGGCCTGAGTAAACAGCGAAGGGTCGGGTTCCTCGGCGAACGTGACCTCGACGGTCTCGAGCAAGGTCCGCGATCCTTCCCGGTGGTTCACCATCTCCAGCTTCATTGCCACCTTCCTGTCCTCAACGACGTGGAAATCAGTGAGGTGGAGCGTCTTCAAATGGTGCTGCTCATCGTAGTACTCGATCTTGCGTGTGAGATTGTCTTCCACGCTGGCCCACAGGACGAGGTGATCGTATGAAGGTCCGCTCTCAGTGGGAGTGCACCGGAGTCTGACGGTCTCAACTCCGTCGACTTCGTCAAAGCCCAGCACTGCGGCGGTATAGTCTTCAGTGAGGTCGCCCGTCGCCATGTCTTCATAGGAGAAGTCGGAACCCATTGCGCTCTGCCTACGGTTATGTCCGGCAAAATGACGTGTTACGTCGCGCCGTTTCATATAGTACCAGAAGTCGTCTCCGCCCTGGAGCTGGAGGATCTTGTCCCCGGCAACTCTCGGAGGATCGACGTAGGTCATGAGTGAGACGTCACCATTCTCGGCAGACCAAGTCCGTATCGTAAAGGTCCTGACTGATCCACCCGAGGTGGTGATTGTCTGTCTCATAACGCCGTAGGAGTAGGGTATCCGTTCAGCGGCGTCGATCCGTTGCAGCCACAGGGCTCCCTCGTCCTGAGCCGAGCCCGTCGCGGTGAAGAGAGATTCGGCCATCCAGCCGGCAACTGCCAGCCGTACGATCAGCTGCTTGGTTCGGGTCGCCCGACTATCTCGCTGCATGAACCACCTCCTCTCCCGCCGCTTTGATCGGCGCGGTTCTGGGCTGCCGCAACGCCACGCGAAGCAAGGCTGGCAGCACGAGCACGGTTGCTATGAAGCAGGCGCCCACACCCATGAACAAGACCTGACCGAAACTAGCCATCCCGCGCATCTCGTAGAATGCCACGCTACCGAACCCGATCATGGTCGTCAGGGAGGTCAACAGAATCGCCCTACCGATCGACTGAAACGACCGAGCCACGGCTTGGCTACCGCCGCCCGCTTCCCGGTAGCGGTGCAGGGCATGCACCCCGTCGTCGATGCCGATCCCGAGGATGATCGGCGTGGCAATGAGATTCATGTAGTTGTACTTCATGTGCAACACGTACATCAGGCCGAGCATGATGAGCGTGCCAACGGCGAGCGGTACCAACGCCAGCAGTCCGACAGTTCCTCGGAAGTGAATGATCAGGAGGAGCGCGATCACCACCAACGCGAGGAATGCCGCATTGCGTCCATCCTCTAGGGTTGCGTCCATCATGACCAACATCAACTGCTCGCTGCCGATCACATTGGGGTTCACGCTCTCGGCCTGAGATGCAAAGCGCTCCAGGCTGGGTCGGTCCCAGAGAGAGCGCCGCGGCACCACGTGCACCAGGTAATCTTCACCTGATCGTGGCGTAAAGCTCCGCAGCATGTTCTCGGGCACCTCCTCAAGGCTCACGGGCGCGGGATTGCTCATGCGGAGGAGATTTTGCTTGAGGTGCGTCGCCCACATTGCGGCCAACGGTCGCAGGGTTGAATCGTCGGTGATGTCAGCAACTTGCCGCGACAGTGTCGGCAGTAGCGCCGATGGGTCGGTATCGCCGGTCTCCGAATCAACCCCGGTCATTCCATCGATTACGCTGACTATGCGATCGAGTCCCGCTGTGTAGGCCAAGTTGGAGATCAGGTCTAGGTTGTCCCACAGGCGGCCGAGCTCGTCGGAGAGACGGGCGGCATCACCCGGTATCCAGGCAGGCCGGTTGCGCGTGAGGACCGTGCGGCGGAACTGCTCCAGTCTAGGGGCGTATTCAGCCAGCCGTGCGGACGAGGGCACAAAGTCGCTGATGGCGTTCACGTCGCCGACTTCCGGCAAGTTGCGGAGCTCCTCTTTCAACTCGCGGCTGCTCTCCAAGGAGTTGGTGACCAGCCAGGCACTGTGATCCGACGTACCGAACCGTGTCGGTATCTGCCGCTGCAACTCCACCGACCGCAGTCCTTTGGCCTCCAGCTCGAGGAAGTCGTATTCGTAGGCCGTGTGGCGCACTGCCCAGATCGATGCGGCCACCACGACTGCAGTAGCGCCGAGAAAGACTGACGGGTGGCTCCAGCCCGCTTGAGCCACAGTCCCAATCCAGCTGTGGCCTTCCTGCCAGGGCGCGGCGCTAGTACCCAAGGCACTGGACCGTTCCAGCCTGCGATACCGCAGCACGAGTAGTGCCGGGAGTGTGAGGAAAATCGCAAGCAGAGTGATGATAACGCCGAGGCCGGCGGCAACCCCGAACTCGAACACCCCCTTCGTCTCACCCACCATGAGGGTCAGAAACGCGATCGCAGTTGTCGCCGCTCCCATCATGACCGCTACGCCTGTGCCCGCAAACGTGTTTGCTATCGCCGCTTCCAGGGCAGCACCCCGGCCGGTCTCCTCCTGCAAGCGACTGATGAAGTGGATGGAGAAGTCTATGCCGAGCCCCACCAGCACCAGCATCATCATGGCGGTGAACAGGTTGAGGGCGCCAAACAGGATCTGGAGCACCGCCATGGTCCAGATGATTCCCGCTGTCAGAGGAACCAGGGCAAGGAGTGGAATGACCCAGCCTCGGAACGCTCTGGCAAGGAGCAAGTAGATCAGCAGCAGGGCCACAATGGAGAGCAGTACGGTGTAGCCACCCACACTGTTCATTTCGTCCTGGCTGATCTTCCCCATTCCCGTCATGCTGGCGTAGACACCGGGGTGACTGGCTGCCACCTCCCGCATCACGGCATCGACTTCAGCCACCGTAGCGATGGTCTCATCGATCTGTGTCGTCGAAGCTTCTGGGGTGACGGCGATGAGCAGCATCTGGCGGTCGAGTGCGAGCAACCAGGGATCGCCAACAGAGAGCGCGTCGGCCGCTTCGGCCATGACTTCCGGTCTCGCCTCGCCAACCAGCCCAGCAGAAAGCAGCTCGAGGCTACGGGCGAGCCCCAAAATGCCGCGAGCGATCTCGACCTCGTCGCGCTTGATGTTGGCTTCGTCGTCGGTGTACTCCCGCTCGTAGTCATCGTTCAAGCCGCGCAGTGACCCGAGGAGCGTCCAGTCCTGCAGCGAGCGGAGAGCGCGGTCGAACTGTCTCGGTTTCAGCAACACAAATCCGTGATCGAGTAGGAACTCCGCTGGCATCTTGCCAATCACGTTGTGCAAGCTTGCGAGCGCGTGAAGCTTGGGCTCCAGTTCCTCAGCCATGGCGACTATGGAATCCCGCTCTCCTTCGAGCGCGATCACGATTGACGTCTCGCCGAAGCGATCGAGGACGTCACGATAGAGCTGTACCTGGGGATTGTGCGACGGAAGCAGATCGGTCCAGTTCATGCGCAGTTGGAGACGCTGGGCCAGCAGAATGCTGCACAATGTCAACATGCCCACAGCGGACAGCGTCCAACCTGTCCTGCGCGTAGCGAGATGCGTCAGTATTGTCACCCAGCGGTTGTACCGACGTCGTGCTGTTGTCGGTGACTCGTTGGAGTCGATATGGTCCTGGTTCATGGCGCTAGTCAGTCGTATGTAGGGTCAGATCCGGTTCTTGTTCGTGTGCCGGGCAGGCTCCCAGCCCATGTACAATGAAATCCTTCACCTCCTGCGCCAGTACCGGATCCTCCAGTGGACCCGGCTCGCTCATCACCCTCGGCATCAGCAGATAGACCGTATCGAGGAGGCCTAGCACCACCCACATCGCAGCATGTGGGTCGACGGACCGAAACTGTCCAGCGGCCATGCCGTCCCGCAGGATCTGATCGAAAGGCCCACCCATCTGTGCCATGCGGATTTCGTCTACATGCTCACCGAAGAGACGCATAAGGTCGAGGTCCTCAACTAGGACTCGGAAGAAGGGATGCAAGCGCATAGCTGTGGCGTACAAGTCGAGCAGGGACCGAAGGCGCCCTAGCGGATCTAGATCCTGCGGTAGGCTCGTTTCCCACTCCACGGTCAGGTCGTTGAAAACGCACTCGGCCAGCTGGAGCAGCAGGTCCTTCTTGTCACTAAACAGCTCGTAGAACGTCCGTTTGCTCGTTCCGGCGGCGTGGCAGATGTCTTCTACCGTCGTCTTCCGATAGCCGAAGCGCTCGAACAGCGGCTCGGCGGCCACGAAGAACCGGCGGTGTCTGGCGTCCACGGGTGAGCCCGGGCCGGGCCCTTCCGCCTGATTCGTTGAGTGCGGCTCAGTGACTTTGTCCATCGTTGCGGCCTCCAGAGTTGGGCACTCGTGCGGAGGGCTCTTGGAACGAATACAACATAAACGTTTTTACGATTATCGTCAAGCCGTTTCACGTAGTTCCCTAATTCGGATACAGTGAGTCAACTGTGCGCAGGGAAGTGGTGAGCAGGATGGGAGCAGCCGAACCCTGAATCTCAGTTGGCGTGCGACAGGGCACGCTGAACCGCGACAGTTGGCTCCACAGTGGCTTCCTCCCTGACGGTCGCTCCGGAATCCAACAGTGGTTTGCGTTGGTGGTGGCACTGAGGGTCTGACGTCCGAGCAGCTGCCGCCCGGCACAACAAACCCCGGGAGGGAACCCGGGGTTTGTCCGATGTGGGTCTGGCCTTGGTCTTCGGGGAGGCCGCTTCATGCCCCCTTTCCCCTGTCCCCTGCGCCCAGCCCCGTTCGCCAGGGATAGGGTGGCTAGACTTGTGCGATCTTGAGCAACTCCTCCTCGATCACTCCCTTGAAAAGCGGAATCTTGTAGCCGTTTCGTTTGAGCGGCATTGCGTTGCTTACTGCTGCCTCAGCTGCCTCAGCTGCTACTGCAGCGTCAATGCGTCTTCCGGCAATGACCCGTTCGACCTCTTGCGATCGCCACGGTACCGGAGCGGCGCCGCTCAATACTACGCGTCCCCCGTCAACTCGGTCAGCGTCGAAACGGAGAGCCAGGGCCACACCTGCTAGTGCGAAATCCCAGGCACCGCGGGCTCGCACTTTGCGATAGGAGCTGCGCTGGCCGGATGCTGGTTGGGGCAGGATGATCTCTGTCACGATCTCGTTAGTCTCCAGCACGGTTTCCCGTTGAGCGTTGTCCCTGGGGGCTACGTGAAATGCGTCAATTGGCACGGTCCTGCGTCCCCGCGGACCAGCGATGTGAACCGCGGCATCGAGGGCTACCAAAGCAGGAGCGGTGTCGGAGGGGTGTACGATGTAGCAGCCGTGACCGCCCAGGATGCAGTGGTACTGGCTCTCCCCGGCTAGGGCGTAGCAGGTGTTCCCGCCCTTGCGCAAGCAGTGAAACTCGCCCCGGTAGTACCAGCACCTCGGCTTTTGGCAGATGTTTCCGCCGATGGTTCCCTGATTGCGTAGCTGAGGGCTCGCCACCTCCGAGGCAGCTTGTGACAACCCTGGATACAGCTCTTGCACAAGGGGGTTCCGGGCAACCTCAGCAACCTTGGTGAGCGCACCGATCCGCACGCCACCTTCCCGGGTCCTCGTGATCCCTTTGAGTTCCGTAAGTCCGGCAATGCTCACCACTTTCCCGCACTCGAATACTTCATCGCGCAGGCAGCCCAGCAGGTCGGACCCCCCGGCATACACTCGCGCTCCATCTGAGGAGAGCTGAGTCATCGCTTCATCGAGGGACGTCGCACGTACGTATGTGAATCTCGGAATCATGGCTCAATCCCCTCCTCTCGCAGCGGCGATGGCTTGCACGAGCATGCTGGGATCGATCGGTGTGCTCGTCACCCTCACGCCTGTGGCATGGAAGACAGCGTTGGCCAGCGCTGGGGCGGTCGGAATCGTGGCGGGCTCACCAATTCCCTTGCAGCCAGCAATGTTTGCCTCGTCGTCTGAGACGTCGATGGGCACGCAGATCATATCGGCTGGCACGTCCAGGGCCGTGGCGAGCTTGTAGTCGTGCCAGTTCTTGTTCACCATCTTGCCTGTCTGATCGACATCGAGAATCCGTCGCTCCGTCATACCGTACCCGATGCCCATGGTGATTCCACCAAAGACCTGATTCTGATAGGTCAGCCGGTTCATCACGCGTCCGCTGTCGTGGGCACCGAGGAACCGGACGATCTTCACTTCACCAGTCCTCGTGTTGACCTCGACCTCACAGAAATGCGCGCCGAATGGGCAGGTCGCCTTGTCGGCAGGGTTGGGAGCGCGGTAGCCGATGCCGGTAATCGACCTGAGTCTTCGCAGGTTTCGTAGCTGTGAGATCTCGACTCCCTGCGACGGATCCGCGGTATTGACGACTCTGCCGTCACTGAGTGTCAGGTCAGATACGGCCACTTCCAGTTCGTCGGCGGCCAATTCAAGCAGCTGTCTCTTCACATCGAGTGCTGCCGCACGCACCGTGGGCGATTCGGTTGGAACGGTCTTGCTACCGCCACTTGCGGACGCGTATTGGGTAGTGCCGGTGTCGGCGTGCTCGATCTGAATGGCTTCCGGCGCGACGCCCAACTCTTCTGCGGCAACCATGGCCATTATGGTCTTGGTGCCGGTTCCGATGTCGCTCGCGCCCATGTTGAGATTGATGCTGCCGTCCGAGAATACCTTGATGATAACGGTGCACGGAGGTCCGCCAGCGCCGCCCGACCAGAGCCCCGCCGCCATACCCACGCCGCGGCGGAGATGCCCGCCGTTGCCGCGCCGTTCGATATCCTGCTTGGTCTCACGCCAGCGGAACCCGTTGGCTCCGTCCTCAAGGCACTGCCTGAGTCCGGTGGTCGTGTAGGGGGGAGCCCCATCGCGCCCTTGGCTGAACGACGGGATGTTCTTGAGTCGTAGTTCGACGGGGTCCATCTGTATGGCTGCGGCCAGGGCGTCCATCATCTGCTCCAGGGCCCAGGCGCCCTGGGGGTGACCCGGCGCGCGAAACGGGCGAGACGGTCCGGCGTTGATATAGATGTCCGTCAGCTCGGTCTTCACGTTGGGGCACAGGTAGAGGTCCCTGACGACCCAGTCGAGAGAAGACGCTCCGCCGGTCCCGTAGGCCCCGGCGGTTCCGGACCCAGCGAACTCGAAGGCGGTGATCGTCCCGTCGCGCTTCACACCAGCCTTGAGCCTCATATTGGCTGGCGGACGGTTGCCAACGGCTAGGTAGGTTTCCTCCCGGGTGAGGGTGATCTTGACCGGGCGCGCTGTCTGCTTGGCGAGCAGGGCAGCAGCGGTGGAGTACTTGCCGGCTTGCAGCTTGGCGCCGAATCCGCCTCCCATGTAGTGTCCTATGATCCTCACCTTGGACAGCGGCATGCCGAGAGCTGCGGCAACACCGGTCTGTACGTTGTACACACCCTGGGTCGATTCCCAGACTGTCAGGCTGTCCCCATCCCACTTGGCCACACACCCGTGTGCCTCCATAGGCGTGTGGATCTCGCACTCGCAGCGGTAGTTTTCTTCCAGGACCACGTCGGCTTCAGCGAACCCTCGTGCCACGTCTCCCCGCTCATAGGTACGTGGTTCCCTGGCCAGGTTGCCTCTCTCGTACACCAGCGGTGCGCCGGGCTCGAGTGCATTCCGCTCGTCGGCTACGAATGGGTGTACTTCGTACTGGACGTCGATCGCCCGCAGGGCGTCCTGAGCCAAATAAGGGTCGTCTGCCGCCACTGCTGCGACGGCCTCGCCCTCGTAACGACAAGTCGGGTTGAACAGTTGACTTTTGATGAACTCCGAGTGTGGTCTGGTTGCGTCGTCGTCGGGTGTGAACGCCGAGATCACAGCCTGTACGCCCGGCATCTGCTCGGCCGCGGATGTATCCACGCCGGTAACAGTCGCATGTGGATGCGGTGACCGCAGGATCGCACCGTACAGCATCCGAGGAAGGGTAATGTCGGCCGGGTAGACCGCGGTGCCGCTCACCCGCTCGTAACCATCCACTCTCGCAAGTGGCTTGCCGACGACCTTGGTCTCGCCCCACGGCTCCTGCTCGACTTGCGGCTGTGGAGTCTCGGGCAGCTCTCCCTCAACCCAATACGGTCTGTCAGGTTCGGCTCTCATGACTCACCTCCCCCGCCGCGCTTCAACTCCGCCGCCCTCTGAGTGGCCGCGAAGATGTGAGGATATGCGCCGCAGCGGCACAGGTTGCCAGACATACTGTGCTGGATCTCGACGAGTGAAGGATCTGGGTTGCTCCGGAGCAGACCTTCTGCAGCCATTATCTGGCCCGAGGTGCAATACCCGCACTGATAGGCGTCTTTTTCTACGAACGCCTGCTGAACGGGTCCGACTTCCTCACCGTTCATGAGTCCCTCGACCGTCACGATCTCGGCGCCTTCTGCCTCAACGGCGAGGGTCAAGCAAGCATAGCGTGGGACGCCGTCTAGCAGGACCGTGCAAGCGCCACACTCCCCCCTATCGCAACCGATCTTTGTGCCGGTGATACCGAGCTTCTCTCGCAACACGAAGGCGAGCGACCAACGCGGTTCCACCAGAACCTCTTTGCTGCGACCGTTGATGTGGAGTGTGATCTTCGACATCTCGTGGGCGTCGAGCACCTCAGTGGGCGCCAGAGGCTGAGCTGCAAGCTTGCTGGCAGCTGCAACCGACAGAGCCCCTGTACCTACCGAGGTCAAGAAGCCGCGCCGAGAAACCCCGCCCTGGTCCTCACGCGGAGTTTCGTCGCCTGCTTTGCCGTTTCGCGCCATGGAGGCCTCCTCGGGCACGGGAAGGAAGGGGTCGGCGTGCCGGCCCGCCGTACGGGCGGCAAATAAGACGCCTACCACTACGGTGGTGATAATTAAGGAGACATGAAAGCGGTGTGAAGCGCAAGTAATCGGTTTGCCAGTATCCTGAGCGAATTTCACATACCGGCTGCGCGCAACTCGCCGTGGGCAGAATAAGTCTCACTGTGACAATGATTTGTAGGGATACGCCGTGACCGATGACACTGCCACGTCTGAGCCAGGCTGATTGACACGAACCGACCGTCCTACTACGCTTCCTGCGGCGCCCGGCATACCCGGCTGGTATGCCGCTCGATCAGCGAGTGAGTCTAATGGCGGGACCTGCCTGATACGCTGGTCCCTTCTTTTTTGTTGCGCTTGAGAGAACGGCCATTCCGTAACGGCGGAATGCGCGATCTGTAAGGAGTGTACGTATGAGACAGCCTACGTCTGTGGGCCTTGCATCTTGCCTCGTAGCGGCGCTGAGCGCCTGCGGGTCAAGCCCCCAAGTGGATCTCGAGTCTTTCGAACGGAAATCGAGCTATGCAGTTGGAATCGACATAGGCAGAGAATTACACCGGACGGCTATCGAATTCGATCTGCCGTCGTTGACTCGGGGAATCTACGATGTCTTTGATGAGCGCGAGCTGCAGCTGACCGATGAAGAAATGGCGGAGGTGCTGCGGGAACTCTCAGCCAAGACTCAGCTGGCTCAGGCCCAACGACGCGAAGAGATGTTACAGCAGAACCAGGAAGAAGGTGACGCATTCCTCGCTGCGAACGGCAAGAAAGAGGGTGTCATTACGACTGCCAGTGGGCTGCAGTACGAGGTGCTCACGGAAGGTACTGGACCGAAGCCTGCGGCGACCGACCGGGTTTCGGTCAACTATCGCGGCAGCTTGGTTGACGGCAGCGAGTTCGACAGCTCCGAACGGCACGGGGGACCGGCAACGTTCGTGGTGAATCAGGTCATCGATGGATGGACCGAAGCGCTGCAGCTGATGAGCGTTGGCAGTAAGTATCGGCTAGCCATGCCGTCAGAACTAGCCTACGGCGAGAACGGCTCGAGCCCGGTCATCGGACCAAATGCGACTTTGATCTTTGAGGTGGAGCTGCTGGAAATCTTGCAGTAGGCGTTGCCGAGTCACAGTGAGCGGATCGGCCGGGCTGCCCCCCTGACTGCACCGCTCACTGTCTAGCGGGTACTACTCACGGCTTCCAGCCCGGCGGCAATGAGTGTCAACTGAAGTTCCATCTGATCCCGCACTGCCATCGGCCGCAAACCCGATGCAATGGTTTCTCGCACCACTTCACCGTCAGTATCCTCTCTCGCCAGCCGCAACCTCCATTGGTCTATGCGTTCTCTCCAAGCCTGCGCCACTGGATCAGGTGGCCCCAGCGTATCACCGACGCCGGGAGTGATGAATAGCGGCATCTCCGACACCAGTGTGAGAGGGTCATCTCCGAGTGATCTGATTGCCTCCATGGAGCTCGGACGAAACAGTGCCGCGGTGGCTGCATCACCCTGATCAGAGAAGTACAGCCGCATCTGCTGTGAGTCCGGTCGAGTGCAGAAGCCACGCTCGATTCGGAAGAAGCCCTTCTCCCCTTGCCGCTCTACGTCGTGCAACTCGTATCCGAGTTCGCGAACCTGCGAGGCACAACGCAGTATGAGTGGGCGGCAACGATCCCGCCAAGTCGGCTCGATGAGAAACCAGGGTCCTGCGGCGAAGGCCATACCGTGCAGAGACACGTGCAGCGCGAACGGGCCGTCGCCACCGCGCCACCAATCGAACACGGCGCGATTCTCTGGCCGGGCGCCGGTATCATCCTCGCTCCGAGGGAAACCGAACTCGATATCTGCGCCCGGTTGCTCACGAACCACATTGAGGAGATAGCGGACCAAGTCATAGCTCTCGTCGCTATCGCGGTACCAGGTACGGTTCCGTTCGTCACCGTCGGGATTGATGTGAGGGACAACCCACCACTGATATTTGGCGGTGAGTGGGTCGGCGTCTGGGAGCTGCGACAGATACGACGCGAAGTGACGGAGTAGTCGGGGACCTACCGGCTCATCGGCGTGGCAGCCGGCGAGGAGACTGATGCGAGCTCTCCCCCTGCCAAATCGGAACGCGCGGATGGTGCGTCCTTCTTGTGACCGTCCGATTGCGGTTCCTGCGCAGCGAGCGACCGGTCGCATGGTTAGGATCGAATTGATGCGCTCGTACACAAGTCGCTAGTTCGTGGGTAGGGTGGCCGGACCCCGGGCTTCCGCCTCGGGTCGGTGGAGCCCTCGCTGCTTGGTCGTCACCCTCCCGTTTCATCTGCCGATGGCCCATACGTCATCGGCAGCGGTACGTCGTTCAGTCGCAAGTAAACCGTGAGTTGGCCCCGGTGGTGCACCATGTGGTTCATGACAAAACCACGGACGACCCCGATCTTAGGTGACGAGAAGACCTCCTGCCCTTTGTGTTTCATGGTCCATGTCTTCAGGAACTCTTCGTCAGGTGTGTTTGCCAGCAGTTGCTTGAAAGCAGTCACGTTCTTGTCGAACAAGTCTAGGATCTCTTGAACCGATCCGAGAATGGTCGGCGTGAAGTCCTCTCCGATATCGAGCACATCCTGCGCGAGGGTGACTTTGCCCCAATCCGGTAGTTCAGCGAGGTGAGTCGCCAAACGGCCCAACGGCATGGACCTCTCGTGTGGCTTCCAATCCAGTCTGTCTTCTGGCACCCGCTCGATCAGTTTGCGGGTTACCGCAGCTTCCCCCTCCAACTCGGGAATCAGCGACTCGCTTATGGCCATGGCGATCTCCTTCAGTTGCGATCTGGATCGTACTGGCGGAGACTCGGTGTCGCAAGTCGCGAGCGCGTTACCACCTTGCCAGGTCACGGTCCCTGCTCCATGATGAGGTGCACCTATCAGAGGAGGGGCAGTGCAGCCGTTGCCGCCCATCAGAGTCCTTACGGAGTCAGATATCCGCGCCTGTGTGGCATTGGACAATGAGGCCCTTGAAGCGGTCGCAGACGGGTTCACTCGGCTTGCCGATGGCAAAGCCACTGTGCCGCCGATAATGATGA
>Ga0209536_100006597_pt1 | contig 17688 bp, 15 predicted proteins | sample DeeMarSeWOR28_12_FD_187461 | JGI IMG/M metagenome (GOLD analysis project Ga0209536, IMG submission 187461) | Marine sediment microbial communities from White Oak River estuary, North Carolina - WOR-2-8_12 (SPAdes) (version 2) | ecosystem: Environmental > Aquatic > Marine > Intertidal zone >... | reverse complement strand
CTCGTGCCGTTGACATCATATCTAAAGCTGTTGGCGTCGTTGTCTATAAACTCGATATAACCGTTAGTCGTGGCTGAGTCACTGACGGCAGTTATTCGCGCTGCCGCCGACAGATTGCGGTTCAAATGGTCGATAAGGAATCTGCCGTTCTGCAGTGTCTCGGAAGCACCAACCTGAGAATCCCAACTGTTAGAGATGGCTTTTAGTTGCGGCAGCAGTATAGTAATGACAACGGCTATTATGGCCAAAGCTAAGACCATCTCAAGAATGGTCAGAGCCGGATAAAACAAGGTTTTCTTCTTCTTGTGCCGCATAGTAGTCAATTCTTCGGGATCGATTGTCTTTGCGTCTCAGGGCCGTAGTATAGTCGTGTATTTCAATACCACCGACCAGCCGTCATCACCAAGGCCGGTATAGGCACAGATATAGTATTCCGGATCGATCTTTACTATGATGGGAGTCGTTGCCACCGTGCTGTCAAACTCCAAAGTTGCTGCATTTGATATCATCCAGGTGCCGGGATCGACTGTCATTACCACGGCGTGACCGACGCTGGCCGGTCCTGTGTAAGCACAGAAATAGTCGTTTGCATCTACCTGAGCCAGAGCGGCACCCATACCGGTCACAGCGTCATGCTCAAAGGGGGTCTCCTTGGATACCGACCAGTCGCCTGTATTTACCGTCAGAACAACGACCCAACCTGTCAGGACAGGACCTTGATAAGCGCACAGGTAGTGGGTTGCGTCTATCTGCTGCAAAGCAGGATTCTGGGCATTCGCCGTGTCGTATTCAAGAGGGGTTTCTTTGGTGATATTCCATGTGCCCGTGTTAACCGTCAGAACCACCGCCTGGCCGTCATTGAACTTGTCGGCGTAAGCGCAGAGATAATGGCTGTCGTCTATCTTGGCCAAGGCGGGAGTAAGCGCCTGATCCGTATCGTATTCGAAAGGAGTTTCCTTGGTGATTTCCCATGTGCCCGTGTTAACCGTCAGAACCACCGCCCACCCGTCGTTGAACTTGTCGGAATACGCGCAGAGATAATGGTCTGCGTCAATCTTGGCTAAGGCGGGAGTATCCGCTTGATCCGTGTCGTATTCAAATGGAGTTTCCATCGTAATATTCCAAGTGCCCGTATCAACCGTCAGGACTACCGCCCAGCCATCGCTGCCGTCGCCGGAATAGGCGCATAGAAAGTGAGTCGCGTCTATCTGTGACAAGGCCGGAGTCGCTCCCCTGGTAGTGTCGTACTCAAAAGGCATCTCATTCGTTACGTCCCATGTCCCTGTGTCGACCGTCAGGACCACAGCTGATCCGGCGTCGAGATTTCCCGCATAAGCACAAAGATAGTGGGTGCTGTCAATCTGAAATAAGGCGGGAGTGGCGCCTCTCAATATATCATACTCAAACGGCGTGGCCTTGGTGATTTCCTTGTGAGAGAGGCAATTTGTCCGGATATACGCCTGTGTGCTGAGTGTTGTATCCGCACCGAGAGCGCCGGCGTTTGTCAGCGTCGTCTCGACCTTCACATTGCGTATGGAGTCGACGTCCGTTATCGGTGTATCGAGGTCGTTGCTATCGTAACAGGTAAACTGCAACTGGCTGACCGGCCCCGCCAAATCTGAAAGGTCCCCGAGAAGGCCGAACTGGACATAGTTGCTCGTGCCGTTGACGTCATATCTGAAGCTGTTGGCATCGTTGTCCATAAACTCGATATAACCGCTGGTCGTGGCTGAGTCACTGACGGCAGTTATTCGCGCGGCCCTGGACAGAGTGCGATTCAAATGGTCGATCAGGAATCTTCCGTTCTGCAGCGCCTCGGAGGCATTAACCTGAGAATCCCAACTGTTGTAGATGGCTTTTAGTTGCGGCAGTAGCATGGCGGTGATGACGACCATCATAGCCAACCCTATTACCATCTCAAGAAGGGTCAGAGCCGGATAGAACAAGGTTTTCCTCGTTTGGTTTCGCATAGAAGTCCACTTTGACTTTCAATTACCCTTCGCTCTCCTGGGCCTACTCTTGGCTGGCGCCCTCGCGCATAAGATCTGCCGCTCCCTGATAGGTTTTTCGGCATAAAACGAGGTGCTGTTTGCTTAGTCTTTTCGCTGCAAACAAGGACAAATGCGGATCAGGATGAGAGGGTGGTTTTGTGGGTTTTTCACAGATGTCTGCTTATTGTTATAGGACAGGCAGGTGCCTACCAGAAGTGAGAAATTGTCCCTGACCCCATACACGCAAGAGAAGTCCCATAACGATAATCCGTTGGAGATTCCTGCCGAAGGCAGGGCATGGTACCGGGGTGCTATATCGCGGATTTACCATCGTCTTGCGACAAGTGTGGCTAAGGTTACTTCAATTTCGTCGGCATCAAGAACGGTATCGCCGCTGAGGTCAAAGCCGACTGAAACTGTTATTTGCCGCAGCAGGTCGGCAGTTATGACGCTGTCGGTTACAGTACACAAATATGAACCATCGAGAGCCGTGTCGTCCTCCTCAAATGACGCGTCATAGTCGTAGATCGATCGGGCCTTTATGTCGTCGAGCTTGCCCTGCGCGAGCGTAAGACTTCTGCTCCGGCGTTCAATAATTGAGCCGGTCGCGTGGGTCCTCGTCAGGGCCTTTAAGATTGGAACGAGCGCGATGATCAGCAGGGCCGAGGCTATGACGACCTCGGTGATGGTGAAGCCCGATGCTCGATTCTTGATTCTCGATTCTCGATGCTCGTAACTTGATATTCTCCTTTTACACGCCCACTTGCAGCTTGCTGCCGAGCGTGTATCAAGCATCCGGTATCCGGAATCGAGATTTCTCAGTTCTCTGCGCATTTGACCCCACCCGTTGCACGAGTAATCGTGATCGTAATGACTTTGCCTTCAGCAGAGACTGTTAGCTGGACGTCGCTTCCGGTTTGCAGGTTCCCCGTCGGCTCGAACTTGAACATACTGCCACCGGTGACGACTACATCAGAGTCGATTGCATGCGAAGCCACGGTTTCATTAGTATCGGCGTTTTTGATTTCGTATGCGGTGTAAGGGCTGGCACCAAGCATATTCAAATCGTAGCCTTCAGTATTTGTTGCAGCGTCGGATATGGCAAGCCTTCGCGTGAGACGAAGGTCGGTGGCAAGTTTTTGTGCCTCTGCCTCGGCTTTGTATCGTTTCAGAAGAGCATAATCCAATCTCGGCAAGGCAATTAGGACAAATACGCCGAGAAATACTACAACCAACATAGCCTCGACAAAGCTGAAGGCCCTGCGATTCTGTTCTCTGATTGGCACTAACCGACCAAAAGGAAACAAGACAATCGGCGGTCCGGTGCTATCCCTGTCGGTGTCTTCTGCTTCAGACAATGCACAGACCCCTTTCAACCAATCCACTTCATCAATGATCCTCTGCATGCGTTCGGTGACGGTCACTATCGCGGGCGCCTGGATGGCTCAGTCAGCAGTTCAGTTTCCTTCAAGTTCGGCGGTATCTACTTCCTTGCGGACAACTGTTTCTTCATGTTCTCCAGAACCGCTGCTTGCCTTCCGGAGAGTTCGGAGACTGCCTGCTGTAGCTTTTTATTGGCGGCTGCTAATTCATCCTTTTCCTGCCGCAGCTTGAAGGTGGTGACCGTTAAATCGGTGATGTTCTCTCTAAGCTTGGTCTCAGTACGTGCGCGCTTGGCGTATACCCAGAACAAGAGTATGACCGATATGGCCAGAGCAACAACCGCGAACCATGTTAACAGTGACTCGGATGTCAAGGAAGTGCCTATAGTCCCCTGGCCGGCGTTCCATTGCTTATATGATGTCAGTCCTATAAGGACAGCTTGCAGGCCTTGCATCCACATACTTGCTCCTTCCCTTGATAACAGGAACTCTATCTCAATCTAAGGGTCTGCTGACCGGTAGTCTCGGCATAACGCAGCCGAATAATGTACTTCAGAACGTCCGGCCTGCTGATAATTCCAATCACTTGTTTCTTTCTTGACGCTGATGTTACAGGGACCCTTCTGAAGTGGTTGGCTATCATTACATCGCAAATATCTTCCAGACTTTCGTTCTCCTGAAAAGAAATCGCAGGCTTGGTCATAAAATCTTCAACCTTCTTATCTTTCTCAACCTCATGCGTGTGGAGTAACCTGAGCAGGTCCTTCTCGGTGATGATTCCGACCAGAATCATCTCGTCGTCCACAACAGGCATCCCCGTGATCTGGTGTTTTATGAGAAGCTCGCCGGCCTCACATACTGGCGTATGCCTTCCCACTGAGATCACATCAGTTGTCATGATGTCTCTTGCCTCGATCATTTTGGGCCTCTCTTTTCACGACTCGTAATCAGATTCGGCGCCCGGATTCACTCTCCAACTGCCGACCCCCTCTGTAATGTTCTCCGGAATCTCCTTTAGGTGTCCGGATAGTCCGGCGATTGTATCCAGCAGCTCTCTGTTCTTAGCAGCCAATTCCTGGGTTTCTTGCCTTAGCCCGTCGTTTGCAACCGCAGAATCCGCGACGGCCTTGTTGAGATGCCTGTACCCGGTGGACACCGAAAAGAAGAGTATAGTCGACAGAATCAAGGAGCCGATGGCGAGCGTTGTCAAGATCCACTCGACGGTAGATACCGAACCGAGCACTTCTGAGGCTACTGCGAATTGATCTTGCGCGGCTAGCACCAAAGAAATAGTCTGCAGAACCTGTATCATCGCGTTTATCCTCATCTATTAGCAACCATGCACATGGGCCTGCGCGATTCACTGAAGATCTCACCGGCCCCAAACTCTGAGGCTGGGCATTCACTTGCTATGTGTTAATCGCGCCCGTTACAGTCTCCGGAACCTCTTGCTGTTTTCCGGACAGTTCGCAAATTGTCTGCCGCAGTTCTTCATTGTTAGCCGTCAGTATATCGTTCTTCTGCTGCAGCTTGTCGATCGCGGCCGCTGAATCGGCAAGCTCCTGACTGAGGCGAAGCTCAATACGTTTGTGTCCGTGGGATACCCAAAATAGAAGTATGACCGACAATGTCAGTGAGAAGATAGCGTAAGCTGTCAGGAACCACTCAAAGCCAGAAGAAAGAGCGGACAGCCCTGTGGTTTGCGCCAGACAAGCTCCAGCAGTCGGCGGCAAGGAAACGGATAGCAGAACCTGTGCCATAGTATTTCTCCTTTTGACGGGCAGCAATAATGGCTGCCACGCACCAGAAGGCCTGGAGAGCCCCAGAGACTTCCGGCTGGAATTCGCCCCTGCTTAAGTTAAGGGTGGGCGTGAAGGGCATCGTCGACTCTGTTGTTGGCAGTGAGGGCGTCCGGGTATGGATTTCCGGTTACCGGACAAACTGGTGCCCCATCGGGGAAATAGTCGGTGTCTGCCGTCATAACAGCCAGTGTGGCCGGGTAATTGCCCTCGTTGGCCATATACAATTCGAGTTGTGAGTTGAGCAGATCTATATTCGTATGGCAGCTGTTAGCCCTGGCGGCTTGAGCGCCTCCCATGATTCTCGGAATGGCAATGGCCGCCAGCGCTCCGAGGATCAGGACAACGATCATCAACTCAACCAGTGTAAATCCGCTTCTTCGTCGCATATTCATTTCCTTTCCCGCATTGGGCTATTCGGTGACTTTCTCTGCGTCGTTACTGTCGGCATGAAGTGCCGCGTACTTAAGCAACATTCTCAGAAACAGAAAAACTCTCTCAGCCTCAAAAAGCAGTCAGAACAGGTCTGGAACCGGTTTCTCAACCGAACCAGCACTCATCAAGGCATATCTGATAAGTTACCGGAAGCAGACTACAGTGACCGCGTTGACCGAATAGCCGCCTAAGATATTACCCCGCACTCTGTCACTTGTTATAGGACGGCCAAATGCCATTGAACGCACACTTAGCCTATTTCAAATGCTGCATGTAATCGAACATCGGCAAGTATACCGACATGAGGATAAACCCAACGATGACGCCCATGATGACCGTCAACGCCGGCTCCAACTTCGTAATCAAGGCGCTCAATGTCCTGTCGATGTCCTTGTCGAGAAACTCAGCACCCTTTTTCAACATTTCGGGCACTAGCCCCACTTCCTCGCCCGAAAGAGCCAACTGCACGATCATTGGAGGAAAGAGGTCGTAATTCTTCAGAGACGATCCAATGCTACCGCCCCTCTCAACAGTCCCCTGCAATTCCTTGGCAATTTCGGTCAGCGCGTGGTTGTTGCCGACTACCGCCGCCACATCCAGGGCCCTAATCGGCGAGATTCCCACAGAGGTCAACATTCCATAAGTCCGCACGAAATTGGAGGCGACTGCCATACTGTTGACCTTGCCCAGAACGGGCATAGTCAGTTTGAAACTGTCCCACCCGGCCCTGACGGCCGGGCTCTTCAATGCCCGCCACAGTGCCACCGCTACTACCGCCAGAATGAAGGGGATTGCCCACCAATAGCCCCTCAGCACAGAACTCAGGGTTACAAGAGCCTGTGTGGGTCCGGGCAACGGGACATGCAACTGTCTGTACAGCTTCACGAAGATAGGCACGACAAAAATCAGCAGGCAGGTAACGACTACGAAGCAGACACCGCCAACCACAATGGGATAGGTAAAGGCAGCTTTGATCTTGCGCGTCATGTCCAGTTGCTTTTCGAGATGCGCCGCACTCATCTCGAGAGTCTCTGCGAGTTTTCCTCCGGACTCACCGGCTTCGAGCATTCCCAGGAAGAAATCTGAGAATATGTTCTTATGCTTTCTGAACGCCTCCTCCAGACTCAGACCGTTTTCGATGCTATGCCTAATATCGCCAATCATGACCCCTAAAGCCGGATTCTCACTCTGCTCACCGAGTACCTCGAGACATCTGGTAATGGACAATCCCGCCGAATACATCTCCGCAAATTTGTAGATGAGGGGGACGACTTCCGCTCGCGTAATTCTCCTGAACTTGCGCTTTTGGCGTTTCCGGCGATGCGCCTTTACGAGCGCGTAGCCCATCTTATCCAGTTCCTGACGCAGGAGGGCAACGCTGCCAATATCGTCGTAGGCGCCGACGATTGTGTTCCCATTCAAATCCTTTGCCGTGTAGTCATACGTTGCCATCAATCTGCCTCGACGTCTATGATTCGTGTCAGCTCGTCCGCTGTTGTGACACCGCTGAGAATTTCATTAACGGCGCTTTCATAAAGCGTCTTCATGCCTTCCTTGATCGCCTGCTGTTTGATCTCCTGATCGCTGCTTTTGACCGCGATCATCCGCTTTATTTCGTGCGAGACATTTAGTATCTCATACACACTCTTTCGTCCGTAGTACCCGGTATTGCCACAGTTCTCACATCCTGCCCCGCGATACAACTTTATCGGCTCGGCACTCTCGCTTTCCACCTTATAGGCACCATTCGCACCCGATCCGCGACGGAGGTACTTAAGTTCCTCCTCGGACGGCTCGTAGAGCTGCCTGCACTTCGGACAGGATAACCTGATAAGCCTTTGAGCCGCGGTTGCCAGCAACGCCGAAGCGGCAAGATATGACGGTACCCCGAGATTAGTCAAACGTGAGGCCGCACTTGCAGCATCGTTTGTATGTAGCGTGCTCAAAACGAGATGGCCGGTCAGGGCTGAGCTGACAGCTATCTCGGCGGTTTCAGCATCGCGGATCTCACCGATCAGTATTATGTCCGGGTCCTGTCGGAGGATGCTCCGCAGAGCCTTGGCGAATGTCCTTCCAGCAATCGGGTTGACCTGAACCTGGGTAACGCCTTCAAGATGATATTCAACCGGATCCTCGACAGTGACGATATTCTTTTCGGGTGAATTAAGCAACTGGAGAAGCCCGTAAAGGGTAGTTGTCTTGCCGCATCCTGTCGGGCCGGTCAGCAAGAGCATCCCGTAGGGGTTCTCGACAATTGATCTGAACCTGCGGTTGTCCTCCGGCGAGGTCACGATCTTGTCGAGCGACCACCTGTCCGTGTTCTTGCTGAGAACTCTGATCACTATCTTCTCTCCCCCTGTCGACGGTAGCGACGAGACTCGAAGATCGTAATCCTGGCCGCGGCGAGCCAGCGTCAGGTGGCCGTCTTGGGGAAGCCTTCGCTCGGAAATATCCATGTCTGCCATGATCTTGATGTGTGAGATCACTTCCTGCTGTACCGACAGAGGCACCTGGATTGCGATACGTAACACTCCGTCTACACGATACCTCACTCTCATGTCGGAGAGCTGCGGCTCGATGTGTATATCGCTTGCCCTGGCGTCGATGGCACCGTCAATTATGGACGAAACTAGCTTGGCAACGGGAGAATCGCCGACTTTCACTGGCGCCTGCTCAGGCTTTTCGGGTTGGATGTCCTCGGCAGGCCCTTCTTCGAGCCGCATTGACACTATGGCCTGCTTGGTCACATTCGTTACATCGAAATGGTGTTGTATCGCATGTCTTATGGCGCCCGGCATGGCAGCAACCGGCACGACTCGGTATCCGGTCTTCATTTCGATTTGATCCCGGACTGAGAGATTCAGAGGAGAATTCATCGCCACATGCAGCCGATTGCCCTCCATTTTGATCGGAATCAACGTGTGCTGGCTTGCCATTTCGTAGGATACCAGATGGGCCACCATCGGATCCACCGCCCCGGGTGAAAGATTCACAAACTCGATCCCGCTGGCACGAGCGACGATCCTTGTAAACTGCTCTTCATCGAGGAGATTGCCCTCCTTGAGTATAGCGATCAGACTTTGTCCGGTCTCTTCGTGCTTGGCGATCAGAGCCTCAAGAGCCTGCTCGTCGAGCATTCTCTCTTCGGTGAGCAGTGAAATCAGAGCGTCGCTCTTTTCCATAGTCTTTCTCCACACTTACAAAGGCAAACGTAGCCCGCAACGAGTATCGGCAAGGCCCGGTACTGACTTTAGGCTGCGCCCGTCGATCTTGCGAGTCTTGCGCGATCATGCTCTGGTTTGCAGCTTAGCATTATCGGAACAACTCAGTCTCGTCAGTAACTTGAATATTCTTGCCGCATGATTGTCCGCTGATCTGCTAATCTGCATATTGGACCAAGAACACAACATCGCCTCGGCATCCTCAGCTAATAATGAGTACTGCTTGTGCTGAAAACCTCCGGACAACACCGATTCAGGCACGGTTTTTCAGAAATCCACTAATGTGAGCTCTGCCTCTTGACGACAAAAGGCCGGGACTGTTGTAGCAGGACAGATGCCTGCGCAGCGGCATAGCTCCAATGTTGTTACATGTTAAATAAGAAGTAGGAAAGGGCAGAATTGCAGCGTCCCACTTGATCTGATGTCGGGCAACGACTGTCAACATAAGGACCCGCGAAATGCGAATAAGTCAGAGACTGAATCTCGGATTCTTGGCGATTGCGCTGTGGGCCGTAGTGGTGGGTCACATCTCGCTGTTCAAGCTGAAACAGATTTCCGGTCAATTGAGTCGTGATGCTACCGTTAACTCAGAATCAACAGAGATGACCGAGTTGGTCAAGAGAGTGCGGGCTTCAACTGAATCCACCACACGGTTGGTCTATGTCCATACCGCCTTGGCGTTGGTCCTGGCTCTGAGTTCCGGGTTGCTTATCTCGCGTTCTATCTCCACACCCCTTGCTCAACTGAGAGCTGCCGCGGCAAAAATCGGCAAAGGCAATTTGGATGCAGAGATAAAGGTCAAATCGAAGGATGAAATCGGTCTGTTAGCGGCCTCCTTTGAGAGAATGGCCAAAGATCTGCAGAGGACAACCACATCGATAGACAATCTCAATCGAGAGATTGTTGAACGGAAGAAAGCCGAGGAGACCGTAAGTCGCGCTTACGAGGAGCTTGAGAATGCTCATCGAGAACTGAGAGAAATGCAGTCTCAACAGGTGCAGGATGCAAAACTGGTGTCCATCGGACAGCTTGCCGCCGGCGTTGGACACGAGTTGAACACTCCCATTGGCTTCGTCACCTATAACTTCGAGACATTGCAGAAGTACGTAGCCAAGATGCGGGAGCTGCTTGAAATGTACGCTAGACTCGCCGACGAGATTGAAGCCTTGGAAGGGTCGGAATTGTTGAACGAAGCGGCTGCTGTAAGAGATGCACGCAATTCCATGCAGATTGACCGTATCCTCGAAAACATGAGTGGACTGTTTGAGGATTCGCAAGAAGGTCTCGAAAGAGCCTCCAAAATTGTGAAGTCACTGAGAGATTTCTCGAGAGTTGATGATCTGGACGACATCGACAAGTACGACATCAATGGCGGTGTAAGGACCAGTCTGGTCATGGCGTGCAGTGAAATCAAAGACGTTGCGGATATCGAGATGGAGCTTTCCGAGGTGCCCGAAATAGTATGCAATGCAGGCCAGATAAATCAGGTGCTTCTCAATCTTCTGATAAATGCAGCTCAGGCAATCAAGTCGCAGCAAAGAGATGAAAAGGGGTCCATCAAGATCAGGACATATGCGAGCGCCGATGACGTAGTCTGCGAAATCTCCGACAGTGGCCCAGGCATCAGCGCCGACCACTTGCCGCATATATTCGATCCTTTCTTTACGACCAAGCCTGTTGGGCAGGGTACGGGTCTGGGTCTGAGCATATCCCACGACATCGTTGTTGCTAAGCACAAAGGCAACCTGAAGGTCGAGAGTTCTGCCAGCGAGGGCACTAAGTTCACAATTAAACTTCCAACTCACAGGGAACAGGCCAATAGAGAGTGTGAGGTAGAGAATCATGGAAAAGAGAATGGTGTTGTTTGTTGACGATGATGAGATAATGTTGCGATCTCTGGAGAGGGGCCTCTTCGATGAGCCTTATGACATGCGTTTTGCCAAAAGCGGCGATGAAGCAGTCGAAATTCTCCAGCGAGAGGAAGTCCATGTAATCGTCACCGACATGTGTATGCCCGGGATGGGCGGACTCGAGCTTCTCAAGATCGTCAAAGAAACCTATCCCCGCATCATTAGCATTGTGCTGTCCGGGTTTGCGCCTACAGCCGATCTAATGTCGCCGGAGCATCAGGTAGAGATTTTCAAGTTCATCTGCAAATCGCAGAAACTCGAGGAAAATCTCAAACCGGCCATACGGCAGGCCATAAATAGCTACAATCTCCAGAGCGAACACGAGGACGTACTGGCCCAATTGGCGCGGTGTTCAGATCGCTAAAGGCCCCAACAATGGCTCAACAGAACTCACCGAAAGAATCACTGCGCCTTGGAGGTCGCGAAATGCGCCCAGCACATAACGAACAGACTATTAAAACTATGGAAGAAACAAGATTAAGAGTTCTGTTGATCGAAGACGACAAACGTGACCAGACGGCCTTTCAGCGATTTGTAGAGGCCGAAAAGCTCCCATACGATTATATGATGGCCGGGTCTCTCTCGGAGGCCAAGAGCCTTCTCGGTTCTCAAAAGTATGATGTTATAGTCTCGGACTATTACCTCGGGGACGATACGGGACTCGATATCTTGAATTTGGTGGAGAACACCCCCCTAATACTCGTCACCGGAGTAGGTAATGAAAAAGTAGCCATAGAGGCCTGGAGAGCCGGCGCCTATGACTACTTGACAAAAGACTTCGACCACGAGTATCTTAAGATTCTCCCAAAGACAATCCTGAATGCCATCATGCGCAAGAGGATGGAGGATACACTTGACAGAAAGCAGAAGAATCTGGAGGCGATATTCGATGCGGCACCTGTCTGCATGCTGTTGGCTGATGAGAACATGGTGGTCACCCGCGTTAATGATGCCGTAAGACGCATGCTTCACAAGGACTATCCACAGATCATTAGTCGCAGGATCGGCAATGCCCTGGGCTGCACCAACGCTGATAACCATAGAAAAGGGTGTGGATACACCCTGGCTTGCCAATTGTGTCCGTTTGAGAAGACTATAAGAGTTGTCCTGGATTCGCAGCAAAGCGTCCGTAATGTCGTTACCCATACCACGCTGATGATCGACGGCAATAAAACTGCTTTCTGGCTCCAGGTAAGTGCTGAACCCGTAGTAATAGACGGCCAAAAGTACACAGTTGTTGCAATTGACGACGTCACCAAACGCAGGAAGGCAGAAGCCGAGCGCAGGTCGGCAGAAGAGAGGTACCGGACAATCTTTGAGAATTCGGCGGTTGCGATAACTATGACGGATGACCAGGAGAGGCTTATGTCATGGAACAGGTTTATGGAGCAGCTCCTGGGAATGGGTAGAAAGGACCTGTACCTAAAGCCGATAAGATCGCTCTATCCCGCCGACGAGTGGGAAAAGATCAGAGGCTACAACGTCCGACAAAAAGGAATGCAGCACCACTTGGAAACCAGAATGTTCAGGAAGGATGGCACGCTAATCGACGTTGATATTTCACTGAGTGTTTTGACTGATTCAGACGGCAAGACTACGGGCTCGATAGGCGTCATCAGAGATATTACAGAGCGAAGAGAGGCAGAGGAGAGAGCCAAAGAGGCGGCGGAGTTGAAATCACAGTTTGTGGCCACCGTCTCTCATGAACTGCGGACGCCTCTGGCTGCTATTAAAGAGGGTGTTGCCATCGTTCTGGATGAAGTAACCGGTCGACTCAACGCGGATCAGAAGAAATTCCTGGATATTGCAAAGCGAAATGTCGACAGGCTCGGCGATCTGATCAATGACGTTTTGGATTTCCAGAAACTCCAAGCAGGCAGGATGAAATTGGACCTGCAGACCAATTCCATTGACGAGGTTGTCTCGGACGTGCACGAGACAATGGCGCTTTATGCAAGGAAGAGCAAGGTGGAACTGTCGTTTGACATTGCCGAGAGCATGCCCAGGGCAAAATTTGACCGAGTTCAGATCATTCAGGTATTGACGAATCTCATCACTAATGCCATCAAGTTCACACCTGAAGGAGGCCGGGTGTCTGTAAAGGTTCAACGGCAAGATGCCGATTGGGTCATCAGCGTAATCGATACAGGTATGGGGATACCCAAAGAAGTGCTTCCGAAGATATTCGAACGTTTCTATCGTGTAAACAGACCCGGCAAAGAGATTCAGGGAACCGGTTTGGGGCTTGCCATCGTTCGCAGGATCGTGACGATGCATGGCGGCAGAATTGAGGTCGAGAGCGAACCGGACCGGTGCACAGTTTTTACTGTCTTTCTGCCGATAGATGCCAACTCGTCGCCGGAGTCCTTGTTAATAGGCGCCGACGAAGTCCTGGAAAACGCTATTACCAAGTAGTCACGCCCACAACATGTCAGCAGGCGGATTTGAGTTGGAAGAATCGTAATACTCCAGCGAGGTGAAGCATTTCGCCTAGGCGGTTCAAGGTTCACAGTTCCAGGTTCACCGTTGAGCGAGAGACTAGTTCTGCCGGCCACCCACTCTGAACCGCGAACCTTCTAACCCGGAACCTTGAACCAAGCTGATTCTTGCTTGGCTCCGACCGAAGGCCGCGATATGAATGGTGTCCCTCGAAATCCCCCAGACTGCATGCTGATAAACTCAAAAAAACTGTGCACAGCGACGTCGAAAATTCTGCGAATCCGCTCGCTATCCGCTGAACGCTGCCTTCTCTAGCCCGGATTTCCCACAAACTTCGTAGCGAAATAGCGCAGATTGTGACAGATCCTGGACTTGTTGCAGTGAGCCGGGTGAAGGCGTATTGAAATACGTCGAAGTCGGCGATCAAGACAAGTCCGGGGGATGGCATGAGCTACGCGATTGCAGCCGGAGGGCTGTGAGAAATTCGGGCTAGGCTTGGAACCGAGCAAGTTAGGACACTGAAACATCCTCCAACAGCTCTCGTATGGCTCCGAGCAACTCTTCTCGATCGAAGGGCTTGCTGAGCGTGCGAGCTGCACCGAATTGCTCGGCCGTCCTGAGATATTCCTCCGGATCTAGGCGGCCCCCACCGGAGATAGCGATGATCTTGACGCCGGCAAAGTCACGCTTAAGCTCTTGTATGGTCTCTATGCCCTCTTGTTCCGGCATGAGAATATCGGTGATCACCAGGTCAGCAGGCGCCGCGCGGAATAGTCTCATCCCTTCCTTGCCATCCGTTGCTTCGATCGTCTCATATCCTTCCCGTTCAAGTATCTTTCGGAGCATTTTACGAAACGTCACATCATCATCCATAACAAGGATCCGTTTCACACTACGACCCCCTTTCTATCCTCTACATACCTAACCCGGACAAGCCCCAAGCTACAGGGTCGTGACATCCAAAAGTTGAACGTTTTCAAATCGTTCATGAAGTACTGAAAATACAATAAGTTCCAGATGTTGCCAGAAACATCTTGCGCGCAACGCACTGAGCCTGTTCAATGCGCAGTAGTCATTATGCTTCAATATTTTGTGTCTCTGGCGAAAAACACGGTTTTTCGCGTTCTTGTTCTATATATACGGCGTTTCCCAGGGGGCAAATGTAGACAAGAAAACTTGAAAAGAATCACTTTTTTTGCATTTTCTTTCATATCCGGACCATTCCCAAGGCCAAAAGCATCTATTTCAGCTCGACTTAGTGGTATTAACTTGCGTTCTTGGATGAAAAATGAGGGTCTGAAGAAGAAATTTGAGAAAAGTGCGATTTTTTCCAAGATTTCCCCCTGCATTTTGACTCTGACAAACGCCCCTTTTTATAGGACACAAGAAGTATGTCTTTGCCTGTAAATGAAACCTGGGGGAACTGTGGGAAGGAGAATGAAAATGAACGAGGTAAATGAAAAGACTGAAATAGTCAGCTCTCACTCAATCAAAAGCATCTTGTGGCGAATGAATACAGAGCGAAAGGAGAAACTAATCATGAACAAAGAATATTGTTATGCAGCGGTCATTCTCTTTTCATTGCTGGTCGCTGTCATACAACCAGCACGCGCTACGATTTATCTAACCTTAGACGGCTGGGAGGATGAAGCGGGTGACCCTCTAGCAGTCGGAACCTGGGACGGGGTAACTGCCACACTCACTGAAGATGTTTTCGAAACCATTCAAATCGATATTAGCGGGACAGAATCTCAACCTGTAGTACTCGATGGTGCTGGACACACGGTGTCGGGTGGAACTTCGGGCTATGGAATTTACCTTCACGGAAGGACACGTGTCACCATAATAGACGTAACTGTCGAGGGATTCCAGTATGGAATCTTTGTCCAGGGATCCGCCGCCCAGCATGTCACTGACAACACTGTGACGAACAACACCATCCACGGGAGTCTCTCCGCTGGAATCAGGCTCGATTTTTGCAGCGGCAACTCTGTGACAGGCAACACCGTCTCGCACTGCACCGAAGGATTTGGAATCCTCCTCTACCGCTCCAGCGACCACCTCGGCGGTGGAGCTCCTCCGCCTGGCAACACCGTGACTGGCAACACGGTCTCGAACAATGGCCGCGGAATCTACCTCCAGTATGCCTCCAACAACGAAATTTACCACAACAACTTCATTGATAATTATACGCACGCCCAGGCCGATGATACTAACATCAGCGGCAACGTGTTCAATCTCGCTTCGCCAATAGGCGGCAACTACTGGGGCGAAGTTGTTGGTGCCCCGTATCTAATCTACGACAAGCTTGGAAACCACGTGGCTCAGGATAATCTTCCCTGGACTGAGCAGGATGGATGGTTGGCTGAGGAGCAGGATATCCTCGATTTCTTCGATGATGCTGTTGCAGACGGGACATTAGTGGGAAGAGGTGCTTTGCCGGCAGTGGCTGAGTTTCGGTTGGATCTTATGAGAGCTCTGCTCGAAATAGCAGACGCCCTCATCGTGGAAGGGCAGGTAGACTTTGCTCGCTTCTTGCTGGAGTTGGCCTATGATTTCACTGATGGTCAGCCGCAGCCAATGGACCTCGTTCAAGGAGATGCGGCTCCGGAACTGGCGACAAGGATCCAGGCATTAATGGACAGCCTTTGATGAGAAGGTGCAGCAGGTTAGACCAAAGTCAGGTTGCCCCCTGATCAGCAGAAATTGCTCTGTCCGCCCGGAGCCTGAATTCGGCACACCAGTATTGAGTTGGGTGGCAGGCTGCGGGTAGCGACTGAAAACATTGGCCAAGTATTGACTCGTGCGTCCTGGTCAAGGCTTCTATTACTTGAGGACTTTCCGAAATAGAGTTCTCTCGGTAAATGAGTATATTCACTTCTAGCTAATGCGTCATTGGCGGCAATCAAGTGTGATATCGGGTTAGAATCGTCTGAAATGCCCCACGAAATCCCCAAAATTTCCCGAAATCCAATGCACAAAACGGGTCATTATAGCTCGATTGAGTCGTATTAACCCGCATTCTTGGCTGAAAAATGAGGATCAGAAGGAAAACTTCGAGAAAAACGCGTTTCTTCCCAAGATTTCCACACGCATTTGGGCTCTGGCAAACGCCATTTTTGTAGAATAGAAGAAGTATACTTTTGCTTGTAGGTGAAGCCAGTGGGAATCATTAAAAAGAGAGGGAAGATGAATGAAAAGACTGAAATGGTCGACTCTCAGGCAGTCAAAAGCATCTTGTGGGAAAAGAAGACAGAACAACGGGAGAAGCTGATCATGAACAAAGAATACTATTACGCAACGGTTATCCTCTTCTCATTGCTGGTCGCGTGGGTCCAACCAGCCTTTGCTATGACATGGGTAATCGGCCCTGATCAACTAAACCCTGGTGGATTACCGGATCCCGTGTTACCCCCGCCAGAGATCGGAACATGGAGCGAGGGGACAAGAACATTCACGCTCGCTGATGACACACCACTTGGCGACAACATACAGATAATCGATGACAACCTCACTCTTGATGGTGCAGGATGGACAGTGAGCTCGACGTCAGGTCTTGGTAATGGAGTTGTTGTTGAAGGAAGGTATTTTGTTCAAGGAAATAGCTATGTCACCATCAAGAATCTGAATGTCACTGGATGGGGCTATGGAATTTACCTCGACGGATCTTCGAACAACAACATGGAAAACAATACTGTCTCCGAGTGCGGCATTGGAATTTACCTGAAGAACTCTCGCAACAGCGATGTACAAGACAATGCTGTCTCCGACTGCGTCACTGGAATTCACCTCCATGAAAACCGCGGCGTCGGCTATTCTGAGCACTACAACACCGTGATAGACAATACTGCCTCCGGGTGCGACATTGGGATCTCGCTCGTGGATTCCGACAACAATACGGTAAGAGACAACACGGTAACAGGCGACACGTACTCAACCACTGGAATCCGGCTCTCAGGGGGTGCCCTCGACAATAACATACAGAGTAACAGCATACGTGGCATTGCCTCGTCCGGCGCTGGGTTTGGAATTCACGCCGAGAGATGCGCAAGCAACACGCTGACAGACAATACTATCTCGGAGAGCCGTGCTGGAATCATACTCCAGGTATGCCTGGATTTCTCTGTGACAACAAACAGCGTCTCAGACAATGGCCTTGGAATCGACCTGTACAACGCCACTAACAGCGAAATCTACAAGAATAACTTCATTGATAACGACGTTCAGGCCAACATTCAGTATGGCAGTGGGAACGTGTTCGACTTGGGTGGAACCGGCAACTACTGGAGCGACTGGACCGGCCCGGACGACATACCGGCACCCAACGGCGATGGCTTTGTTGATGCCCCGTATCTGATCTACGACCCGGATGAAAACCTTGTGGCACAGGATAATTATCCATTTGTTGTTGGAAATGGTTGGTCTAACCAAGCTCCGATCGCCAACGCAGGGCCTGATCAAACCGTCGAGCAGGATAGTCCCGATGGTGCAAGCGTCATTCTCGATGGTTC
>Ga0209536_100006596_pt1 | contig 17688 bp, 13 predicted proteins | sample DeeMarSeWOR28_12_FD_187461 | JGI IMG/M metagenome (GOLD analysis project Ga0209536, IMG submission 187461) | Marine sediment microbial communities from White Oak River estuary, North Carolina - WOR-2-8_12 (SPAdes) (version 2) | ecosystem: Environmental > Aquatic > Marine > Intertidal zone >... | reverse complement strand
ATTTCTGGATGTGCGATGATATCTTTGGATTAAAACCCGGCTGGGTGCAGGAATTCCGCGATGTAATAAAATCAAAAGGCTTAAAAATAAAATACAAAATCCAATCGAGAGTCGATTTGCTTCTTCAGGAAGACACAATTGAAGCTCTGGCTGATTCAGGTGCCGAGACTGTTTGGGTCGGTGCAGAATCCGGTTCACAAAAAATTCTTGATGCAATGGATAAAGGCACAACAGTCGAACAGATTTTTGAGGCAACCAAACTTTTGAAAAAGAACGGTATACGACCAGCTTTCTTTTTGCAATTTGGATACGTTGGTGAAGAAAAAGAAGACATCAATAAGACAATTCAAATGGTGCTTGATTTAATGCCCGAAGAAATCGGTATATCTGTATCCTATCCACTTCCGGGTACCAAGTTTTATGATAAAGTTAAAGAACAATTAAAAGAAAAAGCAAACTGGACTGACTCAGACGAACTCGCACTTATGTACAAGGGAACTTTTTCTCCATCGTACTATAAAAAACTACATAGGTATGTTCACAAAGTTTACAGAAGAAAACAAAGTACTCAGATATTTAAAAACATTCTCCTAAATCCATTTAGCCTCAACAGAAAAAAAATCCGTTCAGCACTGGCTTTAGCTTATTACTCACCAATGTCCTTTATTGATTCAATTCAATTAAAAAGATTAGAAAAAACCACCTAATGAACCAAGCTTTTGATGCTATTGCGGAAGGATATGATTTATCTTTTACATTCACCCAAATTGGTAAATTTCAAAGAGAAATTGTACGCAAATACTTGCAGAGTTCGCTTTTGGGCAAAAAAAAATTAAATATTCTTGAACTAAACAGCGGAACTGGTGCAGATGCAATATGGCTTGCAAGGGACGGTCATAAAGTTATGGCTACTGACATCTCAGAAAAGATGCTCGAGATTGTGAATCAAAAAATTGAGTCTGAGAAACTTAATTCACAAATTCAAACGATGAATGTAGATATTACCCAAATTAACGATTATCATTTTAATGAAAAATATGATTTGATCTTTTCAAATTTCGGTGGAATGAATTGTATTCAGAAAGAAGAAATGAGAAAACTTCCTGAAGCAATGACCAAATTACTTAAAGAAAAAGGTAGAATAGTTTTAGTTATAATGTCAAAGTATTGTATCTGGGAAACTATTTATTTTCTATTGAAGTTCAATTTAAAAAATGCTTTCAGAAGATATTCTGATGATGGAGCTAAAGCAAAATTGAATGGATTCGATTTGAAAACATATTATTACACTCCAAAACAAATAAAGAATATGTTTAGTAAATTTTTTGATGTGGCTGCAATTAAACCTGTGGGATTTACCATTTCCCCATCATATCTAGAGAAATTCTTCGCAAAAAAAAGAAGGACATTAAATTTTTTGGAAAGAGGAGAAAGATTTTTTGCAGATACAACTCTTGCGGCAAAATTTTCTGATCATTTTCTGATTGATCTTCAGGTAAAAAAGTGAAATTGATATTTACACACGGCTACTTTCTGAATGAAGATCCTGCCGAGCAAAGAATAATGAAGCCATATCCACCTCTTGGAATTCTTTACGTCTCGGCTTACTTGAAACAAAATGGAATTGATAATAAAATTTTCGATACGACTTTCTCTTCAAAAAATGAATTAAAAAAATACTTGGTTGATGAGAAGCCGGATTATCTTGCAATCTACGTTAACCTGATGACAAAGTTAAATGTTCTTGAGATAATCAAATTCATTAAAACAAACGACTCAACGAGAAATGTAAAAGTTATTCTTGGCGGACCAGAGATTCGTTATAATGCCTCAGACTTACTTGAACATGGTGCTGACTATCTTGTAATTGGTGAAGGCGAAGCAACTACTCTGGAACTAATTCAAAAACTTGAACGAAATAGTAAGAGTGAACTCAATACTGTAAATGGAATCGGTTTAAAAAATGAGGCGGGGAAAATAATTTTTACTCCTGAGAGACAATTAATTAATAATATTGATGAACTTCCATTACCTAACCGAAGTGCAATTGAAATAAACGATTATCAAAATGCCTGGAAAAAACATCACGGACTTGATGCTGTTTCGGTTAGTACCATGAGGGGTTGTCCATACACCTGCAGATGGTGTAGTCGAGCAGTTTATGGATTGAGTTATCGACGAAGATCGCCCAAAAAAGTGGTCGAGGAACTGAAACATTTGCAGGAAATTTATTCGCCCGATGCAATTTGGTTCGTTGACGACGTATTCACCATAAGTCACAAATGGTTATCAGAATTTAATTCGGAGTTAAAAAGCAAAAATATAAAGCTAAAATATGAGTGCATAACTCGTGCAGATCGAATGAATGAGGACGTTATTAAAACTATGAAAGATTCTGGATGTTTTAGAGTTTGGATAGGCGCAGAAAGTGGTTCGCAAAGAATAATTGATGCAATGGACAGAAGAGTTAAGGTCACACAAGTGCGCGATATGATCAAACTTGCAAAGAAATTTGGAATTGAAACTGGTACATTTATAATGCTTGGATATCCCGGCGAGACAGAGAAGGATATTGAAGAAACTATAAACCATCTGAAATTGTCTGACCCGGATCAATTTACTATAACAGTTGCATACCCAATAAAGGGAACAGAATTTTTTGAAGAAATTGAAGCTAACCAAATGAACTCTTTTAATTGGGAAAAGAATACCGATAGAGACAGAGACTTTGAAAGAACCTATCCTAAAAGATACTACGATTTTGCAGTCCGAAGAGTAGTAAACGAAGTGAAGTATAATAAAGTTCTGAACAATGGCTCATTAAATCCGCGAGTAATTAAGTATAAAGTGAAATCATATGCAGCCAAAGCCGGAATGCTTTGGACTAGAAATATCTATGGCTGAGTTTAAAATTGATCCAGCAACTCTTCAGGATGGTGTGTTTGTCCTGTCCGAAATATGCCAAGATTTTGAAACGATTTATCTGAAAGTCAGGGAAAAAGAAAAAAGAATTTACTCGGATAGAGAATTAATAAAGCTACCATTTGCCTCAAATTCAAATCCCCACAAAGAAGAATGGAAACTCAGAGCTAAATCATTAAAGAGATTTACAAGATATCTCCAAACAAAAGGGCAAAGTCTAAATATTCTGGATTTAGGCTGTGGTAATGGTTGGTTTAGTGGACAACTTTCTAATTCCTTTAATCACATTTTTTATTGTGTTGATGTTAATCTCACAGAGTTGAAGCAAGGAAGAAGGATTTTCAAATCTGATAAATTAAAATTTATTTATGGGGACATTTTTTTAACAGAATTTCCAGATGCTTTTTTTGATATTATATTTGTGAATGCAGCTGTGCAATATTTCCCCAACTTTAAACAACTAATCAGCCGTCTTCTTCTTTTGTTAAATGAGAATGGCGAAATTCATTTAATTGATTCACCAATTTATTCAGAAGATGGGACCAAAAAAGCTAAGCAAAGGACTATGGATTATTACTCATCACTAGGCTTTTCGGAAATGTCAGGCAATTATCATCATCATTCCTGGAACGAATTGAAGGATTTTAATTACAAAATTTTGTATAACCCATCTACTATAAAAAATAAATTGAAAAATTTTATTATTGACGATTCCCCATTTCCCTGGATAATTATAGCCAATTAAACATGGAAAGCCATAAAAAACATATTTTAGTTCTTACACCTGGCTTTCCAAAAGATGGAAGTGACGAAAATTGCATTCCATCCTTGCAAATATTTCTTGATGATTTTTACAAGACATTCGACGAATTTAAAATTACTGTAATTGCTTTGCATTATCCGCCATTTAATTCGAAGTATCTCTGGAAAAAAATCGACATTTATGGCTGTGGAGGAAATGATGTTGCATTTCCAAAACGATTTAAGGTCTGGAAGGATTTATTTAACTCTGCAAAAAAAATTCACCAGGAATTTCCAATCTCCTGTGTTCATTCATTCTGGCTTGGCGAATGTGCGTATTTAGGTTCAAGAATAAGTAAGAAATATAAAATTCCACACATTAACACTTTGATGGGTCAGGAGCTCAATGAAAGTAATTGGTATTTAAAGTTTGTCAATCTAAATAAAATTAAAATTGTTACTCTATCTGAAAGACAAGCATCACTATTCAAAGCTAAGACCGGTAAAGACGGAACAAAAACAATCCCTTGGGGAATAAGATCAGATGAAAAAAAGATAAATGAATTAAGGGAATATGATATAATAGGAGTCGGCTCACTGATACCCGGGAAAAACTTTGAAATGTTTGTGGAGATTGTGCACGACATTAAAAAAGTTTTCCCTAATATTAATGCAGCTATAGTTGGTGATGGAACGGAAAAAGAAAAAATCAGAAATTCGATAATTAAACTTAACTTGGAAAATAACATAAAATTACTGGGAAACTTAAATCGTAAAGATGTTCTGAATTTGATGGGTAAAAGTAAAATCTTGCTTCATACCTCTAAATACGAGTCCTTCGGTTATGCGCTTGCAGAAGCTTTAGCTTGTGGTTGTTATGTTGTCTGCAGTGAGACTGGCTTTGCGAAAAACACTAATAAAATGTTTGTTGCAGCAAATAAGGATGAATTTATAAAATCAATACTTGGTTTGCTTAATTCAAAACCTGACTATTCTCCAGAAATACCATTTGCAATTAATGAAACTTCAGAAATGTATAAAGAGTTGTATGACCAAATTTGAACCGCTCTACTACAAATTTTCTTTAATTTATCAAAGCAGACTTTCATAAAACAATTTTGCCTTCCTACCGATTGCAGGATAACTTAGGTCATCATTAAAAAATTTCAAGGCCTTCTCAGATTCATGTTCAATTGGTTGATTAATGAGTAATTTGGCTTTTTCATAAAATGAATCAGCATCTTTGCATTTCCACAAAGCTCCGATCTTGCCATAACCAGTCATCATCCTGAACGATGGAATGTCTGTAACAATTGGTACTGTGCCACAGGACATTGCTTCAACAAGACTAAATCCGGAACCCTCGTATTGACTTCCCAGCACAAAGTAATCTGCTGAATTATAATATTCTTGCATTTCAGAATGATTAACAAAACCGATAAGCTTAACTTTATCTTCGAGTATTGAGTTTTGTTTTATGAAGGATTCAATCTTCTCTTGGAGATCATTTTCAGAAAAAATCATATAGAGATTAGCTTCCGAAAAATCAGACAAAAGTTTTGAAAAACCAGTGAGTACCGTAAGCGGGTCTTTATTTTCGTTCAATCTCCCGACCCACAAGAGAACAGGTTGACCAGTTAGTCTCGTTTTTTTTCTTATCTCGTTTCTGTTGCTAGTTATGAAATTCGAAGAACCTTCCATTATTTCAGCATTTTTTATATTAAATGAAATTGCTCCGGCTGACACCCACTCATTATAAATTTCTTTAGAGGAAAAAATAAATCCCTCCATCGACGAGGTGAACTTATTAAGAAGAAAGTTTTTCAGAGGGTGACTCAGTTTTTCCGCGTGGTGTTGTATAACAATTTTAGCCGAAGAAATTTTCTTTTTTAGCAATGATGCTTGATATGCATATCGAAAACTGTTTATATGAATAATTTCTTGAGGCTCAGTTTTTATTTTATCATGAAATAATTTTGGGTCTTGATACCATTTTAAGTCATTTACAAGATCATCTTTTACTAAAAAGTATTTAATGCCATGGTGACGGAATGAATAATCCTTGTTAAATCTGTGAAAAACTTTCACTTCCAGTCCCACATCTGCTAAAGCTTTACACCAACCTATGATTGCTAGATATTTCTCTAGGTATTTATCAATTGGTATATCCTTATCATAATAGTAATTTACGAATGTAACTTTCATATAAATGTATTGTTTTCTGAAGAAGTTAATAAATTTAATAATAAAGAATAGTAATATTTGAACTTAAAATTACTAGTGTTAAATCCTTTCAAAATTATTTAAATCAGGCTTTAATTGGGCAATAACAAAGTTATTTTATTCAATCCTCGAAGTGCAAACTCAAAACACAGAATTCCAAATTCAATTCTACAGGTCGGTGCTTCGATTGAAGGTAAATACGAGTATGTTTTCGTCGATGGAAATCTTGAGTCAAATCCCTGGGAAAAAATTAAAAGTTACCTTTCTACAGGTGAAATCAAATATTTTGGATGCACTGTCATGCCTGGTATGCAGTCAAAGCAAGCAATTCCGTTAACGAAAAAAATCAGAGAAGAATTTTCGTCAGTAATAAATATCTGGGGAGGCTACTTCCCTGCTAATCAATTTAAAGTTGTTCTTAATTCCGGCTTTGTAGATTTCGTGATCAACGGACCTGGTGATGAAGCATTCCCGCAATTGATTGATGCAATGGAAAACGGTAAAGATTTGTCGTCAATAAAAAATCTAATTTTTAAAAGAAATAATAAATTTGTAATTACACCAAAAGCTGAATTATTTGATCAGGATATTTTACCACCGCTTCCATATGAAAAATTAAATACTACTTATCCAATCAAACACTACCTTGGTAAAACTTTTCTCGGCACAAAAACTGCAGCGTATCACTCAAGTGTTGGTTGTCCTTTTACTTGTTCTTTTTGTGCAGTCGTTCCAATTTATGAAGCAAGATGGAAAGGTAAGTCCGCATCACTGATTTACAATGACGTTAAATATTTGAAAGATGTGTTCGGTGCAAATGCGGTAGAGTTCCATGATAATAATTTTTTTGTTTCTGAAAAGAGAACAGCCGAATTTTCTAACCTGATAAAAAATGACAACATTATCTGGTGGGGTGAAGGAAGGATTGACACAATTAATAAGTACAGTGACGAATCACTTGCTATAATGCGAAAAGCGGGATGCAGAATGATTTTCTTTGGCGCGGAAACTGGTAATGACTCAATATTAAAGCAAATGGACAAAGGAGGTACACAGACTGGAGAACAGATAAAAAAATTCGCAGCAAGAATGAGAAGGTTTGACATTATTCCTGAATATTCCTTCGTTTTAGGTTTACCGGCTGAAACACCTGAAAAAGTCATGCAGCAGATCGATGAGGATATTCAGTTTATAAAAACTATTAAAGAAATAAATCCGGATACCGAAATTATAATTTACGTTTACAGTCCGGTACCAACCGAAGGTTCAGAATTATACAATGAAGTTGTAAAGACAGGTTTTAGATTTCCTGAAAAATTGGAAGACTGGCTCGATCCACAATGGGCTAATTTTGATTTAAGAAAAAATCCGTTAACACCCTGGCTGACCCCAGAAATGGTAAACAAGATTTTAGATTTTGAAACTGTAATTAATGCTCAGTATCCGACTGTGTCTGATTTCAAATTAACTTCATTTCAGAAAAAAACAATGAAGTTCCTGTCTTCACTAAGGTATAAAACAGGGTTTTATAAGTTTCCTTATGAGTTAAAAGCACTCCAAAAATTCTGGCTAAACTATCGAAGACCTGAAGTTGAAGGATTCTACACTGAATGACAAAAAAAAAGAAAAGTATATTAAAAAGTCTGGCTTTCAGGATTCTGCATCCTGCTTCAGAAAAGTATTTATCCAAGGAAAGAGACTACACTTATAAAGGAATTACTGTTACAGTTTTTCCGGGAGTCTTTCACCCGGGTTTTTTCTTCAGCACCAAACTCTTGCTAAATTATTTTGAGAATGTTGATTTACGAAAAAAATATATTCTTGAACTAGGCGCCGGCACCGGTCTGATTTCGATATTTACAGCAAATAAAGGGGGGTATGTTACAGCTTCGGACATAAGTTTGACTGCCGTTTACAATATTGAAAAAAATGTGAAGATGACTAACGCAAATGTGGAAGTTATACATTCAGATCTTTTTGATGACATTCCACAAAGAAAGTATGACTATATAATTATTAATCCGCCATACTATAAAAAAAATCCTTCAAGTGAAAAAGAATTTGCATGGTTTGGTGGCAACGATTTTCAATATTTCAGAAAATTGTTTTCTCAGCTGAGTAATAATTTCTTTGAAAATACAAAAGTTATTATGGTATTATCCGATGAAGCTGATATGGAAATGATAAGATCCATTGCTACTGAGTTCAACTTTGTGATGAATGAAATAGTTCATAAAAAAACATGGGGGGAAAATCATTTTATTTTTAAAGTTGAAAGAGATTGAAGTTAGAATTTTACTTATCAGCAAAGAAAATCTCTTTATCTAATAAAGTATTAAAGTTTAGCAAATGGAGAAAGGTTCAGATAGCATACACATTTTTCACAAATAGGGTTGGTTTTAACATTTAGATTTTTTCTGAATGAAATAGACTTTTCAGAATTTATTAATTCTGCTAGAGAATCTTTCCTGATATCACCGACTATCTGGTGAAAGAAACAAGGGCGAACACTGCCATCAGCTTCAATTACAGCAGATACCCATGGTGCATTACAGTTTATTTCGGGGAACTTACTTTTATTGTGATAAGCAGCATAGTAATGATAAAACCGCCTGATTTTATGCGGGGATTCTGTAATAAATCTTTTTTCAAATTCTTTTGAATGAGTGACCATTAATGATTCTATCACATTATAAAAATCATCTAACTCATCAACTGATAATTTAACCTCATTTATTTTTTGATTATCCCAAAGATCGGGGCGATTAAAAGCATCTGTAGTAACGTCAGCAGCAAGAAAACTTATCTGGTCAAATCCAATTTCCTTTGCGGCATCAACAATGTTGGCAAAGTCCCTGAAATTTTCTTTTTGAATTACACAGCGAGCTGTCACTCTATATTTCCGATTTAATTTTTTTAACTCCTTAACGCCATCGTTCAATTTGTCATAAGCATTTGGAATGTTTCTTATTTTATCGTGAACTTCTCGTGAACCATCCAATGAAACAATTACTTCATCTGTAAGATTAATGATTTCAGATGCATATTTTTTTAGCAGTAAACCCGTCGATAAAAGTGTAATTTTTATTTCCTGAGATTTAATAATCCGACAAAGCTTGAAAAAATTGGGATGCATAAGAGCTTCGCCACCTGACATAACAACCATCTTGGTTTTTAATTCCTTCAGAGAGTCTAAAAGGTCTGCAATATCTTTTTCTTCCAGTTGATTTACGTTATTATTTCCTTTCCAGATATCGCACATCACACACCTGCAATTGCATCTGCTGTGTGGCATTAGTATAACAATCGGTAAAGAGTAAATTTTATGCGATTTAAGTGTATAGAATCTTTTTACGGTTTCTAATGTGAGTTCTTTATCCATCTGGATTAGATTAATATATATTCCAAATTTCTAAAAAGAGGTGCTTTGTGAAATTATTAAAAAGCTAACCACTCTTATTTTATAATTAAAATGATTATTCAATTTACTATATTTCGTCTTAGAGAATTGTGCACGCTTGTTCTAATAATATGAATATATCAAAAATAATACTGTTTCTTCTCCTCGCAATATCTTCATTTCCACAGACCGAAGAATATATCTTTAAACAATTTACAGATGCCGATGGGCTTTCCCAAAGTACAATTTTTTCAATGCTACAGGATAAGGAAGGTTATTTATGGTTGGGAACAATCGATGGTTTAAATCGTTACGATGGATACGAGTTCAGAGTATATATGAATATTCCCAACGATTCCACTTCTATATCAGATAATTTCATCTCCACACTTTTTGAGGATAAGGAAGGAAATATTTGGATCGGTACGGTAAATGGATACTTAAATTGTTTTAATCGAAAGACTGAAGTATTTAAAAGATATTACGTGAATAATTTTTTCTCGGTCACAAAAAATTCTGATGCAAATTTTTATGAATACCCTCTTGCATTTTCACGAAACCAGATAAATACTGTTTGTTCGATAACTGAAGACAAAGATGGATTTTTATGGATTGGAACCTGGGGAAATGGAATTATTAAATTTGATAAGAAGAGGGAAACTTCTGAACACCTTTATTATGACAAAAATAATTCATCAGGAATAAGTTCGAATCGTATTCTCGATATTTTACTTGATTCGGATGGAGATATATGGGCTGCTACATTTGGCGGCGGACTTAACAAACTGATCAGATATGCATCAATGGAAGAGAGTAAAAGTAAATTTCATAAATATAAATTTATAAAATACACCTTTGATATCAATAACAAATACTCTTTAAGCGATAATAAAACAATAACGCTTTTCGAAGATATGAATAAGAACATTTGGGTTGGGACTTTTTATGGAGGACTGAACAAACTTGATGCAGATCAAAAAAGATTACCCCAGGATAAAGCAAAATTTGAGATCTATAATCAAAAAAATTCTGCGATATCTAATAACACTATTATGGCAATCCAACAGGACATTGATGGATTCATTTGGCTTGGAACATTCGGTGGCGGTATTTGCAGAATGGATATAAAGAATGAAAAATTCATAAATTTTTCTAAAATATCTTCTCCTCAAAATGCGCTTCAAGATAAGGAAATACTTTCTCTATTTTTTGATAGATCAGGGATTCTCTGGGCCGGCTCTCACCTAGGTGAAGGTGTAACCAAAATTCAGAAAATTAAATTGAAGTTTGATATTATTAACAGCAAATCAACCGGAAACTTAAAATTAAATGATGATGTAGTATGGTCTTTGTTCAAAGATAATGAAGGAAATCTCTGGGTTGGAACTTACAGGGGGGGAGTTAATCGTTTGGATTTCCGTACAAAACAGCGAAAAGTATACAGCAAATCTAATTCAAATGAGAATAACATTAGTGATAATCATATCAGATCAATCACCGAAGACAAACTTGGTAATATGTGGATCGGAACTTACAGCGAAGGATTAAATAGAATTGACAGAAAAAACAATAAAATATCAGCGTATAAAAACAAACCGGGGATCAAAAATTCACTTTCAGCAAATCAGGTGCTCGACATCTATGTTGAATCAGAAAAAAAAATTTGGGTAGCAACATTCGGTGGAGGATTGAATGAACTTACATTCGCTGATAATTCCTCAGGAGAACCTAAATTTAAATCATATCATAATAATCCATCTGACCCTACTTCTTTATCAGATGATAGAGTTTATGTAATTACTAAAGACAAAAAAAATAATTTTTGGATTGGTACTTACGGCGGAGGTCTTAACAAGTTCGATGAAAATACAGGAAAATTCGAAGTCATCTTTCCCCCCTCAAACAAACAGTTGAATTTTAGTGATAAAATACTTTCGTTATTTGAATCAACAGATAATATTTTGTGGATAGGTACTTCAGGAAGCGGTTTAGTAAAATTTGATCTTGAAAATTGGTCGATTCAAAGCTTTTCGATAGCAGAGGGACTGAGTAGTTCTGTTGTATATGGAATTCTTGCAGACAAAAATTCTAATCTTTGGCTAAGTACCGATGATGGAATATTTCTTTTTAATACAAAGACTGAAAGGTTTACACAGTTTGGAATTAATGATGGAATACAAAGTTTAGAATTCAGCGGTGGAGCATATTATGAAGATGAAGATGGTATGATGTACTTCGGAGGTATAAATGGGTTCAATTATTTCCACCCTGATAGTATCACAATTAATCAATATGTACCGCCTCTGGTAATAAGTGAGATAAAAGTGATGGACTCAAGAGTTAAGGGAGAAGCGAGCGAGTTGATTCTTTCTTATAATCAGAATTTTGTATCGATTGAATTTTCTGCGCTGGATTTTTCCATCCCGAAAGAAAATAAATACAGCTACATTTTAAAGGGTTTTCAAGACACATGGATGTTCACAGACGGATCGAACAGAACCGCAACTTATACCAATCTGCCATCAGGAGAGTTTACTTTCCTTGTAAAAGGAACTAACGAAGATGGCATCTGGAATGAAACACCGGCTATTATAAAAATTATCATAAGTCCCCCGTTCTGGCAAACCTGGTGGTTTATCACTTCGGTAATATTAACTGTAACATTTTTTATATATTTTCTTGGAACAATACGAGTGAAAAGTCAGCTGGAAATAGAAAAATTGAAATTAAAAATTGCGTCTGATTTGCACGATAACATTGGTGCCGGATTAACTGAGATATCGATTCTTAGCGAAGTAGCAGAAAGGAGCGGAGGTAATTCTAGCTCAGTCGTAAAGAATGACTTGCGAAAAATTAGTGACACTGCCCGGCTATTAGTCGATTCAATGAGTGATATTGTGTGGGTTGTCAATCCTCAACGTGATTCGTTGCATGACCTAATCGTAAAATTAAAAGATTCATACAATGAATTTTTTAGTGCAATCGGGATATCATTCAGAGTTAACAATATTGAGAAAAGCGATGACATAAAGCTCCCAATGGAATACAAACAAAATTTACTTTTAATGTTTAAGGAAGCAATTAATAATGCGATTAAACACAGTGGTTGTAAAAAACTAACTCTTGAAGCTTTTTATAAAAATGATATTATAGAAATTATTCTGATGGATGACGGACACGGGTTTAACTATAATGAAGTTAAATTTGGGAACGGAATAAAAAACATGGAACACCGTGCAAAAAAATTAAAAGGTGAACTAAACTGGAAATCGGAACCTAGTACTGGAACCACAGTAAAATTTTCGGGTAGGCTGGGAACATTTAGCCGAATACTATCATTACTAAAATAATATGGTAAAAAAATGATTAACGTTGCAATAATTGAAGACAATGATACAATAAGAGAAGGGTTAGCTGCTCTTATTAACGGAACCACCGGCTATAAAAGTAATGGCTTGTTCAGGGATTGCGAAACTTTTCTTGCAAAACTGCCGTCACTTGAAGTTAACGTCGTACTGATGGATATAGCTCTACCAGGTATTAGCGGAATTGAAGGAGTAAAACAAGCAAAAACAATTAAACCTGAGGTCGATATTCTGATGCTGACAATTTATGAAGATAGCGAAAAAGTATTTGATGCTCTTTGTGCAGGTGCTTGCGGCTACCTTGTTAAAAAAACTCCCCCATCTAAACTATTAGAGGCAATTAAGGAAGTCTTTGAGGGCGGTTCTCCAATGAGCAGTCAGATAGCAAGACAGGTTATAACAGCATTTAAGGAAACGAAAGATTTGAGTACAGATAAACAGGAATTTAAACTAAGCGCTAGAGAAAAAGAAGTAATAAATCTGCTAGCCGGGGGAAATAATTATCAGCAAATAGCAGATCAGCTTTATATAAGTGTAGATACTGTCCGTCATCATATAAAAAATATTTACAAAAAACTACACGTTCATACACAATCTGAGGCAGTAGCAAAAGCAATTCGAAAGAAAATCATCTGACTGCACCCACCTACATAAATATGTAGGATCAAGTTGCTCATCTATTAAATGTTAACATTAATTACATAATCGTGTAATTGATTTACTACCGTATTCTGATAGTTTTAAACCAGAAATAAAGAACTCTCATTTTATTTATTCTTTATTCACTTATTGTGAACAGGAAATCAACAATAAATAATGGGTGCGTAAAATGGAAACTACAACAACAAAAAAAGAGTTGACTAATCCAATATCTGATCTTATCAGCGATGAGATTTATGATTTGCTCTTATCCAGGGGATTAATAAATGAGAGAGCTGTTAGAGATTATATTATCCGGAAGAAATTTAAATCGCTTCGGGCACAGAAACTTAGAACGGGTGACGCGATTGATTCAATCAGAGAGGAATACCCATATCTACAGTTCGATACTATAAGAAAAATTGTTCACAATCCACCAAAGAGTTTAGCAAACTAGATAACGCCCCTCCTTGTGCGGTCACCCCATCTGCCACGTGGGGTGATCCACATCATTTTTTTTAAGCTGGCTGGTGCTCAGGTTTTAGGAGATCGTTCACTTCCTTCACAGGATTAAAAGTGATTTTAGGAACTTCGACAAAAACCGTAAGCCAATGATACATTCCTCCATTCCATAACCCGGGTAATTCGAGTGCTTTTAAATCCTGTCCGTCTTTTGATTTTATAGCTATTAAACTTGTATCCGGATTAGAAAATTTTTCTAAGTCAAAATGATTCCCTCTGTAATCTTTTACTGCACACGTAAGATCTACCGGATTAAAATGAGTGCCTTCATTAAATATTTTAGACTGCTTTGTATTAGAGAAATTCACCTGTGCAGGTTCAACTATTTGTTTAGTTATTTCCCCATCTTTACCTGATACCCAGAATGGGCTGCCTCCGGGATGATGTTCTTTTTTTACCATTCCGCAAACCCGGATTGGTCTATTTAGAAAATTGAAAAGATAATTCATTTTTTCTTCTATAGATTTTTGTTTGAAATTATCAGTTAATTCAATTTCTATTTCCCTTTTTATGAAGTCAATAATTTCTTCGATTTCATTTTCATTTGTATTTGCATCTCCAAGTATTTTTAGATAATCAAAAATCTTTTTTTGCAGCGAAATAAGATATCCTCCAAGAATTTTTTTATATTGAAAAGATTCCCCGCTGATGTTATCAGGGGCAATATTATCAATATTTTTAATTGATATAACATCAGCCTTTAGTTCATTGAGATTATTTAGCAATGCACCGTGTCCACCTGGTCTGAAAACAATCTTCCCGTTTTCATCCCTGCATAGTTTATTATCTAAAGTCACTGAAACAGTATCTGTTTTTCTACTCTGAAATGAGAATTTAATGTCAAAATTCCAACCATCCTTCTTATATTTTTGCAAAAATGATTTGAATAAATTTTTTATTTCAGTCTCATGTTCGGGTGAAATAGTAAAATGAATTTTTGCAACTTTATCTTTACCGGCAGAATAATTTATTGCCTCTACAATATGTTCCTCAAATGCTGTTCTCGATCCTTCCGGATATGAATGAAAAGGAATGCAGCCCTTGGGTAGGTTAGAATAATTCAATCCGTCAGAGTCTGTAACAAAACGAAGTAATTCCTGAATGTTTCTTTCAGTGATAAGTTCAGAAATATTTTTCCCTTTTTCATCAGTTAAATCAGACAATTTTTTAAAGAAGGCAAACCGATCTATATTATTAAAAAATTCAAGTGCTGCTTCACAATCTTCATCACCATTTTGAGCAAGTTCTTTTAGCATATTGTAATCTATTTTTTCAAATCTTGAGATGAAAGACAATTGCTTTTTAAACATTCTTGTTGCAGCACCTGAAGCAGGGACAAATTTAATTACTCTACCATCATCGAGTGCATTCTCAAAAATTTTAATAAAGTATTCTTGATCTTTTTCAGAAACCATTTTGATTCCATCTCCTAGAGTGCATGGTCTTGCAAGTATTAAAGGTGAGATTCCTGTTTCAAATGTTTTTATCTGCTGGATTATTTTATCAGGAGAATGAATCAGATCGGCCTTGTCAGAAAGTTCTATTTTTAGGGCTTCAAGCTCTTTATTATTCATGATTTATTAATTGTTCATGAGTGAATATTCTTATATCAAAAATAATTAAATAAATTTAGCCATTAAATAACAATAAAATCTCATTCTGAATAAAATTTTGGACATAAATGAAAATACTCCTGTCGTAGATGTTAATGATTCATTTCTTAAGGAAAGAAAAATTACTTTATTGATAAAAAGAGAAGATTTGAATCATCCATTTCTTTCAGGGAACAAATGGCATAAGCTAAAGTACAATATTCGGGAAGCACAAATACAGGGTAAGAAAACTCTTCTAACATTTGGCGGAGCGTACTCGAATCATATTTATGCGGTTAGCGCAGTCGGATATGTTTTCAAATTTAATACTATAGGAATTATCAGGGGAGAAGAACATTTACCACTAAATCCTACTCTTTCATTTGCACAAGAAAATGGAATGAAACTTTATTACCTGGATAGAGAAAAATATCGGAAAAAGAACTCGCTGGAAATACTTGATGAGCTAAAAAAGGATTTTGGCGATTTCTACCTTTTGCCAGAGGGTGGTACGAATCAGCTGGCTGTGAAAGGCTGCAGCGAAATTATTGATACTCTGAACGAAGATTTTGATTACATCTGCTGCCCTTGCGGTACGGGTGGAACATTGGCTGGTTTAATATCAGGATTAAAAGGAAAAAAATTTTTACTCGGTATTGCTGTTTTAAAGGGTGCTCTTTTCCTGAAAGAGAATGTCTCATCTTTAATTCAGGATTTTAATGAAACTAATTATAACAACTGGGACATAAACTTAGATTATCATTTCGGAGGATATGCTAAATTTGATAAACATTTACTTAATTTTGTAAATAACTTTACTTCCCAAAATCAGATTCCTATCGAACCAATCTACTCAGGGAAAATGCTTTTCGGTATCTATGACCTTGTTTCAAGGGGATTTTTCAAGGAAGGGAGTCGGATAATTGCAATACATACAGGAGGATTGCAGGGATTGAAGGGCTTATCAGAAAGAAATGTGATATAGACTATTTTATAAATTGAATATTTATAAAATGGTATATAGCTTTTTAACATCATATATTTTTCATCACTAAATTGTGCCTGCAATTAAATAATATTATTTGAACAACCTAATGAATGACATAAAGATAATACTAGTCGAGGATGAGCAAATTGTTGCGAAGTTCACCGAAAAGCAACTAGCAGGAGCTGGTTATCAAGTCGTAGCATCTGTGAACTCAGGAGAAATTGCGATAGAAAAAGTAAAGTGCTTAAAGCCCGATGTTGTATTGATGGATATTAAGCTTGTTGGTTCGTTAGATGGAATTGAAACCGCAGACCATATCAGGAAAAATTATCACGTACCCGTAATATTTCTCACATCATTGGCTGATGATGCGTCCTTTCAGCGGGCTAAAATTGTTGAACCATTTGGCTACCTGATTAAACCTATAGACATAAAAGAGCTGAACAGAGTTATTGAGATGGCTCTTTATAAAAATAAAATTTATAAAGAGTTGATAGATACAAGGCATCGATTTCAAATAGCAACTGAAGCTGCAAAAACAGTTGTATGGGAACTATGGACAGATGAGAACAAACTAATAATGGACCCAAACATTCCTTCCCTTTTTGATTATAATGAAAAAGACATTGAAGCTATTGATTCTGACCAATTAAAGTATATACATGAAGATGATAAAGATTTTGTTGCAAAAAAAATCCAGGAATGTCTGGAAGGTAAAATAAAAAATTTTGAAATCGAACATCGTATATACAAGAAAGATAAATCAGTCGGATGGCTGCTCGTCAGGGGCGTTTTAGTTCCTCCACAAAACGGTAAGCCAAAAAGAATAATCGGTTCTGCAACTGACATTACTGATCGGAAAAATTATGAACAGGCTCTTATTAAAAGTGAAGAGAAATTCAGAAATATTTTCGAAAGCTCTGGAATCGGGATGGCACTACTTAGCCCCGATGGTCAGTTTACAAAGGTTAACAGTACATTTTGTGAAATGATGGGATATAAAGAAGAGGAGATTGTAGGAATAAATTTTCGGAATATAACTCATCCCGGAGATATGGATAAATCACTTGAACTAGTTAAGGAGTTATTAAAAAATAATTCATTGGAAAATATGTCAGTTGAAAAAAGATATTTAAATAAAATAGGTGATATCGTCTGGGCATTATCTACAATTTCAATGATTAGAGATGCGAATGATAGACCTTCATTTTTTATTGCACAGGTACAAGATATTACTAAAAGAAAAAATGAAGGTCTATCATTCGCACATCTAATCCTTGAAATTGTAGATAATGC
>Ga0209536_100006595_pt1 | contig 17691 bp, 21 predicted proteins | sample DeeMarSeWOR28_12_FD_187461 | JGI IMG/M metagenome (GOLD analysis project Ga0209536, IMG submission 187461) | Marine sediment microbial communities from White Oak River estuary, North Carolina - WOR-2-8_12 (SPAdes) (version 2) | ecosystem: Environmental > Aquatic > Marine > Intertidal zone >... | reverse complement strand
TAAGAGTTTACATTGGCTTTGCAGTTAGAGCCATTTCTTCAATTTTTCCATTAGCTTCTATCATCTGTGTCACTTCGTCGTCGGAAGCACCTCGCTTAATCGGGATTACATCTTCTGTAGGGGCAACATGGTTGATGTTAACTCTTCGGCGTTTTACTCCCGTGACTTTCTTTGGTCCAGTCACTACAACGTAACTCTTGTCCATGACATCGACAATTACACATTTTCTTCCAGATTCACGACCAGCTACTTTAACACATACTCGACCAACTTCTATAGCGGGCACATTATAGCCTCCTAGTTAAAACACAAAATAAATGAATCCAAAGCAAATATTTAAGCTTGACACGATTCACCGTGGTCAAAACATCAAACTCATTCGGATACAAGGAGCTTGTTGATCAAGCAGCATAGTATCTGGTGTTCAGCGTTGTTTCTTTATTGACTTTCAACTATTGAGTTATTCTTTTTCTATGATTTGGTTTTCAGAATTCAAAAACTGCTTGTATACCGGATGTCCCTTAAAGCGCAAAGTTGTTTCAGACCTTTCCACCGTTCCGCTTGGTAACCGCATGCAGATTGATTGCACCACTGCGCCATTTGAAATTAGGCGCACACCATCTAAAAGTTCACCTTTCGTGACGCCTGATGCTGCAAACACGAGTTCTTTTCCCTTTGCCAACTCGTCTTGAGAATACTCTTTTTCCACATCAACACCCACCATTTTCAACCTATCCATTCGTTCAGCATCATCTTTACTACCCCGCCAAACTTTAACAAGCATTGTTCCACCCAAACACTTCACAGCTGTTGCTGCTATTGTCGCTTCTGGACCTGCTCCAGCTCCTAAGAGCAAATCAACACCTGATTGAGGAATACAAGAGACAACCGCACCTGCGATATCCCCATCTGGAATTAGAATAATACGCACTCCAAGTTTTCTAAGAGTTTTCAACATTTCCATATGCCGATCGCGTTCCAGCATTATAACAGTCAAATTAGAAAGAGGTCGATTCTTCTCTCGCGCTATTGTTCGAACAATCGTTTCAAGGGACATATCTAAGGAGATTTTGCCTCTAGACCGTCCATCAGTAGCAACTTTGAAGTAGTAGCCATCATCAGGAAGAACTTGGAAACCACCTGCAGGAGCACAAGCTAAAGCGGATATTGCATCCTTTCTGCCTTTTGAAGCAGCAGTCGTGCCGTCCACCGGATCTACTACAAATTCTACTTTTGGCCCTCTTCCCGTGCCTACTTTTTCTCTGGTTGTGAATGCTGGTGCATGGTCTTTTGGACCTTCACAGCAGATTACTTCGCCGTCTATATCTGTTTGCGCTAAAACAGCTCTTGAAAACTCAACAGCTTTAGCATCCACCAGATCACAGTTCCCTTGGCCAATGTGCAGTGCAGCACCTACGGCTCCAGCAATTGTGATTCGTGTTAATGAGGGCGCTAAGGCTCTTAATGAAACCACAGCTAAATTTCTCCGTAGCTTTATAGATTGAGATTCCACTAATTAAAAGGTGTGGCTAAGACCGAAATATGAAAAAGATGTCAGCTTAAATAGCACCAAGCCACGCTCCCAAATATTGTCCTAAATAGACTAAAATGGAGAAAGCGATGAATCTGGGTACAAAGCTTAGGACAATAAAAACGGTTATGCTAGTTTTTAGGAAACCACATATAAATGAAAGCAACTCTACAGGGAGAACGGGAATTAACCCGAATATGATATAGATTGGCCAGCCCCACTTATTCCAGACAAAAGCTATTTCTTCGAGGTGTTCAGCGGATATGCGTTTTTGGATATAAGGCCTTCCAAGCCGATACGCTAAACCATAATTTATCAACATACCTAGTGTGAACCCTATTGTGGCAACTATTATGAGCAGTATAGGATTCACAAAAGGAGAAGCAGCTACAACTAGAGCAGGACTACCCAAAGGCACAATTGTTCCAGCCACAACTGTTACAAGAAAAATGCCTGCAAGCCCGTAATTGGCAAAAAATAGGCCTAATTCAGAGAATAGGGGTGTTCCCAAAATATTGAAAATCTTGAGAAGCCAAATTATGATTACCCCAGCAATTATTGTTACAATAGCAAGTTTTATAGAGGAACGCATCCATGAAGCCTTTAACAAATCAGATAAACCATAATTTGTTTTCTGGCTTTGTTTAGGCATCACAACCACTCGTGAAAATAAAAGAAGGAATATTCTTTCTATAAAGCCTTTGCGAATCCAAGACCTGACGCTCTTATCCTTATTCTGAATCTTGATTTGCTTTCGCTATATTTTTTTCTGTAGCAATTCTTTCAGAGTTTTATGACACTTGGTGCATTGAAACATAGTGCTTCCACAAGACGGGCAAAAAACTTCGTTTTCAACCAATTTTCTCAGAAAAAGGGCTAAAGCTATTTCATTCTCTTTTGCTCTATTATTGTTAGTCATAGCTTCAGATTGATAGGGAGCGTTTTCTTCTTCGGTTGAATTGGAGCCTTTTTCAAGTGCAACAACTTCACGATATACTTTTGATATACTGGTTTTTCCCTCTCGCAGTTTCTGCTTTTCCTCTTCACTAGCTTTCTCCAAGATTTTCTTGCCCCTCTCAAAAGTTCGAGTTGAAACACCAACTTTCCTAGCAACTGCTGCTGTTGCTTTGCTTTTCGTCAACGTAGGCTTAGCGTCATTTGGCACTAACCCTAACTGTATGTTTCGTCCCACTTTTCCCGCTATTGATTGGCGTTTTTTTGCAAGCGCCTTTTCGATCTCCAGTAAGGGTACGCCTAATTCTACAAGTTGAAACTTGTTCAAGTGCCGTCGTCGCAAATTAGCTTCTATGACAAACTTCTTTTCAATCAGCTTATCCTCGAATTTCCTTACTTCAAAATCGGGTTCTACGCCCAGTTCGAAGCAAGCTCTTAAGCGGTGATGCCCATCAAGAACTTCCAAATCTTCGTTTGCTACAATTGGATAATGCTGACCTTCTGCTTTTATAGAGGCTTTCAGTTCATCAAACTCTTCATCAGACATTTTAGGTAATAGCTTTTCGTAATCAGGATTTAGCCTAAGACTCATAGCATTGTCTCCGCTGGTTTAAGATTATTCTAGTTTCTCCTTTTATTTAAGGCAAAACTCCAGAATTAAAGGTAAAAAAACTGGAAGAGGGGAAATTGTGTCCAGCTCTGCAACATGCTTCATAGTTGTTTCTCGTCTAAGCTTCAGCCAATGCAACAGTTTGTTATTTTATCCCCCATTTTTTGGTTACTTTCACCAAGATGAAGATTACGAAAGCAACGATTATGAAAGTAATCAAAGCCACCAGAAAGCCTCCAACGCCGAACTCCTGAGTGCCAACGGGGATTTTCAGAGTAGACAGGTTATCCAAACCCGGCAATGCTAAGCCTATGACTGGCATTATCAAGTCAGTGACCATTGATTGCACCAGCTGACCAAGATACAAACCCAAGATGAAAGCAACAGCAAGACCCATAACCTTGTAGTTTTCGATGAAACTCTTGAATTCATTCCAGAGTCCTTTCGGGGGTGGCGGTGGTGGAGCAGGTTTAGCTGCAAGCAATTCGCGAATCTTCTTCAATTCTTCAAGCATTTCTATATCATTAACCAAAAGTGCTCTCTCCGTAAAAGGAAGTTCTTAATCATTTCAATTTATAAAAGCTTTGGTCCAGTCAAACCGCTGTAGACTTAATCTCATGAAAAATATCAAAACAGGTTTCTGTATTCAATCATGAAAAAACGTTCATTCTGACCGCATTGTTAAGTGGGCCGAGCCGGATTTGAACCGGCGACCTTTCGATTATCAGTCGAACGCTCCAGCCGTGCTGAGCTACCGGCCCGTATTGCAGCGAACAAGACTTAATGGTATGTTGGTTAATAAGAATTTTCGTAAATCTTTTAATGGTTCTACGTAATTGTTCTCTGTGCAGAAGGGTCCGTAGTCTAGCACGGATTAAGGCGTCGGCCTTCGGAGCCGGAAACCGTGGGTTCAAATCCCACCGGACCCGCTAGATTATGATCTTATGCGAATCTAGAGCGAGTTAGTTCTTATTCTCCTTTTAAATATCATATTTATATGTAATAAGTCAACTTGGAGGAAGCTGTGGTGACCGTTCATTTTGTTAAATGGGATACTTCACTTGACTTGATGACAGAGGCTAATCGTCTCTATGATATAGCAGGCACGTTTAGCTGTGTGGAAAAAGGCGACCTTGTAGCCGTAAAACTTCACGTGGGAGAGTTAGGCAATCCATATTACGTTCAGCCGTTTTTTATCCATGATATAATTCGCAGGGTCATTGAGGTTGGAGGCAAGCCGTTCCTCACTGACACTAATACGTACTATGAGGCACAACGCAATAACGCATATGACCATATGATTACGGCGTTGACTAACGGATTCAACCAAGCGCCCTTCATAGTTGCTGATGGTCTTCGAAGCGAGAATTACAAGAAAGTCAAAACCAAGGGTATATTGAACGAAATTGAAGTAGCTGGAGCTATCGCAGAAGCTGACGCAATGATAGTGGTATCACATGATAAGGGACATGAGCTAAGTGGTTTTGGTGGTGCCATAAAAAACTTAGGGATGGGCTGCACATCGCGGGATGGCAAACTGCGACAGCATAGAAAGATGGACTTGGAGATTGACGAATCGAAATGTATTGGCTGCGGCAAGTGTAAGGAAGCTTGTCCTATGGGATTGCCGGAGATAATGGGAAAAAAAGCTAGAAACATCTCACCGTTGTGTATGCGTTGTCCATTGTGCGAAGATGCTTGTCCCAAGAGCGCTATAAAGCTTTCAGGTAAGGAGGAATTTTGCAAAGCACTTTCGTCAGCTTCGTATGGGGTACTCTCAACTTTTAAGAGCAAGAAAGTGTCGTACGTGAGTTTTGCCAAAGACATCACACAATATTGCGATTGCTTGCCAGGTCCAGGTGAGGTTATAATGAAGGATGTGGGAATATTCGCCTCTGACTCGCCTGTATCCATCGATAGCGCTTTTCTCAAATTGATAGATTACAAGGTCTTCAACGAGGCATACCAGGTGGATTGCATGCTCCAGGTTTTGGAAGCAAGAGTCCTGGGTATAGAAGGCGAGGTAAAGCCTGAGATAAAAGAAATTAGCTGATTTTGCTGAAACTAAAATATGAGAGTATCTACACAAGTGTTTTTTGTTTCTCGCCTTTGACGAAGTTCGAGACTCTAATTCCTATTAACCTAATTTTCCGGTTGATTTTAAGATGCGCTTTAAGAAGCTCTCTTGATGTTTTCTGCAAGTCTTTATGGTGGTTAATCTGATAAGCCAGAGTTTTGCTATGTGTGTGGGTTTCAAAGTTTTCATAGCGCACCTTTATTGTGACTGTTTTGAAGAAAAGCTTTTGCTCTTCAGCTATTCTAGCGACTGCGAGAGCAATTTCGTCCATAGCTTGCATAATGGCTTCCGAGTCTTCTATGTCTTTTTCGAAAGTGGTTTCTTTGCTTATGGATTTAACTTCGGTTCGGGTTTCAATCTCGCTTCGGTCGATGCCACGGGCCATTAAATTCATTTGCGCACCAATCACGCCGAATGCCTCAACCAGAGGAACAGGATTATAATGTGCCAAGTCGCCGATTGTATTCACACCCATCTTCTTCAGTTTGGCCTCGGTTTTACGTCCTACTCATAGGAGCTTGCGAACTGGAAGGGGTGCTAAAAACTCTTCCACTTTATCATTGTTAACTAATGTCAAGCCGTCAGGTTTCTCAAAGTCGCTGGCTACTTTGGCTACAAGTTTGTTTGGTCCTATACCTATTGAGCATGTAAGGTGTTCTTTCTCTTTTATCTCGTTTTTAAGTTGGCGGGCTAATGCTTTAGCTTCGGCAGAGTCTGTCACCTTTCTGCTTACATCTAAAAAAGCTTCATCTATTCCCCACTGCTCGAACTTGTCCGCATATTTCCTCGCAATCTCCATTATAGCGTTGGAGGTTCTTTTGTACAAGGGAAAGTTGGGTTTCAGATAGATGGCTTCTGGGCAGAGTTTCCAAGCTCGGCTGATTGGTATGCCTGATTTAATGCCAATTGCTCTTGCTTCATAATTACTTGTGCTTACTACGCCGCGTCCTTTACCATCTTTTGGATCAGCACCAACGATAACGGGGGTGCCCTTGAATCTTGGGTGTTCACGTTCTTCAACTGCAGTGTAGAAGTGATCCATGTCAACATGAAGGATTATGCGTTTCTTTTCCCTCATTAGTAGTCATTTAGATTTGATATTACAGCATTTTAAAACTTATAGTTAAGACCTAACTGAAATAGAATAAGAATTGAACATACATAACGCTTAAGACTCTGCTATCTTAAGTGTACCTATCAATAGATCTGGGGAAAAATGCATTATGCCTCAAATATCAAAGGAATCGGCGAGTCAGTTAGCAGTTGAGTTTCTTAAGAGAGAAAAAAACATTGACAATATCAATATATCAATAGTTGAAGAGCAAAAGGATGGCTGGATGGTCAGGGGAACGTGTCCAATAGATTTAGAGGGTCATCCATGGGTTGAAAAATTTGCCATCATCGTGGATTGGAAAGGAAAAATTAAAGACATGAATTACGGACTGCTTTAAAATAGCCTCCGATTTCTAATTCTTCTAAGATAACAATACTTGATTTCCGAAAAATGTTTTGAACGCGGTATATGCATAGGTAAAAGTTGTATTCTGAGCTTTTTTCATCTAGACTCTGCATTTTACAAAATCTTTTAATCTCTAGAAGCTGTAAGAATATTTAGGAGAACGGAATTGCCGAGAGCCTATGTATTAATAAACGTGGAATCGGGTTCAGAAGACGAGGTTCTAAATGAATTGAAGTCAGTTGAGGGAGTAGTAGAGTCTTATTTCTCATACGGAGTCTATGACCTAATCACGAAAATTAAGGCTGATACAATGGACAAACTTAAAGAGATGGTAACCCGGCGAATTAGAAACCTCAGCAAAGTTAGATCAACTCTAACATTGATAATGATGGAAGAATAAACCAAACTAGAATGTAGCAGGAAATTGCATTAAACTCTCTACTACATATTTCTTTATTATATTTTTTCAATGACCAAAAAAGGAGTAAATTATGAGACCGTAAGTTAATAAGAATTGTATAATTAAAAAATTGGTTATTGTGCATTAATAAATAGTGTCACTGGAGTCTTTGCTTGTTCTTGTTCAAATTGCATTATCTGCTAAGGAGACGTTTTTTCGTCTCCCAGTTTTCCTTGTGCTAATTTGTTGCTAAAGCCACTTTTTGCCGCCCATTTTCATCTTAATTTTTGCCACTTCCAACTCGAGATGTTGAATCCGTTTTTTCAGCTTTTCAATATCTTCGAGGGCAGTTTCGGGCATTTCTGGCATTTTTTTTCCTCCATGTTTTCTTGTTCATTGATCACGGGAAGTCTTTGTCCATCATTTCTTCAGGGTAAGCATATGTCTTATGGTCTGCGATGTCGAGTCCGAATAGTTCGGCGTCCTTATGAGCTCGTAGCAATCCGGCTTTATTTATCAGCCAGAATAAGGCTAAGCCTGTTCCCGCGGTCCATGCGATTATAGCGAGTCCGCCCACAGCCTGTATTCCGATTTGAGTGATCCATGTTTCTATTGTTGATGTAGCGTATATTGGATGTCCTCCAAGTAAGGTTGTTCCGAATAGTCCTGCGGCAATGAGTCCCCACATGCCACATGCCGCGTGTATTGGAACGCAAACTGCTGGGTCGTCGATGTGTAGTTTCATTTCTAATAGTCCTTGAACAAAGGTCATTATCAACCCTGCGATTAAGCCTGTTATAAACGCGAAAAGCGGGTGCATCATAGCGGCGCCTGAGCATATTGCAACTGCTCCAGCTAGCAGTCCAGCCATTGATGTTAAAGCGTGTCCTCTTGAAGTTACTGCTGCACCGAATAGACCGCCTGCCATAGCCATTGCTGTTGTAACTGCTACCCATGCCAGTTCTATATTTATTGTTTGAGCGTCTGTTGCTACGCTTGAGCCTACGTTGAATCCGAACCAGCCAAATACCAGTAACCATGCCCCGATTGTTGATAGAGGTAAACTGTGACCGAAGAAGGCGCGTGGTTCCTTTTTCTTGCCGCCGAATTTGCCAAGCCGTGGTCCAATAACATATGCTGCCATCAATGCTAACATGCCACCTGTCAAGTGAACAACTCCTGAGCCTGCATAGTCAATGAAGCCTATTTCGGAGAGCCATCCGCCACCCCATACCCAGTGTTCTACTACAGGATATAGGAAACCAACTACTATTGCGGAAGCTATTACCCAACCCCAGAGTTTGTCGCGTTCTGCTGTTGCGCCAGGAATTATAGCAACTGCTGTAATAGCGAACATTGCCATCTTGAACCACAATGCTAGGTCGCCAAATCCGAAGGGACTAGCGGCGAGACCGTAGGCACCAGCTTCAGATAGCGCAGATGGTAACGGGTTTGCAATGGTTGGAATAATTTCAGGTAAACCCAAAACTGGGTTAGTGGTGTAGTAGGCTATTGGGAAACCGACTAGGAAGTACATTACTAAAGCTAATGTCCAGCCGATGTTTAGCATGATTACGGTGTGTGCGACGTTCTTCTTTCGCACTAGACCGGCATATAGCAGGGCGAAGCCTGCGGTTGCCATTATCAGTATGGCTACTGGTGCCCAGCCAACAACGAATGTCTGCTGAATAGCGGCAAAGGTATCATCGATCATGCGTTTATATCACCTTATAATTTGCTTGCGAACCATACTGGTTTCAGCGAAATTGGAATTTCTTCTACCGATAGTCCGCCGCTTTCTATGTTCAGTTTGAGTATCTGAGGTTTTAGCGGGCAGCTTCTTGATTTTCTTAGAATGAAAACACGGGTCCAGATTACGTCGTGCTTGTGATAGTCTAGGTATATCAGGTGGTCAACAAGGTATTCTGTAATGTTGGGATCAGTTGGGATACCCTCTGCTGAAAATACTGTGGTAGCTCCGCGTTTTTTAACCTCAAGAAGGAGTTTCATGAAGACTTCTCTGAAGTCCGTTGGGTCAACGAGTCTCCGTTCTAGTGATGAAAGCGAGTCCATAACTATTCTAGTAGCGCCTGGTTGAGCGTCAAGACCTTTCATTAGCATTTCTACTGCTTCTTCTTTGTTGATAAGCGCATAGTCGCTCGTGTATGATGCACTAATCGAAAGATCCACTATGGCTACTTGTTGGCTTTCAATCATGGAAGGAAAATCGCTCCAAAGTTCTCTCCCTGTTCTCATTATTGTTTGCGGGGTTTCTTCAGTACTTATGTATACGCATTTTTCGCCTTTTTCTGCGCCTCTATGTATGAACTGAAGGCAAAGAATTGTTTTGCCAGTTCCTGGTTCACCTCTTACGAGTATAGCGTCTCCTTTGGGTAAGCCTGGAATAAAATCTGTTAATCCTTCGATGCCCATATCGATCCATTCTATCTTTCTTTCTTTCTGCAATTCTTGGAGTGTAAGGGCTTCTAGTTTTTTCATATTTATGTTCACCTTATTGGTTTTTTAACGTCTAAGTGTAAAGCCCTGTATATAAGTGTAGTTAAGATTTGTTCATAAAAGTTATGAAAAAGGAAAAATGTGTGCAATTTTGGCGGGAAAAACTGCGCGTTTGTTATCCAGAGTTAGCTCTTAATAGTGACCCTAAGTTTAGCCAAGTTTTCTTTTATCTCGGCCTTAACACCCATACCAGCAAAATATTCTTCAAGAAAAATCTTGATAAAGGTCTTCGGAAGCTCCGAACCTAAGACCAAAGTGAAGTCTTCATTTGAGTTTTTTGTCACCCTAAAAAAATTGCACACCTCAAGCCGTGTCAAAAGTTCTTCAACCGAAATCACTTTAGCCTCCAACTGTTCCCTATGGGACCTCGCAACCAACCGGTGTTCTTCCCAAAATTTTTCTCTGGAAGGACTGGATTCAACAAGCTTTAGGAAAAGAAGCCAATGATCCACATCCAGAATTATGTGTTCTCCATTGAGCAATAAATCCATATAAGTATAGATTTTTTCGCGAGTAGCATTATTTTCTAGCACTCTGTTCTCTGAATAGAATCTTAAGGCACGCCTCATTATTTCACTCTGAGAGAGTCCTTCCTCCCGACTGATTTTCTCTAGAAGATTTGCGGTTAGCGAGTCAAAAGCAACTGTTATTCGTGTTGGACTCATGGTTATTCTCCTAAATACACATTGTTTTTTATTTGTTTAAAGTTTACAGTTTAATCCCAAAGCCTTCTTTGATTACATTAAGAACTAAGTGTGTAGCAGTTCTCTTAACGTGGGGAAGAGAAAGCAGATTCTTGATAAAAGCATTCAATCCTGTCCTATCCTTGAATTTGGCAATTACTACGGCATCATAGTCTCCCGTGATGTCGTAAACAGCGATTATATTCTCACTCTTGGAGAGTTCATTTTCAACATCGTTTAGAAATCTGCCTTCTGCCTGAATCATAACAATAACGGTAAGGCTAAATCCTATCTTGGCGAAATCGAGGTTCAATGTGTAGCCTTTTATTATTCTTCTCTTCTCTAGCCTTTTAACGTGGTTAAATGCTGTCCCGACGGATACCTCAAGTTTCTTCGCTAGTTTGTTGAAGCTTAAGCGGCAGTCACCCTGTAGTATATTAAGAATCTGAAGGTCAATATCCTCAATGTTTTTGACTACTTCCAATTCCAATTGTAAACTCTCCAAGACTCGGTTTTCCAAATTCTCGCTAGTAAACGCATGTCCAAACAATCAATCATTATATAAACATTTCTCCATTGAAACAAAACGTTTGTACACATTATGATAATTTTAGGCTATAAATATTAAACAAATGGTAAAATAGCTGGTTAAGAAACGAAAGCAAAATTGCTTAAAATGACCTTTCAAAAAGATTCTGCTGAAACATAAATAATATAGCATTTTTATGCTAAAGGTATTACATCATGGTGAAGTTATCACTATGCAAAGGTCTTATTCACGGCTATTAGGCGTAGTGGGAAAACCAAACACTGGCAAATCAACTTTCTTCAGCGCAGCGACTTTAGTTTCGGTTGAAATCGCAAATTACCCCTTCACAACGATAAAGCCCAACCGAGGCTTCAGCTATGTACGAACACCTTGCGTTCATGAGGAATTAGAAGTAAATGATAATCCGAGAAATTCACTATGCCTTGATGGTGTAAGACTAATTCCTATAGAAATGATCGATGTTGCAGGTCTCGTTCCTGGAGCATGGAAAGGTCGCGGACTTGGAAACCAGTTTTTGGACGAGCTGTGCAGAGCAGATGCTCTTATACACATCGTTGATGCCTCAGGCAGAACAGACTGCGAAGGACGCCCGTGCAAACCTAATCAACACGACCCTGTGGAAGATGTGAAGTTCTTAGAACACGAAATTACAATGTGGATCTCGTCAATAATCAAAAAAGACTGGCAGAGAATTGCAAGAACAGCCGAAGCTGAATCAAGAGACCTACAAAGTATGCTTGAAGAACGCCTAAGTGGTTTATCTATAAAACGCAGCCATATTTCAGCAGCAATCAGAAACGCAGGCGTAAATGTTGACAAGCCGACCTCGTGGAATGAAGAGGATTTTCTAAAGTTTGTTGATGCGCTTAGGCGAATTTCGAAACCTATGCTAATAGTAGCTAACAAAATGGACCTACCACACGCTGAAGCTAACTTGGAGAAACTAAGAAAACTCGAATATGTGGTTATTCCTAGCTGTGCAGAAGCTGAACTTGCACTCAGACGTGCTGCTGAAAAGCAGCTAATCGACTACAGGCCTGGTGACTGCAACTTTAAAATACTTAAACCTGAAAAGCTTTCGGAAGCCCAAATCGCCGCTTTAGAAACTATACGCGAAAAAATTCTGATCAGAAACGGCTCTACAGGTGTTCAGGACGCAATAAACATGGCCTACTTGAAACTTCTGAGCATGATCACTGTATATCCTGTAGAGGATGTGGAACATCTATCTGACCATAGCGGAAGAGTTTTGCCAGATGTCTATCTTGTTCCTTATGGAACAACGGCGCATCAATTTGCTTATCTGATCCACAGTGAACTCGGAGAGAGTTTCATTCATGCTGTGGATGCGCGACATAAGAAGAGAATCGGAGAAAACACTCTTCTTCGAGATAGAGATATTATTTCCATTGTAAGCGGTAAAAAAAGAGGTTAAAGAATCTTCAAGCGCCATATCTTCGTTTACGTGTTTGAAAGGTTCTAATAGCTCGCAAAAGATCGATCAAACGAAAGTCAGGCCAGTAAACATCTAGAAAGGCAAGTTCACTATATGCAGATTGCCAAAGTAAAAAACCACTCAGTCTTTCTTCACCTGAAGTTCGGATAATCAAATCTGGTTCTTGATTTGGCATGTGGGCAGTGTATAAGTACTGTTCAAAAGTTTTTTCGTTTACATCATCCAGAGTCAGTTCGCCGTCTCTAACCTTCTCGGCAATAATTTTTGCGGCATCAACGATTTCTGCTCTGCCTCCATATGCAAAAGCGAAATTTAAAAATTGATTAGTATAATCTTCAGTTGCCTTCTCAACATTCGTAATAAGCCGTTGCAGGCTTTCTGGCAAAAGCTGGATTCTACCTATAACTTTCACGTGAACTTTGTTTTTGTGTATGCGGTCGTCACACAAGAGTTTGCGGAATTTTTCTTCAGCAATACTCATGATCTGTGCGATTTCCGTTGGTGAACGTCTGAAATTTTCAGTTGAAAAAGTGTAGAGTGTAATAAACTTCACGTCGAGTTTCCAGCACCAGTCTAAAAGCTGCTCAACCGTTTCAGCACCTTTCTTATGACCTAGCCACGGGTTCAACTCTTTTTCGGAAGCCCACCGTCTATTCCCATCTAGTATAATCGCGATGTTCTCTATCTTCTCGCCGCTCCTAACTTGGTGCCATAGCCACCTCTCATAAATTTTGTAAGCGCCGATTACGGAGAGAAGTTTTTTCAGCATCAATTGAACCTCTTTCAAGGATTTGAATCATATTTTATCTAGGTTACAGAGGTAAAAGCCTCTAATGTTTCAATTAAACCTTGCTGTACTTTGCTAGGAATAACAAAGTTATCGTAGATACTTTATGACGACAGCTCAACTTCTTCAAACTTGTCGACATCTTCATCGCTCTCTCCGAAGAAGTCTTTAGTCGACCTATGGATGATTATCACTAATAAAACAGAAGCGATGCCTATGAGTATGCCGACGACTATTGTAAATACCAAGTTTAAGAAAATATCATTCTCGAATCCAAATCCGGGTTCGATAAGAATGTTTGCGGTTGCATCTAGAATCCAGCGGAACCAAGCAACAGATACTATCAAGGCAACGTTTCGTAGCAATCTAGGGTCTCGTTCAAAGTATAAGCGTATACTTCTCCCAAAGAGAATAATTCCTACGCCTACAACCAGAAGATCCATGAAGCCTTTGATGAAGAAACCGGCCATGTCAGGCAATGCGTTGATCCAGCCAGCAAAATCTGGTGTTTCCACTATTACATTAGTATTAGCACTGTTTGCTCCTAAGTAAACACTAACAGCTATACAGAGAACACCAGCTATTATTGAATAGTTAGAGATTTGAACTGGTAGAGGTGGAGGTGAATAGTCTCTAGCCCACTTGATTAGGTTTTTAGCTGCTCTGTCAACTCCGAAACCTTTGAAAAGTAGAACCCCACCGAGAATAATTACTATTGATATTAGATAAAAGTCGATGACGCCAGGTATTACATAAAATATTCCATATAGAAGGAATAGAAGTCCAGGTATACCCAAGGCTATACGGGCATATCTGGGATTTTCCCATATAAGTCGCATATAACGTGAAAAAAGCGCTGCAGTTTCTTCAATGGACTCACTATGTTTGACAACTATTCTTCTTACTGAGGAGACAGGCACTCGTGATTCCACAAGCGGTAAGACTGCTTCATCTGAGTAGCCATCCGTAACTAGAATAACCTCGTCTGCACTAAATGAGTCCAGCAAATGGCTAAGTTCTGCAACAAGTTTTCTATCTGCTCCGACTCCTCCACGTTCCAATCCTGATATAGTTGCGACTTCGAAACTCTCCAAAGGTTGTTTTTCGCTTTCTAAACGGTCAAAGAGCCGTACAGCTTCAAACATAGCATTTGCGTCTGGTTCTTCTGGGTCACGAAGGGCTAGTGATACCGCAGCATCCAAGTTTGCTGTTCTGCCCAGAATCGGTGTTTTTATGCTTGCCTTTGTTTCTATATCCCCGTCTCTGTCAACGCATAGAATTAAGATCTTGCTTCTGATCTGTTGCTCCGTTTCTTTTTCAGTCATCTATTTTCTATTCCTAATTCTCTACATATTTAACATTAGTCTTATGTTTATTAATCTGGTGAGTCTTCGTTTTCGAGGAGTCTAAACTCGTCCCAACTCAGCTTTTCACCGCGTTTTAATTTTTCTTTTGCCTTAGAACCAAGTTTTTTTCTGAGAGCTTGTTCTATGTTTTTCTTTCTTTTTTTGTCTTCTTCGAATATTGCGTTTTGCAGCTTTCTTTGTTGATCTGTCAACTTCCTAATCTCATCTCGCAATGGTCTTACTTTTTCCATCTCTTGGATGTAAGCTCTGTGCAAGCTGTCAGCTTCGGTTTTTTTCATTCTAGACTCGGCAATTTTAGAGATCATTTTCTCGTGTATGTTTTGGCTTCTATCAGCTATTTCAGAGAGTTTTTTATGGGTTGCTTTAACAGTTGTTTCCAAGAGTTCACTTTCTTTGTGTAGATCTGAGATTTTCTTCACGTGTTGATCAAATTTCTTGTAAATGTTAAGTTGTGTTTCAAGCTGCTTCACACGTTCTATGAGCCGTTTTTCTTCTTGCATTTCAAGGAGTGTAGTTTGGATCTTCCATTCGATATTGTTGAATTCTTTTTGCATCTCTTGGCGGTTTTCTCTCGGTGTTTTCCTTTTCAAATCCGCGATTTTTTGACGGTGCAAATGTATCTCTTGAATCAGGGTCTTGATTCTAACACGTGTATTATCACGTTTCAGTTTTAGGGTTTTCACTTTTTGGTTCATGTTATCCCGTTGATTCTTCAGGCTATCGATCTCTTGGTGCAGTGTTCTTAGTTCCGCGTTGAGCTTGTCTCTCTTCTCAGCATATACTTTTGTGTCAGCATTTGCTTTGTTGACATTCTCTCTTAATGAGGTAAGCTGCCTACTTATCCTTTTGAGTTCACTCTTTTTATCTTGCTCAGTCAAGAATTATCCTCTATTTGTGTTAGGATAATAAATTTATGATTTTTAAATTAATATTCATTTTATTAGCGCTTTTTTTGTTAAAATCGAGTTTTCTTTTATTATATAAATTTTGAATATAACATCTGATCGATAATGTATTTTTCTTATCTTTCTTCTTTGCGAAATATGTCATAGTTTTCTGCTCATTGCCTTCTGGTTTGCGGTGAGCGAAATGAGTAATCTTCTGAATTTAGATTTGTCTTGCCTAAGAAATCATAAGAGGGAATAGTGGGTTCGTAGCGCATATTTTTCACAAAGTTATCCAAACATGCGAATCGCACTCAAGTACGAGTAGGCATAATTGCTTTTTCTCTTTCGCTGAGTTTCATTTCCAATTTAAAATATCATGTATCAAATTCTGATACATTTTGGTGGTGAAATAACGTATTATATAGTAATATATGAGATATGTTGTGGTTGAGAAGTATGCAAATCCAGAAGAAGCACTCATCAACTTTAATCTCGATTTTAGTTACCCTTGTCATTGTTACCTCCATTTTGGCAAGTGCTCAGGCTTTACCCCAAATATTAGTGGTTCAAGAAGTAGAAGTCTCTCCAGAGGAAGTCAAGATTGGCGAGGTCGTAACAGTAGAGGCGAAAATTAGGAATAAAGGAAAGAACACAACCACTTGCAATGTTAATGCCTATGTAGGCGAGTTTCTTGTTGAAGAGCTTAATGGCATAACAATTCCCCCTAGAGACAGCTTTTCCTTGCTGTTTACCATAGATACTAGTTCTTTAGAGGAGGGCGCTTATGTTATCGATATAACTGTTGAACAGGCAGAGAGTGAGGAGGAAGTTTTTGATTTGGGAACGATAGCCGTATGGCAAGAATTCGTAGAGCAGGAAACCATAGACCAAGAAACCCCAGAGCAGGAAACCATAGACCAAGACCCTTCGGCGCCAGAAACCACGGAACAAGAGATTGATGCCGGTTTCAATATGCTTTACTTGCTTTTATGTTTGCCAGTAGGAGCTGTCGCGGCTTTTCTCGTTTGGCGTCGGCGAAGAAATGGCGGAATGGAAGATGAAATGGCGGATGAGCTTTTGCCCAAACTGTTAGAGAAGACTTTGAATTTAGAAGGAAAAGCAGAAAAAGGTGCAAATGAGAATTCGGTATACGACAAGAGTTACATTCGTTAAAAGAAAATCAATGTCTTTGGAAATAAGAACAAATCGTATAAACAATTGGACCAAGTTCGTCATTGACGCTAAATATCTGAATAGTGGGCTCGTATTAGCTTTTATGCACACTTGAAAGTAGGCATAAACGCCTTTTCGCACTCAAGATCCAAATCATCCCAAGGTCTTCGGGGCCAGAGTCGTCATCGCCCACTAAAGGAACTCTTTTTTCCTAAATTATAACTCTTATGTAACTTTCTGGAATCCAGATAAGAATTGTAGAGTTGAATGCCTATTCAGTGGATTCTTTTCAATCATAAGTTGAAAAATGAAGGTACAAACGCTCTAATCACTAAGTGCTTCTATTATTTTAATCAGTTCAATTCTGGGTATAAAATTGTAGCCCATTTCTGTAGTTTATTAAAAAACAGTGAACATCGAAAGCCTAATATCAATCACCTATATTTTCTTCCAACACTTCTTCGATTAAACCCATTTCAATTTCTGAATCTTTGGAGGTGTGTTTCCCCGAGTTTCGACCTCTCTTTTGTTCCAGAGGTTCAATTATGCGTCTCTCGCGCTTATCTCCAGCTACATAAAGAGCCCAACCTAACATGAAGATTATAATAAGGATTGGAAAAAACAAAATCAACTTAATACGCTTTGCCAACAAACCACCAATAAGCAGGTTCAAATACCAGATTTATGGCATTTATGAATTATGAATAAGAAATTCTGCTAATGATGTAAAATACTGTTTTTTTTGAAGTTGCTGACAAAAAGCGCTCAAGTTCTCAGAATATTTGTTAAAACATGACTATTATTGAAGAGTGCAAAATAAGGAAATACAAACAAGTTGCAACTTTGCTTTCCACCATAAAGCATGGTTAAAGTTTAACTATTTGCGCGGAAAACGAAAAGCTGGACCCCTTCTGTTCATCACCCGCAATTACCTTCCCCTTTTTTGGTTAAAGAAAGAAGCCTCCTTCGTCTTGATATTTCCTTACGTATCTCGTAACCTTCTTTCCCTTTTTTTCCAAGATTATGATAGGTATATTGGGTTTTTTATATAGTCTTGGTTCTTGAGCTTCTTTATGAGTAGTGACTTTTGGGGTTCTTGTGAATCTTTAGTTTGGGTTAGGTTAATTTCTCCGTCGAATAAGTCTAGTATGCTGTAGAGTTCTTCTGAAGTGTGCATTAGAGGATTTATCACTACTAAGACGGTGAAGCCCTTTGATACTAAATCGGTTGTTAGCTCTGC
>Ga0209536_100006594_pt1 | contig 17692 bp, 14 predicted proteins | sample DeeMarSeWOR28_12_FD_187461 | JGI IMG/M metagenome (GOLD analysis project Ga0209536, IMG submission 187461) | Marine sediment microbial communities from White Oak River estuary, North Carolina - WOR-2-8_12 (SPAdes) (version 2) | ecosystem: Environmental > Aquatic > Marine > Intertidal zone >... | reverse complement strand
AAAAGAGAGAGTGCTTGTGTGTAATGTATTTGTTTAATCTACTGGTATAGGTATTGTCCACTCTGGACTGTAGACAATTAGATTAGGATCACCGTAAATTACTTGTCTGGTTGTAATACCGCCTTCCTCAGCTCCACCATAAAGCGAAGATCTACCGTACATCGATGTTGGATCTCCAGTTGTATAATCCCTAATATGTAACCATACTTGTTTTGAATATGCTTGACCTATGGATTCTCCATGAATTAATGCATCTTTGAAAAATTCATCATCCTGTAAATCTGCTTCTGGACATAGTCCTGATCCAGCATTTCCATACCAACAAACAGCTCCGTGATCAAGATAAACCAATGGTCCATCACCATCACCAGTTGTACACGACATATAGAAGATTGCATTGCTGTGTAGATTATCAAATAATTGATCATTCCATTTGTAGTGAACTATATCATATAGATTTGGTGGATCTGGGTTATACCAAGTCCAACCACCGTCTCTGGGTGTTTTCCAGTTGTCAAACATATATCCACGCCATCCATCCCACCATTCCATTTCTGGGTAGTTACAGTGTTCGGTTTGGATATATTGTGCAGATATTCCACTTCCACCGGTTCCGTGACCTGAGTAGTATAACATACTGGCACCATTGTTCATACGTTCCAAATGAGCTTCCCATAAACAGTGACCTTCGTAGATTCTTCCATGAGAACTGAAAGCATCTTTAATAACACGGGTTGAAAAAACTTGTGTTGATACTCCATCATTTGTTGTCCATGAAGTACCATCTGGGAAGTTCATAAACTGTGTTGTAGTTATATTTTTACCTGGATTTGCATAAATTAATGCAGGATACAAGATATTTCTAACAATAAGAGCTGAAGAATACGCTGGAGTTATACCTGGTATACCTCCTGTATAAGAGTTATTACCCATTAATGCAGCGTATGCTGGGATGAATATATCGTCTCTAGATGCCACAAAACAAATTCCTTCCTGCCCTTCTAAATCAAGATCATAACTTGTCATCATGTCATGGATTCCTGTATATAAAGCATCAAACCAGAATCGATCCTGATCCAAACCAAATGGAGGAATCGATCCTTTTTCACCACCAGATAAGAAATATCTAAGCATATCTATGGTAACATTAAAACCACGATATACTGGTCCATCTGCTCTTGGTAAATGACCTGTAGAGCGTTCTCCATGATAATAGTCACCTTCCCACCGGAGATATGCTTCGATAGCGTTTGCAATACCTGCAGGATTACCTGGTGCTTCTTCTATACGAAGTACTGGTGAACCATGATAAGCAGCAAGCATAGCTGCAGGTGCTGCTTGTCCAACACCTGTTTTTAATGATGTTATAGTTATATAATTTTCAGATAAAGGATCAGCTTTTATATAGTCAACAATTTCCTCCATTGTCGTTAAATCTATATCTATTGGAAGTTGGCTTCTTACATCTTTACCAATATTATTTCTTTCTACAAAGATGACTTTTGTAACACCAAGAGCGGTGAATGCATTTGTTGTTTCAGTAGGTACACTGTCTTCTTTTACATATAATAGTGGTAAGTGGTTTTGTGATGCAATTACTGCAGCGTTTGCAGCTGAAATAGCGGCATCTGATCCTTTAGAGTTTAATTTTTTTACAGTTCCAGTAATTGTATACCTAATCTTTGCTGAACCCTCTGCATTTCGTGGAACAACAATTGCTGTCCACATACCCTTTTCTGGATGTAGTACCTCTGCTGAAAACTCTGTATGAGGTTCTGGATCCCATGATCGCCATCTGTCAGCACCTGTTTCATTATGAAATCCATTCCACCAGTGAATCGGCATTACTTCTCCACCGTTCCAGGCGGGAATAATTGGTGCTCTTAAATTTCCTGAAGGATCAACTAAAAAGACAAGTAAATCAGAAAGTTCTGTTGTTTTTACAGTAACTTTAAGTGTTTGATCATCGTTACCTAAAAATATTCTAAAACGCTGACCAGCATATTTTGTTATTTTGATATCATAGTTTTGTGATTTAAGTCCTCCTTTAGCAGACCAAAATCCAGATCGAGTTATAGGATAATATATGTCAGTTCTTGATTCACCGACAAAATCTGGCCACCAATCATCAGCTAGTGTAATATGTTTAGGCCAGAGATTTAATAGATCTGCTGTGACAGCTGAAGCTACACTATATACACTTACATTAATTGCTCCCCATTTTGGACCGATAGTTAGTTGATATCCATATGCATCTGTATATTTGGGTTCATCTCCGCTGCTAAATTCTATTACTTCCGTAGTTCTTTTCAATGTTTTTGTTCTTTTAAGAACAGTTTTTGTTGTATCCTCATATCCACTACCATCAATTGCCACAACTGCTGTATCCGAGGATACCCAGTTATTTGTTGCAATTTCAGCTGCAGCTAGTATTGGATCTGATAAAACTTCATATTCATCTGATGTTTTTGAAAATAAAGCTAAGTATTCATCCCAATCATCAATAAGATATTGAGTTGTGTCATCAACAGTTCCAAAAGCATTTGGATCATCATAATAAGCTGTTGGTGTTGTATCACCTGTATAAATAATTGGTGCTAAGTATCTTATTCCACTAGCAAGGTAATTGCATGCAGGTATAGAAGCAAAATATCCATATTCATCTTTACTGCTATCCGGATCATTTGCTATTTTGAAGGTTTTTGCCATTGGAGTAATTTGTGGCTGTGTTATAGGACCAGGTGGACTTGGTGCAGATGTTTCAAGACTAAAGGTCAAATCATATGTACCTGAACCATAGGCATAATATGACCATTCTGTCGGTTGAGGAATATCTACCCATCCAGGAAATAAACATATTTTTACACGCCACTCACCAGTTACATCAGCAGGATATAATATTTCGTCCTCAAAATAATATGCTCCCTTATATACCATATCTCCACTAGGATTGTATAATTCAATATCAAAATCAGTTAGAGTCGAAAAGATTGTTTTTAATTCAAAGTGAATGCCTTGTCCAGAATTTACATTAAACTTATACCAATCATAACCATCATTCATATCAAGATATCCAAAGTAATGTTCTGGTGTTATTAATGTGGCACTAGCAAAATCATCTCCTGCATCTAGATTAGTACCAGAATCGTTTTGTCCAATTATATCAACAGTGAAAGAATATCGTCCGGTTCCTGGACCACTTACATATCTTATACTCATGTACCATTTACCTGGATAATTTGCAATATAACTAGCAGATTCTGAAGCACTACCTGGATTAGTGGATGTAGCAACCTCAGTATCATATTTATCTATTATATACAAATCAAAGTTGTAATCTGTAGGAACTGTAAGAGTTATTGAAATTTGTTGACCTGGACAAACAGACATATGGAACCAATCCTCGGTATCTGCTGATGATAATTTACCGTTTCTTCCACGACCTGGAGTATCATCTATTATTTCACCAGGGAAAACAGCTCTAGCAGACGACATTTTATTTCCTGCGTCTACCTTCCATCCGGCATCATCATTATCATCTGCAAAATTCGTAGGTAGAGCTGGCTCTATAATGTAAGATCGATCTAACATATATGCTTCAATATCATCATTATTATTTGATGTAACATTATTGTTACCGATTATAATTTGTGATTGCTCGTTTTGTGATTCTGCAGGAACTAAAAAAACTGTTCCTAAAAGTAGTATTGTTATGAAAATTGCCCCTTTTTTACCTATATTAAAATTCATTTTTATTGCCTCCAAGTAATATCTTAACGTTTGTTAATTTATAAATATTGTGCTTAAATATATGTATATTTTAAAAAAAGCTAACTAATTTTTAATTTTTTATAATAAAAAAAATAAAAAAAGAAAGAGGTTTTTAGGTAGATTAGCACCCAAATATTAACCGCAAAAGCGGAAATGCATTTGGGAATAAATCTAAAAACCTAAGTTTTATGAATCTAGTTCTTGGTACACTTACATCAAGAGTTATATAACCACTTTCTGCGCTAAATTCATCTTTTGCTTTGCATCTTATTATGTAGTCACCCTTTTCAGCCCACTTGTGTGTAGCAGTTGTTTCAGTTATCCAACCTGTGCTTGTTCCATCGCCCCATTCTACTAAATATAAAACGTCGTCACCATCTGGATCTGTAGTTGAAAACGTATAAGTATAGTTTACGTTTTTTGTTAAATCTATTGGTCCATCAAGTGTTGGAGTTGCTGGTGGATTATTTATATATTCGTAGATTATGTCAAAGTATGCATCAAGATTTGCTCCTCTTGTGTCTTCCCATACTCCGTAGACACTGCCTCCAAATTCATCGAGGTCTGCAGCTCTATCATTAAGGTTAACTTGATTATCACTAACAACTGCTTCACTGCTCCAAGAAGCTCCACCATCATCAGAAGTTCTGTAATATAGTACACTTTCCTTAATATAAGTAAGAACAGCTATACCTTTTGCAGCAAAAACTACCTCTGGATAAGAAGCTGATGTTTCAACAGGAACCTCTGTTTTTGATGCAAATCCATTTGTTGAATAATAAACAATTACATCACTACCTTTTTGACATGCAACAATTACGTTATTGTTATAAGCTGCAATTGATGGGTAAGTTAAATTTGCGGGGTCAGTTACATGGTAACTTGTCATATATGGATGTGTCCAATAACCTCCAGCTGAATTATATTGCCAGGTACCATAGTTATCTTTTCTAATTAATAACTCCCATTCAGTACCTGTATATCGGTCCCATACCGAATACATTATATTTGTTGCTAAATCTATAACATTTGCAGTATTTTCACAACCAGAAACCTGACCTGTAAGCCATCCAATAATACCACTACCATCTCCTTCAGATTGATAAAAGACATATGGACATCCTACAATAGGAGTAGCAGTATAACCATTATAACCTGACATTGCTAAACCACCCCAATTCCAAGTTCCAGGGTCACCTTCAGGTCCTTCGAAGGTGTAACAAGCAATACTATTATATGATAATTGGTTCATATTATAAGATCCGAAATCCCAGACATAACCATCTTCTATTTCTGCCTCCAAAACTATTATTTGTCCGGAATTATCTGGAGAAGCACCAAATGTTCCATAGGTTGCATAAACATTTTGATCCATATCTGTATATTGTGCGTTAGCATATGTTGCGGATAAAATTGGATCCCAGACAACACCATCAGCAGAGCCATAAAGATTTGGTTCCCAAACATATCCATCAGTGGTTTCTTCAACTAGTGCGTAAAAACCACCTGCTGGACTTCCAGCAACTGATGGGTGAAACTCATCATAATCACCACCGGTTATTGGAACACCATAAAACAATGGCTTTACAGAGTTGCCAACGGGTTTTGTTTTTAATAATGGAGTGCTTTTCACAGTTAGATATTCTGCTCTAATTTCATCTTCGTTAGATGTCTGTTTTGTTGGTAGACTTGATGCGCTTGTTATCAACAGCCCCACGATAGCAATTGCTATCAAATACATTATAGGTTTTTTTATTTTCATATTTACCTCCACCTAATATCTGATTATTAACAGATGTTAAATTAAATATGTTTTTATTACTATAAAAATGTTTTGATTTGAGTATTGTACAAATAGAAATAATATTAAAATAAAAGATTTAAATTCATTATATTTTTTCATATATAAATAATATCCCCATTAAAAATTTTACTAATACCACTCCTATTTTTTAAAATTAAATAACCATTTTCATCTATACCCAAAATTATTCCTGTTATTATATTTCCATTATTTTTTATTTTTACTTTTTTACCAGTTATATTACTATAATAATTCCATAATTTTTTAATTTTATTAAAATCACATTTTATTAATATTTTATAATTATCATCAAAATATTTTAAAATGGTTTTAAGAAAATTGATTCTTGATATATCAGAACCAAATTCTTTTGATACAGATGTTCCTATTTTTTTAATTTCTTTACTTATTTTATTGTTTAAATTAATTCCTATTCCAACAATAGCGTAATTAATTTTATCATTTTTAATATCAAACTCAGTAAGAATACCACAAACTTTTTTTCTATTAATTATTATATCATTTGGCCATTTAATAACAGGCTCTATATTAGTTATTTTCTTTATTGTTTGTGCAACAGCTATTGATGCTACCATAGTAACAAACATTCCACGTTCTGGAAGCATATTAGGTCTTAATACAACTGAGAACCATAATCCTCCAAAAGAAGAAAACCATAATCTATTTTTTCGACCACGACCTTTGGTTTGAGTATCTGCAATTACCACGACCCCTTCTCTAAAACCTTTTTCAGCAATCTTTCTAGCATATAAATTAGTTGAAGAAATAGATTTAAAATAATATACATCTTTACCGATAATATCTGTATAAAGTTCATTTCTTATTTCTTTTGGAATTATTTTATCAGGTTTTGAAATTAGTCTATAACCTTTATTTTTGTCAAATTCAATATGATATCCTAATTCTTTTAAAGATTTTATTTGTTTCAAAACTGCATTATGTGAAATATTTAAATTATCAATAATTTTTTCATAAGATAAAAATTCATTACCACTAAATAATTGTATTAATTTAGTTTTTTTTTCAAATCTCATTTTCACATAAACCAATTAAAAATTTATATTAAAATTATTTTTTTAAATCAATTTCTTTTCCATATGAGTTTTTAGGTGTTAAACCACTGGCAATTCCTGCAGCAATTAAAACCTTTATTATGTCGGCAAAAATAAAAGGTAAAACCGCCATTGATATTAAGCTTATAAGATTTAATGTATATCCGCTCCATATGTATAGTTGTATTAATCCAGGTAAATATATTAATACAAAAGTTGAAAATAACATTAATAGTAACATACTTAAAAAATTTCTTGATTTAATGTATCTATCAACTATAAAACCTATGAAAAATGCTGCTAAAATAAATCCAATGATATATCCTCCTGTGGGACCAGCAATATAAATTAAACCACTGTTAAATCCTGCAAACCAAGGAAAACCAGCAATACCGATACCAAGATAAATACATTGACTAAATCCACCCCAAACTCCAAGTAAAACTCCAGAGAGTAATACTCCAAATACCTGAGCAGTAACAGGTACAGGAGTACCTGGTATAAAGAATCTAAATTGTGCTAATAATCCTGTTAAACATGCAAAGAAAAAAGCAAGAGCAATTTTGTGTATAAAATTTATTTCGTAACGCCACTTGAAAAATTTGTACCGTGTTATTCTATATTTATTTATATAAAGGTTGATATTCATATCAGATAAATCTCCTTTATTATTTTATTCGCCTGCATGGTTCACTATTTTTAAATATTTTTGCCTAACATTTATATTCAAATTATTGTTCTTTTGGCTCGATATTTATGAATTTTGAAACTTTAATTTTTGAAACTAAGAAAAATATTGCTTATATTACTCTTAACAGACCGGATAGATTAAATTCTTTTGATATGAAACTTGGAGAAGAGCTTTATAACATTTTGAAAAAAATAACTCCAGATAAAAAAATTAGAGCGGTTGTTATTAAAGGTACAGGGAAAGGATTTTGTGGTGGAGGAGATGTAAAAGAAATGTATAATGCTAAAGACAAAGCTAAATTTTTAAGAGAACTAACAAAAGCTATACATAAATGTGTAATTGAGATGAGAAAAATGGAAAAACCCATAATCGGGGCAGTAAATGGTGCTGCTTTTGGTGCAGGTCTTTCATTGGCTCTAGCATGTGATATTATAATTGCGAATAAAGAGGCGAAATTTGGTACAGCTTTTATTGGTATTGGACTTGCACCAGGTTGTGGAACACAATTTTTTACAAAACTTGTCGGTTATCAAAAAGCTTGCGAATACATACTTACTGCTAAAACTTTCACAGCAGAAGATGCAGAAAAACTTGGGATAGTTAATAAGATTGTAGATGTAGATGAACTGGATTATGCAGTTGAGGAATTGTTATCTAAATTTAGAAAATTACCTCCAATTGCTATTGGAAAGGCAAAGATGCTTATTAATAAAAGTCTTGAAAATGATATGGTTACTCATTTAGATCTTGAAAGTAAAACAGCATCTTTTTCAGCCTCTTCTATGGATTTTAAAGAAGGAGTGACTGCTTTTGTTGAAAAAAGAAAACCAATTTTTAAAGGAAGATAATTTGTTGAATTATATCTTGAAAAAACTTAAGAAAGATTTATCTATTTTACTTAATTTCACAGATTGGATTAAAAATCATTCCACTGTATTTGGGGAGTAAATATGAAATATGATACAATCAATATTCAAAAAGCTAAAAATGTTACAACAGTATGTCTAAATAGACCTGATGTTCATAACGCAATGAATGAAAAATTAATGAGAGAATTAACTAATTGTTTTAAAGAGCTCTATAGAGATGAAGATACCAGAATCATTATTCTAACAGGGGCAGGTAAATCATTTTGTGCTGGTGCGGATTTACATTGGATGAAAAGTATGGTAAAATATTCAAAGGAAGAAAATATTAATGATAGTAATCTTTTACTTAATCTTTTTGAAACGATTTATAATTGTCCTAAACCTGTTATCGGATGTATTAATGGTTCTGCTTTTGGCGGAGGTATAGGTTTAATTGCTGTATGTGATATTGTAATTGCAGTTCCTGATTGTAAATTTGCCTTTAGTGAAGTAAAACTTGGTATTATTCCAGCTGTTATATCGACATATGTAATTAGGCGAATTAGTATATCTAATATGAGGAGACTTTTTATCACTGGTGAAAGATTTGATTCAAATTATGCAAAACAAATTGGTTTAGTAGATCATGTTGCAGCAGATGCTGAGTTAAATGATGTCATTAAAAAATATGTTGAGTTACTATCTTTTTCAGGACCTAGAGCTATTGAAGAAATAAAAAATCTTATTAATATCTATAAAAAATTTGATTTGGATAAATACAAAGAGTATACAGTAGAAAAAATTGCGGATTTAAGGGTTGCAGAAGAAGGACAAGAAGGAATTAATGCTTTTCTTGGAAAAAGAAAAGCAAAATGGAGTGAACAACCTTGATTAAAAAAATTCTTATAGCAAACAGAGGAGAAATTGCAGTTAGAATCATTAAGGCATGTCAAGAGATGGATATTAAGACTGTTGCGGTATATTCAAATGTTGATAGCGATGCACCTCATGTTCTTTTAGCAGATGAAACAATAAATCTGGGAGATCCCGCCCCTATTGAAAGTTATTTGAATATTCCAAAGATTATAAAAATTGCACAAGAAACAAAAGCTGAAGCTATTCATCCAGGTTATGGATTTCTTGCTGAAAATCCTGATTTTGCAAAATCCTGTAGCGATGTAGGTATCAAATTTATTGGTCCTGAGCCGAATGTTTTAGCTTTAATGGGTGATAAAATTGAAGCAAAAAAAACAATGGAAAAAGCAGGAGTTCCCGTTATACCTGGGTATCATGGTGAAAAACAAGATGAGTCTTCTCTTATTAAAGAGGGAAAAAAAATAGGTTTTCCATTGTTGGTTAAGGCAGCCTCGGGTGGCGGTGGCAAAGGAATGAGAATTGTTTATTCAGAGAATCTTTTGAAGGAATCAATAGAAAGTGCTAAAAGAGAATCTAAATCATCTTTTGGTGATGATACAGTTTTTCTTGAAAAATATCTTGATAAACCAAGACATATTGAATTTCAGATTTTAGCTGATGAACATGGAAATATTGTACATCTTTTTGAAAGAGAATGCTCTATACAAAGAAGACATCAAAAAATTATTGAAGAGACACCTTCTCCTGTTATGAATTCGAATTTAAGAGAAAAGATGGGATTGGCTGCTGTTTCAGCTGCAAAAACTGTTGGTTATACAAATGCTGGAACTGTAGAATTTATGGTTGATGGTAACCTTAATTTTTATTTTATGGAAATGAACACTCGGTTACAAGTTGAACATCCAATAACTGAAATGACAACTGGTATTGATTTAGTCAAATGGCAAATTAGAATTGCAAGTGGTATGAAACTAACTCTTAAACAAAATGATTTAATTCAACGAGGTCATGCGATAGAATGTCGTATATATGCAGAAGATCCTTCAAATGGTTTTTTACCTAGTGTTGGTACTCTTGAAAAAGTTGTTGTGCCAACAGGACCTAATATTAGAGATGACTCAGGAATAAATACAGGTTTAAAAGTAACACCATATTATGATCCAATGCTTGCAAAATTAGTAACATATTCAGAAAACAGGCAAGAAAATATCAATAAGATGATATGGGCTTTATCACGATATGTTGTTTTAGGAGTAACGACAAATGTTCCTTTTTTAAAGAAAGTGCTTGAACATGAAGAGTTTAAAAAAGGAAATATAACAACTCATTTTATTGATAACTATTTCAAAGATTGGACTGCTAAAAAAAGAGGGCTACCGGTGGATGCAATTATTGCTTTAGCAGTCTATGATTCAATGCACTCAAAAGCACAAGAGATTGTAAGATATAAAGAAGAAGATCCACATTCTCCTTGGAAACATGTAGGAAGATGGAGAGTAGGCGGTTAGGGAGGAATAAAAATTGTTCATAAATTACGAACATGAAAATAACGTTTACAATGTTACAATTGAGCGTAAAGGCGAAAAATATTTTGTTACATATGATAATACCGAGTATATAGCAGAAGCAGAAGAAATCAAACCTGGGCAACTTAAAATTAAAATCGGTAATAAAATAATTAAATCCATTATAACTGAAGGAGAGAAAGAAAAATTTGTTTTTGTTGACGGTGAAGTCTTTAAAGTTAGACCAGTGCAATTAACGAGTTTAAAGAAAAAGAAAAGAAAAGAGGAAGGGGATTTAAGTTCCCCAATTTCAGGAAGAGTAGTTAGTGTAAAAGTAAAAAATGGTGATTCTGTAAAAAAAGGAGATATTTTAATGGTTATCGAAGCTATGAAAATGGAATATTTAATTAGAGCACCATATAATGGTAAAGTTAAAAAAGTATATTTTAAAGAAAAAGATCAAATTGAAATTGGAAAACAAACAATAGAAATTACAAGAAAGGAGGATTAAATTTATGGATATAATTGAAAGCAATATAGATATATCTTCCAAAGAATTTAAAGAAAATTATAAACATTATGAACGTTTAGTTAAGGATTTAAAAGAAAAAATATCAATGGTTTATAAAGGTGGCGGAGAAGATAAAATAAAACTTCATAAAAAAAGAAAGAAAATGCTTGCTAGAGAAAGAATTGATTCATTTCTTGATCACAATACTCCTTTTATGGAGTTTAATCCACTAGCAGCACATAATATGTATGAAAATAAAGCACCTTGCGCGGGTATAATTACAGGAATAGGGCTGGTTCATGGTAGGGAAGTAGTAATAGTTGCAAATGATGCAACAGTTACAGGTGGAACTTATTATCCTATGACTGTAAAAAAACACTTAAGAGCGCAAGAAATTGCTACGCAAAACAATCTTCCATGTATTTATCTTGTAGACTCAGGTGGTGCATTTTTACCTATGCAGGATGAAGTCTTTCCTGACAGGGAACATTTCGGTAGAATTTTTTTTAATCAAGCTGTTATGTCATCAAAAAATATTCCACAGATATCAGCTGTTATGGGTTCTTGTACAGCAGGTGGAGCCTATGTTCCTGCTATGTCAGATGAAACCATTATTGTAAAAAATACTGGTACTATTTTTTTAGGAGGGCCTCCACTTGTTAAAGCAGCAACAGGAGAAGAAGTTACTTCTGAGGAATTAGGTGGGGCAGATGTTCATTGTAAGCAAAGTGGTGTATCTGATCATTATGCTCATGATGACAATGAAGCTATTCAAATGTTAAGAAATATAGTTGAAAATTTGAATCGCCCTGAAAAAACCCATATTGATATAAAAAAACCTGAAGATCCTATATATGATATTAATGAAATATATGGAATTATCTCAAAAGATATTAGAAAACCTTTTGATGTAAAAGAAATAATTGCCAGAATCGTGGATGGCTCAAAGTTTCATGAGTTTAAAGCTTTATATGGTGAAACAATAGTTTGTGGTTTTGCTCGAATAATGGGTTATCCAGTTGGAATACTTGCAAACAATGGTGTACTTTTTTCAGAAACAGCACTAAAAGGAACGCATTTTATTGAAATGTGCTGTCAAAGAAAAATACCTCTTGTTTTTTTACAAAACATTACAGGTTTTATGGTTGGAAAGAAATATGAAGCAGGTGGTATTGCAAAAGATGGAGCTAAAATGGTTAGTGCTGTGGCAACAGCAAATGTTCCAAAGTTTACTGTTATAATTGCTGGATCATTTGGAGCGGGTAATTATGGAATGTGTGGAAGAGCATATGAACCAAGACAACTATGGATGTGGCCTAATGCCAGAATATCTGTTATGGGTGGTGAGCAGGCTGCAAATGTTTTATTGACTGTTAAAAAAGATCAGCTTTGGAGACAAGGCAAAGAGCTATCAAAAGAAGAAGAAAAAGCAATAGTAAAACCTATTCTTGAAAAATATGAGCAGGAGGGAAATCCTTATTACAGTACTGCAAGAATCTGGGACGATGGAATCATTGATCCGACAGATACAAGAATGGTATTAGGTCTAGGCATATCTGCTTCATTAAATGCACCTATTTTGGATTGGAAGCCTGGAGTCTTTAGAATGTAAAAAAATTATTCTAAATTAATATTTTTTGTTATTAATCTCTCTAATGCTTTGTAACCTCTTACAGCATCTTTTTCAGCAACAATAAATGTTATTTCTAAATCAATTGATATAACTTCTTTTATATTGATATTCTCCCAAGCAAAATTTCGTACAATCTGAAATAAAACACCAGGAATATCTATAAGTTCTTTGCCTATTGTAAAAGATAGAGATACAAGATTTTCCTTTGTATCCATGATTCTTTCATTTTGTAAAAAATCACATATTTTTTCTTTATATCTTTCATTGGTTACTATACTTACAGAATTTTTTCCATAAATTATATGCAATATGTCTCCTTTTTCGAATTTTATTATATCGTATATTCTTTTTAGTTTATCAAATAGACTTGGTGTTTTAAGCACGTTTATATCAATTACATTTGTTTTTAGATTTACTTCAGATGTATTTGCATCAAATTTTATATCTCTAAATTTGATGCTCATTTTTTCTGAATATCTTCTAATTGCTGCGACTATAGCATAGTGAGCAACTTCTTTTTTAAGTTCTGTTTCAATATCTGTTTTAAGTTGTTTTGCTACTGATCCAAAAGAAGCTATACCTTTACCAATTGCCTCCTGCAGATATAGGTTATCATCAATCATCTTATTTACAAGATGGCTTATGGTTACCATATTAATTATCAATTATATATATAACAAATTTTATAAAACCTTTTTGTTTAATATGATACGAAAAACTTAATTAAATGTTATATTTCATAACATTCTGTATCAATTATAACGAAAACTATTTATTGTATAATAAATCTGTCTATTTTATAATAATTATAACATTTTTAAAAAAAATTTGTTATTTTCTATTTTATATAATAAGTTTATAAATGAACAAATTATTACGAAATTTGGTGAGACTGTAGAACAGAGAGATAAAATTTTAAAAGAAGTCATAAATTGGTATGATCAACATAAAGATAAAAATAATGTATTCATAGAAGATTTTGTTGACGTAATAATAAATAAAACAACAGATATTTTATTCGATGAAGTTGAAGATGAACTTAAGTTCGAATTTGAAAAAGGTAATCTGAAACATCCATTTATAATCTCAGATGATTACTATCTCTATCTAAAACTGAAAGAAATAAAAAGTAAATTTGTCAAAACTGAAGAAAATGAAGATTCTAAAAAAAGAGAGTAGATAAAAACATATTAAATATGTTATTTAGAACATTTATTATACAAATTTTAATAGGTGTATAAGTATTGAAACTTAAAATAAAATTTCTGAAACCATTTTCAGATTTTATTGGTAAAAGCGAGTTTGAAATGGAATTTAATGGAGTCACTCTTAAAGATTTTCTTATTTTATTAGTCGGTGAATATCCTAATTTAAAGAAAGAACTTTTTTCAAGCTCGGGTAAACTGACAGAATATATTAATGTTTTTGTTAATGATAAACCAATCTCTGCTTTAAATGGGATAAATACTAAGTTGAAAAACAATGATGAACTTTTCTTTTTTATGCCGGTTAGCGGTGGATAAAAATTTTCAAATTTTCAAAGTGAGATTATATCATTTTTATAGAATATTAAACAAATTCACAATATTTTAATCTAAGTTTTTTTAAAATGATGAAAAATGTGATTTTAATCTCTTACTAATTCTTGTGCAAATAACGCTGCACCAAAAGCTCCAATCAATTGAGGATTTGGTGGAGTTAAAATTTTATTTTCAATAAATTTAGAGAAGATTTTTAGTAAGAAGGTATTATATGCTATCACACCACCAGTCATTACTACAGTCTCTCCAAGTGTATCCATTTCTAACACTCTTTTTACTACTGATTCGAAAGTACTCTTCACCATATCTTCTATTTTTTCTCCCTCTTTGATTCGCGAGAGAATCTCCGTAGATGCAAAAACCGTGCAAAAACTTCCAAGTGGGATATCCTTAGTAGATTTAGTAGCCAGTACATTCATTTCATCCAATGATATATTTAATTTGTATGCAATTTCTTCAAGAAATGTTCCTGTCCCAGCAGCGCATTTTCTGTTCATTTTAAAACCTATTATTTTTCCTTTTTCATCTATTTTAACAATTTTTGAGTCCTGACCTCCAATGTCAATCACAGTAATCTTTCTCGGAAAATAATGATAAGCACCTTTAGCATGCGAGCTAATTTCGGTTTTTACGCTATTAGCAAATACGACATTTCTTCTTCCATATCCAGTTGCTGTAACATTATTTATCAAATCCTGAGATAACCCTGCATCTTTGATAGCTTTTTTAAATGAAGTGATAATAGATTTTTTAAGATTTGTACCGGATTTAACTATTGAAAATCCAATAATTTCTTTTTTTTGATTTAAAACCACTGTTTTTATATATGAAGTACCAACATCAATTCCTGCAAAGTATTTTTCATTAAACATACTTTCACCTAGAGATTATAGGTTAAATACAACAATGAAAATGCATAGTTATATTTGATTGTTCGTATTATTAAGATTATAAATATACAAAAAATAAATAAGTACTACTTTCATTTTAGTTTGCCATCGATTCATAATATATTTGAGAAAAAAAACACTAAATAATTTACTAACACAACTGGGGGAGTTATGATCGTTGCTGAGAAACTATCCCGAAAGAAAATCATGACGTCAAAAGAAATGAAACAAGTTATGAGTGATTACTATTATGAACTTGACTCAGCAGTAAAAAATAAAGATAAAAAAGTTGCTTGGTGCTCAAGTGTAGGACCTGCTGAGATTCTAAGAAGTCTTGGCTTTTATGTTTATTTTCCTGAAAATCATAGTGCTATGTTGGGTACCACCAGAATGGCTACCGACTTTATACCTTTTGCAAATGCTATCGGATATTCACCAGATATTTGTTCATATCTTACCTCTGATATTGGTGCATATTTAACAAAGGTTACTCCTCTTTCAAAAGCATATGAAGGAATTCAAAGTATCCCAAAACCTGATGTTTTAGTTTTTAATACTAACCAATGCCGAGATGTTCAGGATTGGTTTAGATTTTATGCAAAAGAATTTCGTATTCCTTTGATTGGTATCTATACGCATAGAAGTGTTCAAGATGTTACCGAGACCTATATTTCATCTATAGCTAATCAGATGGAACAGATGATAGGACCTCTAGAAAAGATATCAGGAATTACATTTGATGAAAATAACCTTAAAAGGGTATTGGCTTTATCACGCGAATGTTCTGAGATGTGGAAAAATGTGCTAGATACTGCCATTGCTATCCCTTCACCATTGACGTTTTTTGATGGGATAATACACATGGGACCCGCAGTAGTATTAAGAGGAACACAGCAAGCAGTAAATTACTATAAACTATTACTAGCAGAGTTGAAAGAAAGAGTTAAAAACCTTGAAGGAGCAATAGATAGCGAACGTTTCAGACTGTACTGGGATGGCATGCCTATCTGGGGTAGAATAAGAATCCATTCTGAGTTATTTGCACGTTACAAAGCCTGCATTGTGGCATCTACCTATTGCAATAGTTGGATCTTTAATGATTTTGATGAAACAGATCCATTCAGAAGTATGGCAAAGGCATATACAGAGTTATTTATCGTACGATCAGATGAAGTTAAAGAACTTTATCTCGAAAAAATGATGAAAATTTTCAAAATCGATGGTATAATTTTTCATGATTCAAAAACCTGTCCAAACAACTCCAATAATCGATATGGTATGCCTCAACGTCTAGAGGAAAAAACTGGTATTCCAAGTCTAGTCATAAATGGAGATTTGAATGATCTTCGATGCCTCTCTGATGAGCAATTTGAAACAAATATTGAGGCATTCATTGAACAACTTGAAGATAGCAAATAAATTAAATTCAATTTTGAAGGAGGAAAAATAATTATGGCATGTTGGCTTAATCTTGCTGAAATGGTGAAATTAAATACAAAAAAATTTCCAAATAAAATAGCAATTAAGGATAAAACTAGGAGGCTTACTTACACTGAGTTAAATAAAAGAGTAAATAAATTATCTTATAGTCTTCTTTCTCTTGGTTTAAAAAAAGGTGACAAATTTGCCATCCTGCTTGAAAACAGTATAGAAATCGTAGAAGCTTATTTAGCAGCAGCTAAAACAGGTCTTATCATCGCTCCTATACACTTTCGATTTGTAGGTAGAGAGATAATCAATGTAATGGAAAATTCAGATTCTAAAGTTTTAATTGTTCACAACGAATTTACTCCAATAATAGATTCAATAAAATCCCAATTAAAAAACATAACTCCAGAGAATTATATTGTTGTTGGGGAAAAAGTAAATGGATATAAAGAATATGAGCAGTTTATCAAAAATTCTCCAGATAGTGAACCGAAGGTTGATGTAGAGTGCAAGGATTCATGGATAATTCTCTATACGTCAGGTACTACAGGAAAACCTAAGGGTGTTGTTCGCTCTCATGAATCATATATTGCGTTTTTTTTAATAAACGCTATTGACTTTGGATTTACGCACCATGATATCTGCCTCAATGTCATGCCATTATATCATGTGAACTCCACATTCTATACGTTTCTCTTTTTATACTTGGGAGGGACTGCATATATTCACCCAGCGCGACATTTTAACGCAGAAGAAATATTAGAAATCATCGAAAAAGAAAAAATTACCTATATATCACTTATACCAACACATTACAATCTAATATTAAATGTATCTGAAAAGGGGAAAAAACGAGATGTTTCATCTATACGAAAATTGCTATGCTCTTCTGCCCCTGTCACGAAAAGTATGAAAAAAGCGATAATTCTCTATGATTCTGTATATGGAAATACAAAAAAAGTTGCTATGTCATTGAGTCGTGGATTAGAAGCAGGAGGTCTCTATGTAGACTGTAGCTCTATACAAGACTTTGATATAAGTGAATTAAAAAACTATGATATTATTGGAATTGGAGGTCCAACACATTATCATGGAGCTTCTAAAAATATGAAATTGTTTTT
>Ga0209536_100006593_pt1 | contig 17695 bp, 18 predicted proteins | sample DeeMarSeWOR28_12_FD_187461 | JGI IMG/M metagenome (GOLD analysis project Ga0209536, IMG submission 187461) | Marine sediment microbial communities from White Oak River estuary, North Carolina - WOR-2-8_12 (SPAdes) (version 2) | ecosystem: Environmental > Aquatic > Marine > Intertidal zone >... | reverse complement strand
CGAGGAATCCGTAGTATAGAGTAATGGGTATGAGAATGGAGATCTGCTTTGATGAATTTACTCATAACTAAATACTCTCACCAGATTACCTTTGTACACTTATAATAGCCTTCCATCTTTCATCTGATTTTAAAGTTTCGATTAAATTATCACTATTTTCCATTTAAATCTGATACTTTGTAACGATTGAAAATAGATATTACCTTTTTTAAGTGGACTAACTAATAGAGCAGTTCATATCCCTTATAACTCTTGCGTTTCGTTTGTATTAAAAGTATGAGTCTTAATTCGGGTTTTACCAAGAATATAGACTAAGATTCCTACGATAATTAGAAAATAAAACTTTACTAGCTGAACCAATATTGCTCCAGATGTTGCCAAGGTTGAACTTATTCCAAAATTTGCTTCCTTTAGAAAAACCGACAAAGAAATTTCTTTGAGCCCGGCCATACCAGGAATTCCGACTGGGATAAAATCAACTGTACCACCAAGGAAATTCACTGCAGCAACTTGATCTAGGAATATTGGGATATTGATAGCGTGCAAGATAAATAATATTGAACCCCAATGAGCAACTTGTGATAAGAAGGTCAAAATAAGAGCCATGACTGACAGTAATTTATTCTGAGCTAAATAGGAAAATTGAACTCCAAAATCCTCAACAATTTTTTGGGAAGGGATAATTGCCTTCTCAGCATAGTTTCCAATAAAAGGCAAACGTGATAACATTTGGAGAAAAACAGAAATGAACCGATTTGCCTTTATAGGAGATTTTGCTATCAAAGCAATGAGGGTTAATACAAGTATTGAAATCAAAGAAATTATTGCTACAAATAGAATAGCAAATTCTGTTGATAATGCAACACCACTCCGTCGTTCTACAATAGCACTTAGGTACTGTAAAATAGCTATGGAAACAAAAGCAGAAATTGGAATGAAAGAAAGTAAACCACACAATTTATGAGCAACTACACTAGATAAAATTTCTCCACTAGTAGCATTTCGGTTATCTCTTTCATTAACGAATTCTTGTGTTCCTAACGCTACTCTCATTACTGCTTCAACTGCTCCTGCACTAGGTATAAGCAATCCATATGAAAAAGAGGATAATTGAACGCGATAGGTAGAAAGTAGTGATGGATTGATAGAAGAAATCCCCATTAAAATCTTCCAAGCTAGAGCATCACATAATACTGCAATAAATGTGAAAATTGCCCCAATAATAAGCAATACTAAATTGGCATCCAAAATTACATTAAGCATATTGAAAATATTGATTTTTTCAAGAAATAAATAGAATAATAGAGCTATGACAGCAAATCCAATTAATATCATCGTTTTTTTGTCAAAAGCTTGACGAAGAGAGTAAGATGGTTCGGATGCTAATGTCTCTGATGATTTAGCCAAAAGATTGACCTCAGTAATAGGTACGAGACGAGAGCTTCAAATATTCTTCTGGATCATATTGACATTTGAATCCAATTCTTAAATGAAGGATCTTTATGGATATCTCTGAAATCATTTTCACCTCCTTAGGCCCCATCTTATATAATTCTATTTTTATCGCATTATGGATTGCTTGGTTGGTCTATCATTCAGATGATCAGGAAAGTCGCTTAAAAAGACTATTTAATATATATTTAACTCAGAATATAATTTTTTATTTTATTACTTTAATTACAATAATCCTCTTCCTTTTTCTTCTTTTTTCTTATGCGATTTGGAACACTGATGTCGATGATGCGATTACTTCAGGAGTCCAAGCATTCCTAGTAGGAAAAAATCCCTATATAGATAATGTAGTAATTCATCATACTACTTCTGGAACTATTCTGGGTCGATATCATTATTTCCCTCCTGACCTTCTTACGTATTCCCTTTTCTACATGCTTGCAGGGTCTTTTTTCTATCCATTCTTCGATACTTACTGGTTTATCCCTCTTCATTTAGGTCTTGTTATCATTGGTTATTGGTTTGTCACAAAGATTGTAAAATGGCCTCATACAAGACTTGTTCCATTTTATCTTCTATTACTCATTCCTTTTTTATTTACCAATTCTATCCTTATGTGGTTTTTTTTCCTAATAGGATATTATTTTTATGAAATTAAGCAAAAAAAGAATCTCGGAATGATTTTATATGTTTTTGCAGCCTCTGTTAAATATATGGTAGGAATTATCATTGTTATCTATATGATTGAGGCAATTAAAGAAGTAGTATTCTTAAAAGATAAAATTATAAACTGGAAAAAAGGACTAGAAATATTAAGCCCTTATATCACCTCTAGTTTATGTTTATTAGTGATTTCTCTTCCTTTTAATGTATTTGAGGTATTTATTTCAGTATTTATTTATCAAGGTGTTGTTGGAGTTCGGGAGGAAGTAGCCCAATCAGTAGGCCCATTATTAATAGAAATTTTGAAATTTTCTTCTCTTGAAATGCTATATTTAATCTGTGTGTGCTTCATTCTTCTTGGAACAGTGATTATTCTTCGAAAAAAGACCCCATACGAGAAGACTATTCACTTCTCATTTCTAGTTATGTTAATTCTTCCATTCTATGCGACAGAACTTTTCATTACAGTTCCATTCTGGTGGTTATTTAAGGAAGGATACCAATCACTTATCGAAAAAAAACCTTGGAGGACAGATTTTAACTAGAAAAATCTGTTTTTAATTCTACTATTTGGGAAAAACATCAGCGATTGTTGAAATAACTGAAATACTACGAACTGAAAATCTTTCATCTACATATAAAATCCGAACATGTCTTTGAGGTTCTTTTAGTCCGTGAATATCAACGACTTGACATACACCTGAAATTGATGGTTTATAATCCGATCTTTTCATCTTTAAGGGAATAGTTCGTTTACAAATAGAACAGGGTTCACAATTCAGATTGACTATGTCATCTTTTGGGGACATGATCGGTTTCGCCTAAGAATATTCAATGAAAAAAACTCTTAGATTCAACTTGAAAAAGGTTTGCTTATAATCCTTTTTTTCCAATAAGATAGATATGAAATCTTAATTATGGTTATATTTAAATAAATGATTCTCCTCATTTTACTCAAGACCACTTAGCTTATTTGACATTTTTTTAAGAGGCCTTAAATTTGGCTAATAAGGATCAAGAAGATAGTATTATTGTAGATACGCCTTGGGGTAAATTAGTTACAGCTAAGGGGTTAAAAGTTCTCCTTGAAGGCGTAAATAATGATCTGGAAGAGTTAACAAATAATTTAGCTAGAGTAGAAGAACAATTACAAATCATAGAATCATCTTTTGAGGATAGAAATGCTAATAGTCGAATTCAAGCATTAGAAGGATCCCTAAAGTCATTAGAAGAGAATATCAAAGAATTTAGAGAAAAACAAACGCACTTTGCCTCTCACATGAAACAGACCTTAGAAATATTCTACTCTCGATTAGAAGAAGTTGTTGTCCAAATAGAAAAGCAAAAATAAAGTTATTAGGTTAATTTTTCCTTACTGGTAGAACCAAATACTTCTTGAATCCGAATAGCTAGTTTCTTCCCAATACTCGGTACTGAGGAAAGTTCATCTGGAGTTGCGTTTGCTATATCTAGAAGTGATCCAAATTTTTCTAATAACTTATGAGCTTTATTGATGTTTATTCCAGGAATAGCAGCTAGGATAAGCAACTGAATATCTTCTATTGTCTGTTCTTTCCTTGTTACAGATGGTAATAAATAATCTGAGGATTTTTCTTCTTGTTCACGCTTAGCTAATTGGAAAACAAAAGTCGCTGATTCTCTTAAATTACGAGTAAAAACTAATGATAATTTATAATCTATAAGTATAGACCCTATAGCTCCCATTATACTATTAATATGAATTTGTCGCGGTATTTCTTCACGTTCTTGTTCTATGAGAAGAATACCGAATTTCTGTTGAGCTAACCTGACTAATTGTGATTCTTGACCTGAAGAAGAAGGTTTAAATAATCTACCATCAATAATTGAATCAATAAAATCAGAATAAGTTTTGTATTCAATTAAAATGCGATCAGATAATAAATAATCTCCTACTTCTAAATCCTTTGGTTCTAAAATAGCTCCCATTTTTTTCAAGAGTTTAGGAAGTCGATGAGAGGTTTCTCGAATATCAATAACAATTTTAGGAGAAAATTCTTGGTTAGTTTGTTGAGAAGATTTTTCAGACGGTTCTTCGCCCTGTTCAAAAAATTGATCCAAGGTTTTTTGAGGTTCGGATTTAACTCCTCTTTTAAGTAATTGGGGTAACTCCTCTTTCAAAAATCGTTTCATTTGAGACTGTTTACGTTTTATAGCCCAATACATTGCTTCGTCTCGTGTTCCCTTTGTAACCAAGTGGATAACCCGAGATCTTCTTTTCCGACCTCTCCCTTTTCGTTGAATGGATCTTACTACTGATGGAACTGAGTCATAAAAAACGACTAGGTCACAGTTACCAACATCTAGTCCTTCTTCCCCTACAGAAGTACTTAAAAGAATTTGAACATCTCCGTTCTTAAATTGCTCTACAACAGTTACCTGTTCTTTTTGAGAGAGACCTTTATCCTCCTTAGTACTTGAATGTCCCACAAAGATAGCAGAGTCATAACCTGCTTTGCTTAATTCATTAAAAAGAAATCGGACAGTATCTCTATAATTACTGAAAATAATAATTCGTGAATCATTCTTCTTGTTTTCATCCAAGACATCTTTTAATTCCTTTATTAGATGATTTAATTTAGGATGAAGAAGTGGATTTTCAATAAGTCGATCCTCTACACCTATTAATCGTTCATCCTCTAAAAATAATCTTAATGCCTTAGAGGAGGTTTTTTTTCTCCATTTATCTATACTATTCAGCGCTTGAGGAAATCCTTGACTTTCAACTAACTCTTTGAGATGTTGAACTCGAATCAGATTTGCGCTGACAATTAGAAGCTCACCAAATACAGAATCTTGCTTTGTTAGACCTACTATTTGTTGATGAATGGCTAATGCTTCCCGTTTTCCGATATACTTAGTATTAATTGGGATAGAAACTTTTTCTTTCAATAAAGTGATTAAATTATCTTCAAAGGATTGCAGATCTTTTAGAATTTCGTTGTATATTGGAGGTAATTCAATCCAAACAACTTTAGGGGTGTGTGTAGAGATATACTTGCCAACATCATAATCTTTTTCATCAGTGACTGAAATCTTTGAAACTCTTAGATTTTCGCAGACTTCTAATATCTTTTCAGGGTTATTCCCAGGAGTAGCTGTAAAGCCAACAATTTGGCATTTAGCCTGAGCTGCTATCCCTACATAAGCATAATCACCAGTCGCACGATGAGCCTCATCAATACATAAGAGACTGATGTTTTGAATATCCAATCGATTATAAGTCAGATCATTTTCTATTGTCTGAGGAGTACTAACAATAATTTTTACTCCCTGATACATCTCAGTTCTTTTTTCAGGAGAAACTTCTCCAGATAATTCTAAAACGATATCAGGAGTTAGATTCCCAATATATTCAAGAAACATTTCTTTGATTTGATGAACAAGAGGCCGAGTGGGAGTAAGAATGAGTACCTGTTTTGATCTTTCTTTCTGTAGTTTATAAGCTGTTAGATAAGCCATGATCACAGTTTTGCCTAGTCCTGTGGGTAAAACCACTAGTGTGTTTCCAGAATTAGCTACACACTCGGAAAAGATCATTTGCTGATAAACCCGAGGTTCAGCCTTTTCAGACACTAGATTTGTCATAAATTTTTACACTCATGATTTAGTTTTTACAAATCTTTCTTGAATGAGTTCAAAATATGCTTTTAAAAAATCATCTCCTAGATGATTCAAAGAAAATTTCTTTCTTTAAAACCTGAAATACCATTATTCTTTTTAACAAGATTATTTGGGATTATAAGGAAATGAGAAGTTTACAAAATCAAAATTTAATACCAATTACTAATCTTAATCCCTTTATACCTTATAAAAGTAAATTAAATTTCATTCAGGAGCATATTTTTAAATTTTCCATTAAAAATGGATTGCTAATAATTAAGATTTTATCCTAGCATTAGTTCAATTTTGAAGCTTTATTATGACTAAAATTAGAAATAGCTTTAAAAGAACAAGTTCTCATAAAATCACTGTATAAAATAGAAATCAAAATGGGAAAAAACATGGCCAATCAAGAAGAAGTTACAAAAAAAGAAGAACCATTAGTTGAAATTGAAAGAAAAATCATTGTTGACTTATGGCGTACACGTTTACATGGAGAAATTGTTGGGATAAAGCAAAAAGAAGAATATATGGCAAAATCTAGACAATTCAACCGAGATCTTGAATTATTTGGTGAAGTAAAAGAGGAGAAAAAAGGAGACGAAGAGACCATAGGGTATGTGGGATATCGTCAAGGACTATGGGACGAAGAACCAGATAAACTCAATCGTCGTTTAGTCATCAAACTCTTTTCGAAAAGCATGTATTACCAAGGAACCATTGAAGAGCTGGTTGGTAGAGAATTCACACGATCCATTTCAGCACGGAAAGATTTTCCATGTTTCACAGTACTATTAGATAATCATGATTATCTTATTTCAGTAAATAAGACTCGTGGAGGATTATTTGTGCCAGAATGGTTTGTTTTTAGATTGACCACTGAAACAGGACTAATTCCTATAATATTAAAGCATAAAATCGGTCTTGGAATAGACTATCGAGTGGTTAACGCCATAGGCAAGAAACAAATTGGTATGATTGATGGCAAAAAGTTTGATATTGGTGGAAAGTATGTAATTAAATTGAAAGCTGTAGAAGAAAACCTTTTAGACAATAATATGATTAGAACGTTGATATTATTCGCTGCTTCGTTAAAATTCCATGAAGATATTTATAAGAAAATTAAAATCGGTGTCAAAAGGATGAGAAAGGGAGAATGGGAAGGACCTACACTTTCAAATGAGGAACTCTTACTTCTTAGAAATCCAAGGGCTATCTTACGAAAATAAAACTTTCAAATCTGAAAGGTAATTGTTTTGATTTCCAACCCATGAACCTGAAGGGAGAGGGTTCATTCTTTTTTTATTTTTACAGATTATTAAACATTAAAATAAGAATTCAAGATCAGATAGATTAATTCGAGATAATTCTTTCGATATTAACAAAAAAGATGACAATCAAAGACAAGTCATTGCCCGAACCAATTATCCTCGATTACCTCATCCATCGACCATTCACGAAGAATATTAGTTATTGCTCTATAAACATATCTTTTACCAAAGTTTAGAGCAGATCTTATCAGACCAGGCATAAATTCAATTTGTTCTTGCATATAAACCCCTCGCTTGATATCCGGATTTAATTTATATAAAGCTAACTAATTGGGTATTTATTATTCATTCTAACTGATTAATTATCTAATCTCCAGATGTCTTCTAAGATCCAACAGAAAGATTTTGTATTAGAATCAAAGAATTAATCCTAGCAATAAATATTAAAGAGACCAAATAGCAAGAGAAATTCAAAATCACATTAATATTCATCATGAGGAGTTTTATTTGGAATTATATTTCATACGTCATGGAGAAAGTACCGCAAACCAAGATCAAGTTTATCAGGGTTGGACGGAAGTTCATTTAAGTGAAAAAGGGCATGAGCAAGCAAAAAGATTATGTGATTATTTTCTTAAACAAAAAATCACGTTTAACTCTATTTATTCCAGTCCACTCCTTCGAGCATCCGAAACTGCCTCCCATTTATTGCCTTGTACATTAAATCCTGATATTAATTTGAGAGATGGATTGAAATCAATTGATGTAGGTCAATGGAGCGAACTACCAATTGATTTTGTGAAAAAAGAATATAGGGATTTACATCAGATCTGGAAGTATGAACCCAAAAATTTTCGATTTCCTGAAGGAGAATCTGTTTATGATGTTTTGAATCGGGCAAAATCAATCTTAATTAATATTATTTCACAACATCCTATGAAAAGTCGTCTTGCAATTGTCTCCCACATGATAACAATTAAAGTTATGACATTATGGATGCTTCAAGAAGACCTTGATAAGATTTGGGATCCACTATATTCAGTTCCCAATACGGGTCTTATTTTATTTAGTGTTCAGAGAAAAATAAATGGTGGATTTACCTTTTCACGTACAAATTTAAAAAATTCAATTCCACATCTAAAATATTAAATTAGGGTTAGTTCTTATTAGAAAAGAAACAGGATAAATCGTTTTTTATATTTCAAATAATTAGTATATTTATCAACAAATTTTGCGATGAGAAGCTTCTCTTCAAGACTAATACGGTCGTATACTAGAACACACCATTGCTCATGGAGACCCATATTGTTCCCGTGTTCTCCGTGACACGCGTGTTGACGGGGACTTACGGCACCCCCCAAAAAATTTCTGGGACAGTATAGAAACATAACATAGGAGGTATCTAAAGGGGCTGGAAAAAGATCGAATAAGATCTTGATAAAACAAGAAAAACACTAGCTCATGAATTTTAGAATTTTCAAAATGATAAAGACATTTTGATTTTTTTCACTTTTGCTATTTTCCTAATATTTTTGAGATAAATCTGCTCCATAATGACTTCTTAGGTGCTATTCCAGCAATATCACCCATACTTGGGTTGGATACTACATTTAATTCCATTAGATCTTCTTCAAAATCTTGGTATTGACCCTCTATAATAATGTCTCCGATCTTGTCACCAAATTTTTCAAGAAATCGTTCCATTGCTCTATTTAACTGCTCTTTAATAATTTCAGTTCCTAAATTTACAGGATTTGCAAAAACTAGTATAAGTTCTTTTTCTTTGTCAATTTTAAAATCTAACTTAATTTCGTTAAAAATAACGCATTGTATTTCGTCACCAAAGGATTCTTGAGAATAAGAATATATAGCTGCTAAAAATCCTGTTTGGAGAGAATGATCGGGGTGGAGTTTACAATACTCACCACCAAAACATTTTCCGAATAAAGGAATTCCACTCGTTTTAAATATAAAAACGTCATCTACCATATGATATCACCATGTTTACATATATCTAATGCTACTCCAACGATTTATTACCAATAGATTCCAAATTTTCCCTTAAGAAGGATTGGTTAATAAATAATTTTTTTATCTTACTGATTAGATATCGAAAAAAATGTGTATATTTTCATTATTGAAAATTTTACTCCAAATATATCTAGTAACATATAGGCCTCATTCACATAATCAAATGCCCCTGATTATATTGAATAGACTTCTTAATAGATCCAATATCTTGAAGGAAGCTTTTTGTATATATATCTTTTTTTCTGTTCCAATTCGTATTTGAGATTTGATTAGACAATAAAATTCAAATGTAAGAACTATTTCGCGACATCTAAAAATTTCATTTAACATTGGATACAAATCTTAATTATTGATTTATTGAAATAAAGGATAAGTACTTTTATCCTTTGCCTTAAAAAAAAATTAGATAAAATAAATTAAAGATGAGTTCAAATAAAAATGATATTGTATTTGAACAAGTGATGTGATAAAATTTGTCTAAAATGTATTCTTGCCCAAATTGTGGAACTTCTGTTTCATTGAAGGACTTATTTTGCCAAAGATGTGGACTAGATTTAATAAAAATTCAATCTTCTCAGTTTACAAAACCATCTGATCGGACTAATGAATACAGAGGATATATCCAAATTTTAGGGTATGTAGAAATAGTTTTTGGTCTTCTATCATTAGTAATCGGGGTGTTTGCTATGATTATTGCAGTGTTTGTTCCTTTCTTAATGTTACAAGGTATTGCAGCAGATGATTTAGGATCATCAACAGAAATAGTTGCGGTTTTTGTTGGAATTCTCGTTTTTATTGTTGCTTTATTGTTTTTAATTTTCGGTTTAGCACAAATAGTTTATGGACGACGCTTACTTCAACACAGAAGTTCTGGCCGTACAGGTACTATGATTATTGGTGTGTTACATTTATTCGATATACCTTTTGGAACCGTTTTTGGCATTGCAGCATTATACATTCTTACTCGACCTGAAGCTATTGGTTTATTTGAAGTTAACAAAATGTTATCAATATCATAAAAAGAAGCAACCTTCAGCAGTTAATCTTACTCTTCCACCCACAATAATTTCAGCAAAATCCCTATTTTGGAACAGACATTCAGCAATTAATTTGCTGGGGCGATTTAGTTCATATCCTTGTTCCAAAATTATTTTTGATCCCTTCTTATGATTAAAAAGAATTTTATTTGCCTCGAGATATGCTGCAATTGGACCTGCTGCACTTCCTGTTGCTGGATCTTCAAGAACACCAGCAGAAGGGGCAAACATTCGTACATGAGCATGAGAATCACGATGAATAGTCTCTGGGGAGAGAATAACTAAGTCTTGAGCTGGAAAATCCGTTAAAGATTCTACTAATAATTCAGCATTCAAATGAATCTTCTGAATTGTGGCTAATGAGGTGATGGGAATTATTAAATAAGGAAATCCAGTTGAAATGAATTGCATTGGCCATTTGTCAGAAATATCTGTTGGTGCTACTCTTAGAACTTTAGCTATTAGTTCTTTATCCTTGAAAACTTCTAGGAATTGGGGGATTGGTTGATACATCTGAACATGATCATTTTCACAAAATTTCACTTCGATTGGCCCAATTCCCAGTTCTAAAAAGGCACGATTTTCATCAGCTTGTATAATACCTTGGTTTCTCAGGACAAATGCTGTTCCAAGGGTTGGATGGCCTGCAAATGGTATTTCACGTCCTGGAGTAAAGATACGTACTTTCCGAACGCATTTTTTGGTTATAGAACTATAAACAAAGGTTGTTTCAGAGAAATTCATTTCTTGGGTGATTCCCTGCATTTCTTCTTGAGTTAAATCAGTGTCAGAAAGGTTCCAAAAGGTTGCAAGTTGGTTACCAGAGAATAAATAACGTTCATCAGTAAAGACGCTTGTTTGTATAAAATTAAATGACCGAATAATAGAACCTCCTGCGTTTTTATCAAAATTCTTTATTCTGGATTATACTCTCTTCTTTCTTTAGCTTAAATGATATAATGGGTTTTTAAAAACATGATCATCATAACACTCCCGTTTTCCCCTTATTTAACAGATTTAAGAATTAATATATGATTTTAGTTAAAATGTATATGAATTGGAGATTTTATTCAGGGCTATTATAAATATTTGTAATATTCCCATATTCCTAAGGTATTATTTAAAACCTTTAATTTTCTTTTAGACATATGTCCAGCGTTATGTGTAATAACTGTGCCTTCTCTTACATTTAATCATTGGAATCAGACATTCCAATATTCTTTTTTAAAAATAGTCGTTTCTGAGACTACTTTTATTTTGTGACCTATAAATTCATTTTTTTATAAAAATGTAAGAGATGTGGAGTTTTTCCATTAATCTATTGCTGGAGGGGCCACGCCGGGGTTTGAACTAGCCAATGATGTAGATAGTAATAACATTAATATCATTAACACTATTGGCAGCATTTTCCAGAATGTTAATTCCACATCAAATGATTTATTTCTTATTCTTAGAGTTTTTTCCATTTCTTTCACCTTATTATTGTTTTTTTGGGTTATGGTGTTTAGAGTCGCCACTCCTAGTCAAATGAAATTTTGCGGAAAGGTTCTCTAGACAAAATTTACGTATTTAACAGCTAACTTTAAATGTTATGGTGGTAGATATCAAGCTACAGCACACTGTCAGACTGTGATTTAAGGTGGAAGGCTCCCTAACTAAACAGTTCATAGATCAAATCCGACAAAAAGGAATTGACGCTGAGGCAGAGGACTTTGTCGTAGATTTGATCTTTATATGGGAAAAGATTCATAATGATGCCCCAAATATCACTCTGGCAGAAATTAAGGACTATTCTGAAAGTATTCTTTCAAATGTTACTCTTCCCTTCTTTGAAAAATTCAAACATAATCCTTTGGTCAAAAAATATGATTTATGGTTGAAAGAGTATTATTCAATTGTTATCGAATGGACAGGCCAAGGGGCTATAATGTTCCCTTGTCGGCTTATTAATTATGAGGTTTTCAACCATAAAGACCAAATGTTTGAATATTTCATAAACAAGCTAAAAACGGGTGAGTTTAGACTTAAGAAGGAAGATTTGTTCTCTTTTCTATTTCCACGATTAATCCATGTTACAGTTCCCTTATCAGAGACTGATATTCTGATATTAAAATCCTTACAATACCTACAAAATACCCACAGTCCTGATCCTTTAAAAATCCCAAAAGTTGAGGATTATGCAAAGCATTTGGATGTATCAACCCGGACTATAATTCGTAGATTCAACATTATCAAATTTTTCCAAGTTTACATCAATATTGGTTTATTAAATATGAGTAAGCTAGGTTACGAGACTTTTCTACTATCTCATTTTGATCCAATACCGCCTGATCTTGCTAAGTATGTTGCTTTGTCTGCTGATCTGGATATTAGCAATTTTACAATCATTCAGATGCCATTAAAAAACAATAAACTATTTCTCGAAGTGCAAGAAAGTTTTCAGCCAAAAATTTTCCATCAGATGTCTGATCGTATTCATTCATGGTCATTGAATTTACTAGGAGCAGAGGGTAAAGGATGGACTTCCCCACCAGCATTTATTCATTCAGATCCTCGTGTTAATATTATAAATCCCTCCCCTGATTTCCATTTTGACCTTAAACCAGGACTAGAAGCGTTTCGACCTTTGACTCCTGCTGATTTTAAAATTCTCGATTTTCTTATTACAAGAGGGGCAATTTCAAGCCTTAAAGACTTAAGTCGAACAGTAAATGTTTCTCCTTCCGAGATCACAAAACGGATTCAAGAATATGAAGAACATAACATTCTCTATAAGACATATCAATTTTATAATCTTGGATTAGACTTACACATACTATTCTTTATAAGCTCCCCCAATCACCTAGGAATCCCTTGGCTTAACCATTTCTTAACATTTCCCAAATGTGATGTTTTTTATAGTGAAGAAAATGATTCTTCATTCTATTTTGGTTTTCTGAAATTACCACCTCAATGGATCAAAGAGCTTACTCGCAAAATACACCGGATTAAAAAAGAGTTTAAGGATATCAAATTTTATTATACACTGGAACCCCCACTCGAGCTGAAATGGAATCTTTCTCTTCCCGAGACATATCCGAAGGAAAACTAATCGGATCAATAATAAACTTTTAGCTATGAAATGATGTTTTTCCTTCATATTGGATCTTTATTTTTAGCGATTACATAGATTATTTATCATTAAGATTCTCTATTATTTATTATGGGTGCTATTTATCTATGTACATGTCTTATAATTTTGATTAAAAATAAACGAATTTTTGAACCAACCTACTAACTCTATTTGAAGATTGAGAGAGATCTTATGAGTAATGAGGTAAATATTTTATTTTCAGATTGATTTTTGTCATTCTTCATGATTATAGGGGAAAATTAAAATTAGAGAACAGGATGTAGTCTAGACAAAAAAAGGGATGATTGGTATTATCTCTGAATTTCAGTGATATACCATACATCATTTAGCTCATATGCTTTGAAAAATAGCTCAGAGCCAACATCGACCTCAAATAGAATATAGAGAAATTCAGTTTCGTTCAATAGGGAAGGTTTGGCAATTAAATAATTATAAGTAGAATTATTTGTTTTAAAAGCAATATGTGTTTCTCCATTCAGGCTATAAATGGCTTTTTCGGTTATATTTACTACTGCAAAAGATTCACCCACTGCACCTATTGATTTTAGATATGCTTGTTGGAATGCACCCCTTGCTGCTGCAATCATGGACGTTGTACTACCATAGTCCCCAAGATAAGCTTTTCCATTAATATTAAGATTAGTAGCATCAATTATATACAGTCCCCTAAATTGAACGATTTCCTCATATCCAAGGTCATTTGACTCCGAATATTGATGATACAAGGGAATAAACCACACAAGGCGTGTTTCTTCATTAGCTTTGATCGGATATAACATCGGTAGGGTTGCTTGATATTCTCCTTGAGCTGCCGGAGGTTCTTGTGATTCAACATATCGCTCCACTGCTTTTGTTGAAGTATAATTTCGATTAGAATAGTCAAAAAATGTAATTCCGCTAGAAGTAGAGAGAAACACTCCTGCATTAGTTAAATCAGTGCTTGCAGGATGAACGGGAGTAATTGCAATAGTTCGCCCTGTATCAGGAGAAATAATCCAACGAGTATCTAAAGAAATATCCAATCGATCTGCAGATGGTTTTGTTAATCCCATAAACCCGCCAGCCCACCGATCAAATCCTACTCCTCTACGCATATTACCCCAATTATCGATATTTTGTTCCAACCATGTTTCATCAAATGGCTGTGCTATCCATGATGGCATCGTCGACAATTCAGAATAAGTTTCTAGGAGATTCCCATTAAGATCAAACACTTTTACACCTCCATAATATGACACCCAATCAAATGGTTTGATAATATTGTATGTTAAAACTTGTACAATTTGATTTGGTTGAATGGACGAAGGTGAGATATTTTCAGGAGCCCAAGTGATATAAGAGCGACCGTAATCAAGCCATGAATTCTTAATCCAAGCATAACGTTGAATATCTTTCCCATAAAATAGTCCTTCAGAATAATAGACTCCAGAGGGTAATTCTATTTGTGTTGGAATTGCAGTAGGGTCATTCGCATCAACTAGAAGTAAACCATCTAATTCTTGACTTGCAAAATTATTTGAACCAATTGCTGCAATCCAAACAAGCCTTCCTTGGTGTGTGGTTATATGAATCGACCTAATCATAACATTTGAGCCAAAAGTTGACATATGATTCTTTGCAATTGTTCTAGCGAGATTTTTATCAACTAAGCGGATCATATCATCGGGAATTTCGGAAGAAAACAAATTTTCAGTACTGTGATTAATAAATGAATTAAAATATTCTGCTTTTTTAACAGGAGCCTCAAAATAAGAATGATAGAGTAGTAAAGTTGTAATAATTGTCCCTATTAGACAAATTATTGTTAATATAGCTAAAAACTGCCCTTTAGCTTTTTCTGACCCAGTAAATTCAGCATAAAAAAGCCTTCTTCCTATGGTAATGAGCCCTACAATCATTAACAAGAATAATACTGGAGTAAGACCGTTAATAAATTCAGCATAAGAATCTAACACAATCCATTCATATACCAGTTGAAAAATCATACCCACGATTCCAGTTCCAATAGCTGAGGCGATCATTGATAATATTATTACAGTAGGGAGGGGGCGATACTTGAAATAATATGCTAGTAGGATACCAATAAAAATGCCTAGAAATAAGCCAAAAAAAACACAAATGATAAGAATTGAACCTCTTAACAATAAAAATCCGGGAATATCCATTTATTTTGACTCCATATGAGCTCTAAATAGGCTAAATTGAACTTAGAATCAAAATAAATTGAATAAGTCTTAAATTTACCGATCCAATTTAAATAAACATAGATCAGGAATAGGATCCTTATCAATTGTGAACATTTAATTCAGGCACGTTTTAATATTTCCTTTGTATCTTGTTCATTGATTTTAATCAATAGGATGAGTGAATGTATGGTTTGTCCAAATTATGATGATAATAATTCAATGTGTACTGCTTTAGGTCAGAAATTCTATAAAGGAATGCAAAAGCCTTGTTTAGATATTGATGACCCCGAAAAATGTCCAATTCTTACAATGAGAGGATAGTAATCTGTTTTAGGTTATAATGAAGTTCATTATCTTTTATTTAACGAAAGTTTCTCGGAAATCGCCTAATTTGTAAGAATGACTTTTCATTCTCTTTATCTACGACATTTATAGCGTTTCATATTCATTCTAAAAATTAATTCTTTCTAAGAAAAATTAGGAAGAATATTAAATATTTTTGATGATGACTCAACCATCAATTTCTGGGAGACTCCTTCTTGAAGATTATAATTGGGAAGATTATTGGTCTTCCTTTCTTATTCATATTTATGAATCTTTGTTTTTTATTATTTTCACCTGAGATATTTACTCAGGCTTCAATATTACTACCAATATTACTGCTATTTATGTTTATTAGTATAGATATTCTCATCCGTCGCATATCCACCAAAAAAGATGCTTTTCAAAGATCAATCTCAGTAATTTCCTTTTTGGTGTTTCCAATCTTTCTATATCTCCCATATATCGAATTTTTCATTTGGGAAGAGTCTCTTTTAATGAGTGGTATCTATTGTTATTTACTTATTCTGGGTAATTTTATTCTGTTTTTTGGAGGAAGTATCTTATTTTGTAGCCGATTACAGCTTGGGAAATTTGGTGGCCCAAAGCTCGTCATCGAATCAAACCATATATTAATTCAAACAGGACTTTATCGATATATTCGTCATCCCATGTATCTAGGTTTTCTCTGTCTTTTTTTAGGATATAATATAGCATTAGGAGGGCTTTTTGTAGCTTTACTTGTTACATGTTTTTTCTTTCTACTTTTTAGATATAGGATGATTATTGAGGAAAATCAACTACTAAAAGAATTTGGGGATGAATATTCCAAATATAAGGCTCGAACCAATCGTTTAATTCCGCTTCTTTATTAAATTCTGAAATTCGCCATCCATTACTCTCAAAACGTATTTACGCCCTTTTAAACCCCATAGGATTTGATGTCCTTCCTGAGCTTGTTTTGCCCAATGTGAGTCCTTATTAGGGTTTTGTTCGATATAAAAAATCCCTTCAATGGTAACATTTCGTAATCCAGTCTTTGTTTTATGGATTCGATATATCTCTTGATCCATCAGAACACTTTTTTGCTCTTTAAAAATAGCTTGATATACATTTAAAGCAATTGATTGTAATTCGTCTATTTCAATTGAGGACATTCATCTTCAGAAACTAGAAAATAAATAATAGTTTTATATTTTCCTTAGAATCTTATTCGATCGGAATTATTTGATCTTTCTAAAATATTGATATTCCAAAAATAACGATTAAAAACAATGAAAGGTGAATAGTTCTTGAATTATAAAATGAATTATAAGTAAGAGGGGGGAGGGAGGGAGGTTGTTTTGATGCTAGCTCAAAAACGTGTTTAAGTCGCTCAAACCAACCTCCATATTAGTTAAGGAGATTTTACTTTCTTCAATTAATTTAGTTCTATGAAGAAATACTTCTTCCACAATTTAGGAAATTGTCTAAAGATAAAAGCCTTTATCAACAAAATATATGTTAATTTTTTATCCCTAAAATAATATTTTATATCTCACTACTTTTATTTATTTTATTGTACATCTTGTGTCCAAAGAACCATCATTATTCATAAAATGTATTTATAGAAAGTTAATGACAAAATATTCTCCATTTAATAGGTAACAATTCTAGGATATTCTAAAAATGGAAATTAAAGAGAATTTCAAGCAAGAATTAATTCAGGAATTGAAAAATCACTTTTCAGAACAAAAAAGGTACAGAATTGAAGGAGTTGAACGCTTAGAAGGCGCTGATACTGTTACATTCGGTTTTGTATTTCATTACGGAAAGGAAAAGAAAAATCTTATTCTTAGAATATTTCGTTCTATAACTGATAAGGCAGAAAGAGGATTTTATACACTAGAAGCATTGTATTCAGCAAATCTCCCAGTCCCAAAACCCTATCTTTGGAAAAAGGACTCACCAAATATTTCA
>Ga0209536_100006592_pt1 | contig 17697 bp, 9 predicted proteins | sample DeeMarSeWOR28_12_FD_187461 | JGI IMG/M metagenome (GOLD analysis project Ga0209536, IMG submission 187461) | Marine sediment microbial communities from White Oak River estuary, North Carolina - WOR-2-8_12 (SPAdes) (version 2) | ecosystem: Environmental > Aquatic > Marine > Intertidal zone >... | reverse complement strand
CCAAGATGCTTCGGACGATCCGGGCGCTCGCAAACCAGCGGGCGGTCCTTATTCGCCGCATCGCTTTTCTCGAACAGCTTCGACAGGTGTTTCATTACTGGCACGTCGTTCATCTGCCGTTTTCCATCGTCATGTTTGCCATTCTCTTCCTTCATGTTGGCGTGGCGATCGCCTTCGGGTATACGTGGATATGGTAAGATGGCTTGTGAACATCCGGTCTACCATTCTTGTGGCAGGCCTGGCCGTGGCGCTAGGGTCCCACGCTGTCGCACAGATTTCACCAGGAGATCTGTCAACTCCTCACGCGTCGCTAGAAGGGATTACGAATTGCACTTCTTGCCATCAGATCGGAAAAGCCGTTGTCGGGACGAAGTGCCTCGATTGCCACGGTGAAATAAAATCGCGCCTCGAAGCGAACAAGGGGTATCACGGACGTGTACGGAACCAAAGCTGTGTTGAATGCCATAAAGAGCACCATGGCCGATCGTTCACCCTGATCCGCTTTGACGAAAACTCCTTTGACCACGCTTCCATCGGATTCGCCCTTGAAGGGAAGCATGCCGTGACGAAATGCCGTACCTGTCATAACACACGCTACGTGACAGCGGCGGATGTTCGTCGAAATCAGAAGCTTATGGAGAAGGGCACTTTCCTGGGGCTTGGAACCGCATGTCTGGATTGTCACGAGGATGCACATCGAGGCACGCTCTCAAAGGACTGTCAGAGATGCCATGGAGCCGCGGCCTGGAAACCCGCTTCTTCATTCGATCACGCGCGGACAGTCTTCCCCCTGACCGGAAAGCACAGCGCCGTGAAGTGCGAACGGTGTCATGTCAAGAGCGGATCGGAGACTTCGACGGTCAAGTTCCGGGGCCTGGAATTTGCCAGCTGTTCGAACTGCCACGGTGACCCACACAAAGGGAAGTTCAAGCAAAGCTGCGAGAGCTGCCATTCGACAGCGGGATGGGATATCGGCGCATCAAGACACTTTGATCATTCGAGAACGAAATTCCCCTTAGTGGGTAGGCACTCGACCGTGGCGTGCGAAGCGTGTCATCGGACGGCGAAAGACCCAGCCAGCGGTCGGCCAGTACAGCGGTTTACGACGCTGAAGTTTGAACAATGCGCAGATTGTCATCGAGACCCCCATCGCGGTGAGTTTGCCCGATTTGAGGGGGGTGGAGCCTGCGAGTCGTGCCACACCGTGAGGGGGTTTGCCCCGTCACTGTTCTCGCATGAGAAAAGCCGCTATCCCTTGCGGGGGAAGCACCAGTCTGTCCCGTGTGAGAAGTGTCATTCGTCGTTCGCAGATGCACGGTCAAAGAAGCCGTTGAACTTCCATGTCAAGGAATTTTCGCAATGCGTTCACTGCCACTCAGACGCCCACAGCGGACAGTTTGCCGCGCGCTCGGACAAGGGGGCGTGTGAATCGTGCCATACCGTACAGGGGTATGTCCCGTCGACATTCACCGTCGAGCAACACGGACAATCGACCTTTAGCCTCGGCGGGAGCCACCTGGCAGTCCAGTGCAGCGGATGTCATCGCATGGCGACCCTTAACGGGGTGCGGCAGCGGCAGTTTGCCTGGAAAGGCAACGTGAGGTGTTCGACCTGCCACGAGAACATCCACACGAAACACTTCCGCGTGGACACGTACGGGGGGTGCGAGTCGTGTCACGTGACGACGGAATGGAAGTGGATACGTTTCAATCATGATCGCACGAAATTTGCCCTGACGGACAAACATGCCAAGACGGCTTGCGCCGCATGTCATACGACGCGTGACCGAAGCGGAAAGATCCTGACGGTACGCTACGCGGATACGCCGACACGATGCATAGACTGTCATCAAACCCCCGATGGGAGCACGCTCAAAGGATCCTGACACAGTGGGATCGAAGGAGAAATTGTGATAGCCCAACAAAAGGTTCGCATAACCATAAGGGAGACGTCAATGACGTCACGCTTATTCGTGATCGTTTGGTTCTTGAGTCTGGCGGTTTTGGCCTCCCCAGCAAGGGCTCAGAACTCTCCACATGGGACGCTCAAGATTGAGTGTGGAGACTGCCACACGGCAGCTTCTTGGAAAGAGATGGCCTATCCAAGCAGGTTCGAACATGGGAAGACTGGATTTGCACTAACCGGCCAGCATGCCCTCGTGAAGTGCATCACCTGCCATACGTCACTTGTCTTTGCGCGCGAAGGCGGTGGGTGTGTGGACTGCCATACGGACGTCCATCGCGCTGAACTGGGGACGCTCTGCGAGCGATGTCATTCCCCCCAATCGTGGATCATTCCCGATATGATTCAGAAACATGCTCAGACACGGTTCTCACTGGTCGGTGCGCATGCAGCGGTGAACTGCGATCGGTGTCATAGCAACGTGCAGAAGTATGAGTACGTCGGCCTCCGCTCAGACTGCTACGCGTGCCATGCGAGTACGTACGAAATGACCACGTCTCCCAACCATCAATCAGTCGGTTTCAGCACGGACTGCGTCCAGTGCCATTCGGTCACCGCCCTGCGTTGGGTCGGGACGTTTGATCATGGCCGGACCGGATTTCCCCTGACGGGAGCGCACAGGGCCATCCCCTGCGGTGAATGTCACCCGGGCGGGACGTTCACCGGGGCACCGGCACAATGCGTTGGGTGTCATATGACTGACTATACCGGCACCACCAACCCACCCCATGCACCCGGCTTTTCAACGGAGTGCCAGGCATGTCATTCGACAACGGCCTGGCAGCCTGCAACGTTTAATCATGATGCCGCCTTTCCACTGACGGGAGCACATCGTACGGTAGCTTGCGCGAATTGCCATCCGGGGAACAACTACGCAAACACACCGCGGCAGTGCTCCGGATGCCATCTGGATGATTACAACAACGCCACAAACCCGGTGCATGCCCCGGGCTTCGCCACAACCTGTGAAACGTGCCATTCCACCTCGGCATGGCGTCCGTCCACGTTCAACCACGAATCGGCGTTCCCCATTGCGGCAGGGACCAGGCATTCCCCCGGACGGTGGAACTCCTGCTCCGATTGCCATATCGTGCCAGGGAACTACTCTGCATTTTCGTGTACGGACTGCCACGCCCACAATGACAAGGCACAGGTTGATTCCGACCACAGGGGCCAATCGCGGTATACGTATACGCCAACGTCATGCTTCGACTGTCATCCGCGGGGGAATTAGGAACCATGCGACGTCAGATCAACCTGCTGGGATGGTGTCTTGTGATGGGGACGTTCGTCGTCCCCTCACTCTGGGGACAGACAGGCGCAAGGACTACGGTCAATGCGTCGGTGTCCTACATCTCTGGCGGTTCGATCTACATCGATGCGGGGAGGGATGCCGGGTATGAAGTCGGCGACACGGTGACTGTTTCTCGCAAGCGAGATACAGTATGCACTGCTGTGATTGTCGCGGTTTCGAGCTCCTCATCATCGGCCAAGGTTGTTTTTGAGAGACTACAACCGGCTATCGGTGATCATGCAAGCGCTCGTAAAGTTGTGATTTCCCAGAGCTCTCAATCGACTCCCCGCCTTCCTGAACCAACTTTGCCGAAGGCGACTTCAGGTGACAACATAGTATCAGGCTATGTTGCCCTCAGTTACGCGGCGACCGCCTGGGAGGGGCAATCATTCGATGTCTCCCAGCCTGGGGCTGTGATCAAATTTACCATTTCCAAACTAGCCGGGACCGGGATGTCGTTCTCAATGTACGGCAGAACGTCCTACGATTTCGCAGGCCAGGGATCGCGCTTCAGTCCACAATCAGGCATGGACACCCGTCTCTACGAGGCCGCCCTCACGTTGGAGAATCCAACAAGTTGGTTTGGATTTAGCATCGGAAGAGTTAGTTCGAGGTATGTGACCGGGATGGGGCTCTTTGATGGTGCACAGTTCTATGTTCGCATGGGCGGGTTCAGACTCGGCGCGTTCGGCGGGTGGCAATCGGAAAACCTGAGGTATTCCTTCGGAACAAAGAAGCAAAAGATTGGGGCGTTTGTGTCCTACGGCTGGGGTCCCGGAGTCTTCAACTCCTCGGAAATCACCCTGGCGTATGGAAAGGCCATGGTGGGGGGAAGGCTCGACCGGGATTATCTCTATCTCCAGTCGAGGGTCCGTCTGAGTTCTAAACTCTTCTTCTATCAAAGTGCTGAGATTGACATGCACAGCATGGAAGAGGGGACTCCAGCTTCGAAGCTGGGTTTCACGAACACGTACGTCTCCGTGACGTACTATCCATTGCAGTGGCTGAATGTCTCCGCTGGGTACGACGCCACTCGGGCGATCTACCTATTCGAATCGATGAAAACGATCTCCGATACGCTCGTGGATCAGTCTCTCCGGCAAGGGCTCCGGGGGTCACTCTCTGTTCGCCTCCCGCTGAACGTGGTCGTGAACGCCGTCGGAACCTTTCGTCCCGCATCCGGTGTCACTCCTGAAGCACATACGTTGGGAGGTGGCGCGAGGATCTCGGATATCCGCAATACCGGGATCAGCGTAGGAGGGCAGTACACAAGAATTGCCAGCCTGTACACAGATGGCGTGGATCTCACGGCTGACATCAGTTGGTGGATGACCGACCAGTTGTCGGCATCCCTTCGCCTTGATCGATATCAATATACTGCGTTGGGAGACGTAGAATCCTTTCGCACTGTTACCGGGAGTGTGAGCGTCAGTTACCGGTTCTCGCGGTCGCTCTATGCGATGGTGTTCGTAGACCAGGTGTGGGACAGTCTCCAAGACCTACGACGCTTGTACCTCGAATGCGGTTTCCACTTTTGAAGTTGAATCAGTTTTGGGACGGATACGACTCTAATGAATCTTGACAGTTATGCAACGATGGTGCTGGGAGCACTCCTCATCGGCGTGGCGGTTGTGCCCTATTTTCGCAAGGTGAGGAAGCGAGAACAAGCTGCCCGCAGACATCTGCAGACCTCGGTTTCGAGTGGTGCATCGAAACCGGTGGCGATGTATCCGTCGATCAACGAGCTTGCATGCATTGGATGCGGCAGCTGTGTGCGCGCATGTCCCGAGGGAGACGTGCTCGGCGTCGTTGCCGGGAGAGCGATGCTTATCAAGGGCGAAAAATGCGTCGGCCACGGGCTGTGTGCCGACGCCTGTCCGGTCGGAGCAATTACCCTGACCAACGCTGGACCTGGGCGTGGAGCAAATTTGCCCGTGTTAACGGATGCGTACGAGACCTCAGTCAAGAACGTCTATATCGTGGGAGAGCTCGGAGGCATAGGGCTCATCAAGAATGCAGTGGCCCAGGGGGTGAAGGCGGTTGATGACATCGCCAAGCGTCCCATCAAGACGAACGGGATCTACGATGTGGCCATCATCGGTGCTGGTCCCGCGGGCCTCTCCGCCGCGTTGCGGGCGAAACAGCACGGGATGAAATACGTACTCTTGGAGCAGGGAGAGTTCGGTGGCACCATTCTGCATTACCCAAAGAAGAAGATCGTCATGACCTCGCCGGTGGAAATCCCATTGTGGGGAAAATTTCGCCGGACGGAGATTTCGAAGGAAGAGCTCCTGGAGACATGGCAGAAGATCCTCGACAAAACCAAGCTGGCAGTGCAGGAGCACGAGAAGGTTCTCGATATTCGCGAGGACAACGGCCGATTCGCCATCCAAAGCTCAAAGCATCTGTACCATGCCCGCCATGTAATCCTCGCGCTGGGGAGGCGGGGGACGCCCCGGAAACTTGGGGTCCCGGGTGAGCATCTTTCGAAGGTCATGTACCGGTTGATTGAACCCGAGACCTTCGCACGATCACACGCGTTGGTGGTGGGTGGAGGAGATTCCGCGGTTGAGGCGGCGCTTGGGTTGGCCAACGAAGGATCTATTCGCGTCGCCTTGTCATATAGGAAGAACGAGTTCAGTCGAATCAAAGAGCGCAACGCACAACGGCTCAAGGAGCACATGGCCAAGAAGTCAATTCAGGTCCTGCTGAACTCCGAAGTCATGGAAATATCGCAGGATCACGTGTCTCTGCGTGTCGCTGAGACCCAGAACACACTTCGAAATGACCACGTGTTCGTCTTTGCGGGTGGAGAAATGCCTTTCGAGTTTCTCAGAAATGTTGGCATTGCCTTTCACGAATAGCGGGGCCGGGCGTTACCGCTTGTCCCGCTCCTCTTCTGTTCGCCCATCGCCAGTGTCCATTCGGCCTTAGAATTTCGGTTGATTCTTTTGTGTACTATGTAGAACTTTAGTGCACTTTGACCGATCGTGTCACGCATCATTCAGAATATCGTGCACGCCACCGCGCCTGAGCCCAAGACGCCGCAGCGCCGATTCCGGAGGAGATCATGACCGTTGACTGGGTTACATGGTCAATTTGGCTCGTAGGCTTTCTGATCATGGTGATCTGGATCCTAGTGCCGATCCGGGAATTCAAGCGATTGCTGGCTACGAGGAAGACCCAAGAGGAATCAAAGAAGGCCTCACCGGGAAAACCGACGAGCGGGAGTACTCCCGCATGAACATCGTTGACTATCTCATCATTCTCGTGTTCATGGTGGGGATGTTCTCCGTTGGGTCGGTTTTCTACCGATGGGTCGGTAGCAGCGACGATTTCTACCTCGCGGGTCGGAAGCTTACCCCATTCATCCTCGCCGCAGTCATCGCTGCAACGAATGTCAACCTCTACAGTTTTGTGGGCCAAGCCGGCATTGCCTACCGCGAGGGGATCTCCATCATCTGGCAAACATGGACGGGCAACATGGCCCTTGTGTTCTCGGGGCTTCTTGTCATCCCCATCATGCGTCGTTTGCGCATCAGGACCATCCCAGAATTTCTCGAGCTCCGGTACAGCAAAGGAGTTCGGAGTTTGGTAGCCGTCTTGTGGATATTCCGCTTGGCCTTCTGGCTTGGAGTGGTTTTGTACACCGCAGCCATCGCCGCGCAGACGATCACGGGACTCGATTCTTTCACCGCATGGGTACTCATGTTCTCAGTTGTGGTGATCATCTACACTATGCTCGGCGGTATGTGGTCTGTCGCCTTTACAGACGTCATCCAGTTTGTGCTCATGCTGGCCAGTGCGCTGGTGTTGTTGCCACTGGCGATGTCGGCAGTTGGCTGGTGGCCTGGTTTGGTAAGCGCCCTTCCCCCCGAATCTCTTGAACTGGTCCGGAGTACCGGTACGTACAACTGGAAATTCGTCATAGCGATCTTCCTGTTGGGAATCCAGTGGTCCTGCGTCGATCAAGGTCTCTTGCAGCGGGCCTTCGGTGCGGAGAACACGAAGACGGTTGCGCGCGGGCTCGTCCTGGCGGGGATCATTACGACACCGTTTGCCCTGTTGTGGAACCTCCCGGGCCTTGCTGCCCGTGTCCTTCAGCCCGGCCTGGCGAATCCAGACAGCGCCGTGCCCATCATGATTTCGACGCTTATTCCGAACATCGTTTTGGGCTTTGTCATGGTCGGAATGATCTCCTCGCAGCTCTCGACGATCTCCGGGAATCTCAATGGGGTTGCGACGATCTTCACGAGCGACATCTACGAGAACCTTCTTCAGCGCAGAGCCTCTCAGCGGCAGATCCTGCGCGTGGCGCGTGGGATTACGGTCCTCGCAGGAGTCTTCATGATTGCCTTCGCCTACCTTGTTCCTGTCATGGGGGGGGCGGTAGAGGCTTATCTGACGATCATCGCGATCATGGACATGCCCCTCTTTGTGGTCGCGATCGTCTACGGCCTGCTCTGGAAGCGAACGAACTGGCAGGGGGCGATCGCGGGGTACGTGTCTGGAGCTGTTGCCGGAGTTATTGGACAGTTCCTGTTTCATCTTGATTTCAACACAACGACATTTATCACAGCAGGAGTGGCCTTGATTGCGACACCGCTCGCGAGTGTTCTGACGAGGCGAACCGAGAGCGCGACGCTCGAGCGCGTCTGGGCGGCACGCACCGGGAGCGAAGAAGAGCAGCTGGCGGGGGAAGAATTCCGCCTTCTTCCGGCGTCAGGGAAAGGGAAAGTGGGCATGGGGCTTCTTGCGCTCGGCCTGGGCGTGTTTTTTTGCGGGATTGCCCTGGGGAGCCTCGATGTTCCCCATGCAGGAACAGTTGCTGTGATCGGGATGATTCTGTATTTTGGTGGCGGACTCATCAGGGCATATTCAGACTAAGAGCGAAAACAGCCACCCGGATTTACGACCGTGAGTATCACACTGACAAGAAGGAGGGCATTCAGGGAGGTCCGATGGCCGGGTCTCCTGGCTGCCATGCTCGGCCTGTTGTGCATCCCTGCCGGCGCGGCGGCCCAGATCCAAACCGGCGGAGAAGTCAGCAATGAACGTGTCCTGACCATTGAGAATTCTCTTCTTGCCTGCGATCTGGTGCTGCGTAACGGTGTTCTTTCGGCCCAACGGATTACAGGGAAGCCTGACTGGACGGTCCCCTACGGCACCGATGTAGCGGAGATACGAACCGACGGAGATTTTGCGATGGAGCTCATGTGGACCGGATGGCGGGCTCCCGGCCGGGCCAACAATGGGGACAATCTTGTACGGCTGTCAGCTCAGGATTTTCAATTCGAAAGGATTGAGCAGACTCGTTTGCCTGATGGAACGGCCGAATTGCGAGTGTTCTTCAGGGGTCGCCAGACACGACTCGCATTGCAGCTGATATATCAGCTGGAGCCGGAAGCGTTCTATGTCCGTCGAAAGGTCGCACTCCGTGATACGGTCGGTGGACGGCATTTTCTCCAGCGATTCTGGCCGTTGGTGGCATCGTTGCAGGGGGACGTGACTCTCGCGCACGAGGGGGGTTTCGGTCAACCTATTGCCATCCTCACATCACAAGCGGGAGGGTTCGTTGGCGTTGAGTATCCTGCGGCAGAGAATATCGTGATGCCGGGGCTTGATTCCGGGGGAATCCTAAGCTGCTCTCATGAAATGGGGGAGATCGTTGATACCGCCTGGGTTGAGAGCGAGTGGGTTGTCCAAGGGATCACTCCAAACACTCACGTGAAGCTGTGGTTCATGGAATACGTTTCCCGCATCCGGGTCACCCCTGTGCGTCCCTATACGCTCTACAACAGTTGGTATGACCTGCGGTCTCCGGAATATTCTTCGGATCCGAGGACGGTCATGAACGAGCAGAACGTCATGCGGACCGTCACGAGACTACGGCAGTCCATGGTTGACAAGTACGGAATCAGTCTGGATGCGTTCGTCCTGGATGATGGGTGGGATGTCTACAGGAGTGACTGGGTTCTCCGGAGTTCTGAGTTCCCCGTGGGTCTGAGGTCAATTTCCTACCCGCTGCAGAGCATGGGGACGAATCTGGGATTGTGGATGGGGCCCTCGGGGGGATACTCCCATCGAGACTGGCGGGTAGGGTGGATGGGTGAGCAGGGCTACGAGGTGGTGGGGGATGAGCTCTGCCTGGGAGGAGCCAAGTACCGGGAGCTCTTCAAGACCAGAGTGTTGGACTTCGTGAAGACAGAAGGCGTCCGATACTTCAAATGGGATGGCATTCAGTTTTCTTGTAGTGAACCGGACCACGGTCATCCCGTCGGTATCTACTCGCGTCGGGCGATTCTTAACACGCTTATTGATATTGGCAGGGACGTCCGCGCCGCGCAGCCGGAGATATTCCTGAATACGACGTCCGGAACTTGGCTGAGCCCCTGGTGGGTGAAATACTCCAACCAGATCTGGATGGACGGTCAGGACTATGGGTACGCTGAGGTGCCTTCGATCAGCATGAGGGACGCGGCCATGACGTACCGTGACTACGTGTTGTATGAGGATTTTCACCTGAAGAACCTCTGGTTCCCCATGGCGAATCTCATGACGCACGGGATCATCAAGGGCTCGCTCGAGCGTCTCGGCGGTGAGGATGACCCTCTGGAGAAATTCACGGATGACGTTGTCCTCTACCTCGCCCGGGGCGTGTCCATGTGGGAGCTTTACGTGTCCCCTGACATCCTGTCCGACGGGGAGTGGAACGCCTTGGCGCAAGGAATGAAATGGGCCAAGGACAGGTTTTCCCTTCTGGCCCAAACGGAGATGGTGGGGGGAAACCCGAAAAAGCGTGAGCCATATGCCTATGTGCACTTCAAGGGGAGACGGGGCATTATCGCAGCGCGCAATCCCTTCGTTGCCCCCGCCAGCATGGCCGTACATCTGGATCCGGGAGCAGGCTTGGACCCCAATGCAGCAGGACTTGTTCTTGAGCGGGTGTATCCGACCAGATGGATCTCCCCGAAACTCTATTTCGCAGAGGATTCAGTCACCGTCGATCTCGACGGGTACGAGACAGCGGTTTATGAGCTGTATCCCATAGAGGAGGCTTCGGGGCCGCTGGTCGCCGGCGCGCGTTTTACCACCCGTCTGAAGGTTGGCCTTCGGGACGATATGGTCATCTATCCTACCGGGCGCTCCATCAAGATCCTCAATCCGGGCACGATACGGGCAATCCGAATGGGAGGGGACACGGTCAGAGCCGACGCGTTCACCCTGGCTGCCGCCCCCCGCCCGACATTGGTGCGCGACCCTTATCTCCAAGCGGTGGTCCGAGGGAAGAGAACCGAAGTCATGACGACCTTCACCGTGGACGGCCAGTTCCAGGATCCTGTCCTCGCCGTGCTCGTGAGCCCTGAAGAGCAGTCAAAGGGGATTGATCTTCCCGATATGACAGTGATCGTGGACGGGAAGCAGCAAAAGCCGAAGCTCGAAACCCAGGGTGGGCTCTGGACGTGGGCGAAAGTGGACTTGAGTCCCGGCGAGCACGCGGTTACTATCCGCGTTATGCCCAAGGATGCCCGCAAGGGATGGAGGGGGACCGTTGCGGCGTGGATCATCGGGAAGGAGAAGCTTCAGGGGACGGAAGTGTCATTCGAATCATACCAGTTGGCCGGCCAGCGGCCTTTGCCGCCGCCTCCATGGACCGCAGGTGAAATCCGCAGGACGATTCTCCTGGGGAGGACTGTCGTGGAATACCTCCCCTAGTTCGGACATGTGGCGGCCTCGACACCTCGCTTTCGCTACCGCACAAACAGACTCTTCGCCACAAACCACACATTCGCCGGCCGCTCGGCCAGTCGTCTCATATACCAGGGAAACCACGCGGATCCATAACTGATCAGGACGCGTACATGGTATCCCTCCTGGGCGAGTTGCCGCTGGGCCTGCCGACCGATACCGTAGAGCATCTGAAACTCAAACCGATCGGGGGATATGCCGAGCCTGCGGGCGATGGTCTTGATGTGTCCGGTAATGGACTTGTCGTGTGTCGCGATGCCGATCTTCATGATCCGCGATGGCAGCTCAGTCATGAGGCGCTCCGCCAGGGTGATGTAGTTCCGGTCGACGTCTTCCTTCTTCGGGTACGCCACAGACTCGGGTTCACGGTAGGCCCCCTTGACGAGCCGTATCGAAGGCTGAAGCGGAAGGAGGGAGGCCACATCGTCTCCTGTACGGTAGAGATACGACTGGAGACACAACCCCACATGGGGATACCGTTTCCGCAACGTCGAATAGATCTCTAAGGTGCGATCGACGTAGGAGGAACTCTCGATGTCAATCCAAACGAACTTCCCGAGCGCGTGGGCAGCCTCGAGAATCTCTTCCATGTACGCACGCGTTGGCGCGGGATCGAGATCAAGGCCGAGTTGCGTGAGCTTGAGAGAGATTTCTGTAGGATGGGCACCCTTGTGGACCGCATCGAGGACCGCGAGATAGTGGTCGCGCACGGCTTTGGCTTCGTCGAGGGTCGTCACGTTTTCGCCGAGGTACGTGAGGACCGTGGAGAATCCCTCCTTTTGGAGCCCAACGACAGCCTCCAGCGCGGATTGGAGGGTCTCACCCGGCATGAACCTGGTGACAGCATGCCGAACGAATCGATAACGCGGCAGATGTTCCTTCATCCACCTGTTAGCTGAAGCCCAGAGGAGGATGTTCTTCGTCAGGCCCATGATGGACTCTCGGAGTGGTCATCCGTTATGTATTCTGAATGCTTGAGTGTCCCGACTTCTTGGCGGGCAGTTTTGCAGTGAGTGCCGTTCGCCGATGAGACACAGACGCAAGAGGGCTTCTAGTTACCGAAGATTTCTTTAGAATAGCAACGACTGGCAGCAGCGGCGGGATCACCAAGGAGACGGTCGCGTTCGCGGAAGGGCAGGGAGTATTCCGTATGACTGTACATAAAAACTCCGACTGAAGGGGAGAACAGCCGGAGCACGAGCGAAGAGACGTCGAGGGTCAGACAGGGGGAACGTCGCTTCGTTTAAACTAATTGGCAAACTCTTCCAAGCCGGCGAAATCGCCGTTGGAGGTTGGGGTCTGAGTGAAGATCTGCTTGATTGCCCACTTGTTCTTCTTCACCTGCTCGACCCAGGCGTAGGCATTGACGGTCTGCTTCTTATAGGTTCCCGTCACATAGACATAGGCCCAATTGTAGCCGAACTGGCTGAAATTGATGGCCGTATACGTCATGCTCCCGCCGAGAAGGCTAGCCTCCGTGGTGCGGTTGACCCACTTGCCGTTCTTGATGATCCGCTGGATCGCCATCCCTACGCCGGATTTTGCGATCTCCTTTGCCTGCATCTTATACGCATGCGACAGCGGAATCGATTGTACTCGGCTGTCTGCCTTGTGAATCCCCAGCGTGTACAGACCGAGAACAGCCGAGATGGCTGCAATGAACATGACCCTCGAATTACCCATGGTATTCTCCCCTGTTGTGGCCCATCAGAATATACTGAGACAGTACTCCCTGCGCAATCAAATTATGCAAGCCAGCACCGAAATCCTATGATCATGAGCACAAGCGAGAAATTCTTCGTACACCTTGCAACACAAGAAGTTACGAAGAACGGCTCATCAGATACTTGAAATTTTCTGCACTCTGCTCTTCTTGCGGCGAGAGTGAAATCCGCCCGCAGAGCTTTTGAACGTACTCTCAGTGAGTCTACGAACAATCCTCACAGGAGTTGGTGCGGGACGTCACAAATCTTCCTCCGGAATATGTCCCGCAACGCTTATGGCAGCAAATACGGGGAACTGCGCGAGTGCGGAACTCAGGGAGAGACTGTGGTGGAGAGTGAGGATCTCTCCGGTGAAGATATTCCGGCACTGTTGCGGGCTCTTGAGTGGGAGCTCGACTCGGGTGTCCGACCAGATCGCGTCTCCGAGCGGAAGTTGTTGCGATTCGATGAGGTTTGCACAGCGTCGTGGGACGACGATCGCGGCCATCTGATCCCGTGAACGTCTGAGAAATGCAAGAACATGGTTCCGATGCGTCCCTGTGACTTTGAGTGGCACATACTCTCCATCTGAAAATAGCGACGCTGCACTCGCGCGTGCCTGAATCAACTTGTATGTGGTGAACAATTTCACACTGCCGTCCGTCCGATTCTGTAGCAGTCGCTCGAGAAGCAGGCTGCGATCTGAATCTGCACTGGCTTTCATCCGAGCAAGAGCATCCCTCCGTGCTGAGAAATCGACGGCCCGACGATTGTCCGGATCGACGAAACTGAAGTCCCAAAATTCTGAGCCCTGGTAAAAGTCAGGGATGCCTGGGCTTGTAGCTTTCAGGACGAGTTGGGAGAGGGAATTGAAGATTCCGACGTTGGCAATCTTCGTCTGGAATTCAAGGAACTCTTCTCGAAATCGATTCTCCGGGGACGGATCGAGCGTGGCATCGATGAAGCGCAAAAATCCGCTCTCATAATCATTGTCCGGCTTCAGCCACGCTGTGTGGATCTTCGCTTCCCGTACGGCTTTGATGATGTATTCTTTCAGCCGGGAGGGGTAGGCCTCGCGCTCGGGGCCGGCGAACGGGAAGGAGCCCACGAGGGTCTGATAGTAGAAATACTCGTCGTTCTTATCGGGGATTTCCCGCTGTTTGGTGCGGACCTTCTTCTCGCCGTTCATTCTGGCCCAGGAGGTTACCGCTCGCTGCCATTCGTCTGGCCTTTCGGAGATCACGCTGAGTCGGGCTCGGAAGTCTTCGCCCCGTTTGGTGTCATGGGTCGACGTGGCATTCATCGTGTGGGGTCTCGCCTCAGCCCTCTTCTTGTTGAAATGATGAAACTCGAGGGGCGAAATCCCGAATCGGCGTGGATTGCCTCCGACGTCGTTGAGCGATAGAAGCTTGTTGTACCTGTAGAGGGCCGTATCTTCAAACCCCTTGGCCATCAATGGACCCGTGAGTTGTTGGAATCGCATCACAAAGTGAAGCCAGCGGTCCGCCTCGTCTGAAGTAAGCAGCTCGACACCCTCCAACAGGAGGAAGCGCTTCACGAATTCCAGTTCCAGGACCAAGGCGGGACTTGCCTCTGCCGCTTTTTGAACGCATTCCAAGATCATGTGGCGATCGTTTTCGGCGACAGGCGGCCGATTGACGTAGGTTCGGTAGGCGGGGAAGAAAGTCAAGAGTTCCACCAGTGCCCGGCGAAGGCCATATAATGTGATGTCCCGGGCGTATCGATCTGCGCTGGAGACATTCTTCAAGAGATGTGCCAAACGGTCGACATCGCCAGCCATATGCCGTCCGATAATCAGGCGTTTTGTCTCTGCAACGAGTGTTTCGTACGGTTGTACCCTTCCGATAAATCGCTGGTAGATCGAATCGAACTTCCGGTCGCTCTTGCGTTCGCAGAACAAACCGTTGACGGTTGTGAGGAAGTCATATCCTGAGGTCCCCTGCACGGGCCAGCGGCCCGGTAGCGATTCGTCATCATGGAGAATCTTCTCGACCACGATGTACGCTCCTGGGGAGGTCCGACGAAGAAGCTCAAGATATCGCGTCGGATCATAGAGTCCATCGATATGATCGATACGAACGCCGTCGATGACTCCTTCGGAGAGTAGTCGGAGGATCAGGCGGTGGGTTTCTTCGAAGACCTGAGGATCCTCGACGCGGACCGAAATCAACTGATTGATGTTAAAGAACCGACGGTAGTTGATCTCTTCCGTGGCGACCTTCCAAAAAGCCAAGCGATACATCTGTTCCGCAAGGAGCTCATCGAGGAGGGCAAAGGATTCGGGTTTGCCGGGTTGGCCGTTGAAAAGCCTCACGGTTTCGTCAACGGTCTCCCGTATCTGGGCGTTTTGTGTATAGAGTTCCCAGAGCAGGCGCCTGGCAAACGCTCCTTGTTCCAGCCGTTCTTCGCGATCGGCGGTGGCATGGAGGTTTCGAAATGTGTGGAGAGCGCCCTGGAACTTGACGAGGTCGGGATCGGCGGGGTCCAGCGCGCCTTTCAGTCGGGGAAGGCTGTGATTCAGAACGCGTATATACGACTCCACTTTGAGCGGTAGTCGAAGCTCGTAGTAGTTCACTGAGAATCCGCGGTCGTCGAGGCGAAGTACGATTTCGCCGGCTTCGAGGCACTCTCCGTAGAACTTCCCGAGGAAGGGAACGAGGAGCTTGTTGCGGAGGCTCTCGTACGGATGATTCCATTCGATGTCGAACACGGGCGTGAAGCGAGATTCAATGCCATGCTCGAAGATGTCCATGAGCATCGTGTTCTGCGCATCGAAGGCCATATGATTTGGCACAATGTCCTGAATCCATCCGATCGAGCGGCTGCGCGCAGCGTTGAGCAGCCTCAAGAACGCTTCTTCTCCACCCAGCTCGGAGTTAATGCGCGTGGGATCAATGACGTCGTACCCGTGCGTGCTCCCCCGGCGTGCAGTGAAGATCGGGGAGGCGTACAGGTGGGAGATCCCCAGCTCCTTGAAGTAGTCGAGCAGTGCCTGTGCCTGGCTGAACTCGAAGGTCGGGGTGAACTGAAGCCGGTATGTTGCAGTAGGAGTCGTCACAGAATCACGCGAACGTGGAGATGGTCACCGAGCTGGGTGAAAGTTGAGATCCATGCCGTTGCGTCGTGATCTCCCCCATCTGCTTCCGCTCTGACCGAGGCCGTGACACCTTGCGCGACCTGGAAGTAGATGTTCTGAGCATTCCAGAGGTCTGGCTCAAGGGCAAGGGGAGAAAGAATTCTAAGAGTCCGCTCCAAGGAAAGGAGCGTGTCCGTGTTCCGAGGGTCGATCTTCAATTCGGCCATCCTTGCGTTCACCCATTCCGTGGCCACAAATGAGAGCATGCCTTTGTCAAGGGTGATCGACCATTTGCGCACTTGTGCCGTGAGCTGTTCGAGTTTCGCGGGATCGATCGAATCCTGAGAGAGAATCTCCTTGAGATCGGCGTTCAGGACATATTCCGCGGCAAGCTGAAAAGGCGCCGGCATGGGATATCGGAGTGACTGAAGGAAGGCCATGACGGGGTAGTTGTCCTCGTAGGTGCTTCGGAACGATGCCTCGATCTTCTCGAGCGAACTCCCGAGGATTTGGGCTAGAAACTGCCGCTGCTCGTCCTTGAACAGGTGCCACAATGAATAATTGTGGTCTCCGAAATGCGCGGTCTGGAGTTTCAGGACCTCGGTAAAATCCCCTTTGTCGAAAGCCGAAACGATCTGTTGCTCCATTGCTGCGTACGCGTCTTCGCCCATGAATGGCCGAACGCCTCCATGGAGCGTGTGATCCCCGAGGTGGAGCACAGAGAAGCTGATCGGCTTCTCCTCCCACGTGCTAATTGACCTGATACGTAGTTTTCCAGTGGCCAGGGTAAACTTCCCAGCGTCATGTCTCTGAAACTTTTCCGAGACGACTGTATGGTTGTACAATGCAATCGTGGTCGGATCGTCCACGAAAACAGACGAAATGCCGTAGTGTGCTGCTACCCGGAGGAGGTCGACGCGCGCAGGACGAACATACTGCTCGTAGACATCCGCTCCGTCTCGGAGGACATTGCTCGGTGCCCCCGCCAAGTGCTGAAGGAACCCTGGTTCGATCGGTTGACCAAACAGCTCTTCGGCGAGCTGTATGGCCTTGGAAGCGTACTGCAGGACTTGCGTGGTTTCGATTCCGGAAATTTCGTCAAAAAACCACCCGCAACTTGTGTACATGAGCATGCAGAACCGCTGCATTTCCAGCAATTTCAACATCCTGACCTTTTCGTCTCCTGAAAGCTCCCTTCGTGCGTGCCGACCGATCCAATCATTCACCGCAGCCGGGTCGCGATCGAGGACAATGTCGATGTACCGATCCCTCGCTCCCCAAGGGTCGTGCAAGAGTGCGCCCGCGCCTTGTTCATAGCGCGGGACGATTGCGTCGCGAACAGCATCGAGGCTGTCTCGCAGAGGCCTCCGCCATGCTTGCGTCCAGCCCTGTCGACCGGAGTTGCAGCCGCAGTCTTCCCGCCACCGTTCAATGCCGTGGACACAACTCCACGAAGAGTTGTCGAAGATCTCGACGGCGTGGTCGGGTGGGTGAAGTTCGAGGAACTGCCCATAGTTGGTAATCTGGGCAGCGTTTGTGGATTCGATGTGATGCAGACAGTAGGCGAGGGCCATTTCTCCGTGCCGATGGTGGTGCCCGTACGATTCTCCATCGGTCGCGACGTGCACAAGTTGTGCGTGTGTCCGGCCTTCGTCGAATGCTGACAACAGGCGATCGGCGTACGAGACGCCACTATTCAGGAGGCCGGAGAAAGCGAGCTCTTGGGAGATCGGTCCGTCATAGAAGAACAAAGTAATGCTCTTCCCTGAGGGAAGTTGGCATTGGTACGCCCTTGTCGGATCGATCTGCGATCCCTCGACGGAGTGCCATCGGCTTCCCTTGGCTAGGGCACGGATCCGGCGGCCTTGCCGGGGTGCAAGCACCGTGAAGCG